>JAEIGA010013980.1_pt1 | contig 12204 bp, 11 predicted proteins | sample 9270691 | NCBI WGS metagenome assembly JAEIGA01 (sample SAMN17057246, study PRJNA624740) | gut metagenome | biome: biome; isolation source: fecal sample | host: Bos grunniens | place: China: Xizang | collected 2019
ATAGTGAAATGGCTGAGGTCGACACGTTTTTAGATAACCAACGAAAAGAAGAATATCGAAGATACCAAGATATTATGGACGGTATAATTATTATATAAGGAGACTATTATGGCAAAAGAAAAAAATACGCCTAAGAGTAAACAAGCTTCTAACCCGCTTGTGGGACGTCAAGCTAAACCTACAACATTAGATAGCACTACTACTCTTGATATTGATATTACAAAATCTTTACCTGATAATATAATTGAGGCAGGATTAAGTCATAGACTAGATATATCAGCTATTGAAAACTTTACGACAATCTCGAACTCTAGAGACCAAATATATCAATTAGTTGATACTATGGCACAAGACTCTTCTGTAGCTTCTATCCTTCGTACTTATGCAGAAGATGTTTGTGACGTAGCTGATAACGGTCACGTTATCTGGTGCGAAGCGACTGACCCCAAAGTTAGTAAATTTATAAACTATCTTTTAAATGTAATGAATGCTGACAAAAATATATACAGCTGGGCATACGCACTCCTAAAATATGGAGATGTTTATTTACGTTTATTTAGAGAATCCGATTATAAGGATGAACTATTTAAAGCTGAGAACATTGATAAGGCTTATTCTGCTAGAAATGTTTTAAATGAAGATTTAAAAGAAAAAGTTGAAACTGCAGAAAAATTAAAAGAAGCCGTAAATCTAAATATACATACAGGTAATGACCCGTATAGTTACTATATAGAAATGGTTGATGACCCTGCAACTATGTTTGAACTCACTAAGTATGGAAAAACTTATGGTTATATACAAGTACCAAATAAGACTTCAAATCTAGATACACTCGGAACCTATGACGGCATTACTAATAATGTTTTTAACTATAGATTAAAGTCAGCCGATGTTGATATTTTCCAGGCAGATGATTTTGTTCACGCTTGTTTAGACGATAACTTTACAAGATTTCCTGAAACTGTTGAGCTATTTTTAAAAGATGATAATACCAGGAGTCAAGCTTATAGTGTTAGACGTGGTAAATCTCTATTATATGATTCCTATAAAATTTGGCGAGAAAAGGCTCTCCTTGAAAACTCTGCCCTACTTAACCGTATTACTCGTTCTAGCGTAGTTCGTAAAGTTGGCGTTGAAGTTGGCGATATGCCAAAAGAACAGGTGCAACAAACTTTACGTAGAGTTAAAGACATGATGGAACAAAAAAGTTCTATTGACGTTGGAAATTCAATGACTGAATATACTAATCCTGGTCCTATTGAAAATAATATTTATTTTGCAACTCATGGCGGTCAGGGTCAGATTACAGTAGAGGCTGTTGGCGGTGATATTGAAGTTAAAAATCTAGCTGACTTGGATTGGTGGAATAATAAGTTTTATTCCTCTTATGGAATTCCAAAACAATATTTTGGCTGGACCGACGATGGAGCAGGCTTTAATGGTGGTACTTCATTAACTATTTTATCTAGTGTGTACGCTAAAGGAGTTAAGCGTGTTCAAAATGCTTTAATACAAGCATTAACAGACACTATAAATCTTTTCTTAATTAATAAAGGTTTAAAAAGTTATTTAAATAACTTTACTTTGAAAATGAAAGCACCTTTAACACAAGAAGAAATTGATTATCGAGCAGATTTGTCTAATAAGATTAATGCGATTAGTAGTCTGCAAGGCTTATTTACTGATATTGAAGATAAACCTAGACGACTAAGAATTTTAAAAGCCTTATTAGCTTCTTTAGACTATGGAGATGAAATCTATACTGAAATTGATGCTGAAATTGCCGCAATCGAAGATGCTGCAGATGAAGAGGAAACTACTGATGAAAGTGGAGAAACAGAAGTTGGTGAGATGCCGAGCGAAGAACCGGCAACAGAAGAAGATATAGATTTAGGTTCATTGGCAGCTTTAGAAGATTGGAAACCTAGTGAAGGGGCCGTTGTTTTAACAGAAGACCAAGAACTTGACACTGACTTTGAACAGCTCCTTCTAGAGGATGACTTACCCTCTCCTGCTGAGCTTGATTCAGAAAAAGATTTTTCAGAAAATAATTAATAAATTAGAAAGGCATAATTAAATATGATTACTAAAAATGATTGTTTATCTATACTGGTTTCATTAGAAGACCGGGGAATTGAAGTTAACAGCCAAATGAAAAAATTGCTTGCTTCAAAAGAAATCCCTTTAGAAGTTTTAAAATTTATTGACCATAATCGTGGTATAGAAGTTACAAATTTTTATGAAATGCTACGTAAAAAGTATAACCAAAAAAAATCACCTCTATATAAAAATATTGTAAAAGAGATTGATGACCCCGAAGAAGTAATTACTACTTTAACGTGTCTCCTGGTTCAAATAGCATTATATAGTAATAAGCTAGCCACCAATCGAGAGCTGTTTCAACGTGAAGTTCGAGCGGAAGAAATAACCAGAGTTTTGAATAACTATTACAGTTCTGGATCACTAGAGTCAAGCATATCTTTAATTAAACTCTTAAAATCAGATTTACTTGTCCTAGAGCACATTAGTGGACGTAGAGAACTTTTGTAATAAATATATTAAAAATAAAACCGCTACTAGCTAGTAGCGGTTTTATTTTATTTTAAAAAATATTCGCTAAATTAATTGATTAGATGTTAAAATCTAACCTGTATTAAATATGTAAAATAAGATTCTATAAGGAGACTTAAATATGGAATTAAAGAATGGTTATAAAGTAATTTATGAAGTTATTGAAAACCGTGATGACGGAAAAGTAAGAACATTCAAAGCATCTAAAACAGGCAAGTTTGCTGATGCTACAGATATTGCTACTGTAAAAATCGGTGAGTATAAGCTTATTTATGAAAAAGATGGTAAATTTTATAAAAGCGCTTCAGGTATTCCTTCAGCAGAAGATACTTATTTTGAAGACTTTGACCAGATTTTTGTAGAAGAAGCTGCAGCAGAGGATTCCTCAGAAAATAACGGGACTTCTTCTGAGGATGAAAAAGATTCTTCTGAAGATGATGAATCCGACTCGGAAAAAGAAACTGAAGACTTAGAAGAAAATCTAGAAAAAGTTAATGCTTATCCTGAAGTAATTACTTCTAATAGTGATACTCATGGTGAGATTATTATAAACGGAAATAATGTAACTGTTAAAGCTGCTGGAGAAATTCCTTATTTAAAGAGCGCTTGGGGTACATACGGTAATTGGATTGGTTTTAGAATCAATACTCCAGAAGGTATTGACGCTACACAAGCAATTTACACACGTCCTAACGGTAAGTCAAGTCCTTTAAGCGAAGTTTTGGATGCAGGTAAAACCTATGCAAGCGTTTATAGCGATATGTCTAAATATGGAACAACCGCTACTTATTATCTAGACTGGCTTGGAGATGGGACAAAGGTTTTAACTGTTACTATTGATGTCTCTGATGCTGTATTAGTATCGGAAACTGCTGATAGCTCTGCTGAATAAAAATCTAGGGCTAATAAATTAATAAATTAATAAATAATATTTTAGCTAAATTAGTTAGACTAATATATTGTAGTTAGAGGACGATTATGGATATAAAGAATAAAAGAATACTTGAAGCACTACAAATGCAGCCATTATCGGAAGAAGAAAAAGCATCAAGACATATATTAGGTAGACTCTATGGCCCTATCGCTACTTGTACAGAAAGCACTCGAAACGGTAGACTATATAATAGACCTTTATGGGAAAAAGCCTTAGTAGATGAAATTTTCCTAGAAAAAGTTGCGACTAAAGCACTTTTCCTAGAACTAGGTCATCCAGCCGATAGAGAAGAAACTGATATGAAACAAGCATGTGCTTGTATTCCAGAAGTTCCTAAAATAGTTGATAATGACTTATATGCCTATGTAGATATTTTAGATACTCCTAATGGTAGACTTCTTAAAACACTTGTTGACTATGGATTTGTTCCTGGTATAAGTTCTAGAGGTTCAGGAGATGTGTTAGACAATGACCAAGTAGATCCCGAAACATTTTTCTTAGAGACTTGGGATATTGTTCAGCTTCCCGCCGTTAGAAAAGCTAGACTTAATATCTGCGAATCTTTAGACTCTGAGAGCCAGAGACTTAAAAAAGCTCTTGTTGAGTCTTATAAGGCTGCTAGAGAAGAGGATAAAGATACAATGAAACAAGCTTTAGAAAATTTAAATATTGATATTAAAGATGAGTTAGTTGAATCTACTGAAACTAAAAAAGTTCTTACTGCTGAAGATATTCCTTGGGACCCTGATGCAGAAGAAACTTTAGTAGAAGATACTTCTGACAAAGAAGTTGATGTAGAGGAGACTGCTGTAGACGAAGCAGAAAATGCAACAGAAGAGCCAGCAGCCGAAGAGACTGCTGAAAAAACCTCTGAAGCAGATGAGATTGAAGCAAATGAAGCTGCAGAAGAGTTTAAGCTAGAAACTGTTGCTGATGCAATAGAAATGTTACAAGATCATGACCCAGATACAAAAATCGAGTTTGAGCCTGTTGTTGTAGACGGCGAGGAGCATCCTGTGGAGAACCTTGATTCTTTTGTTGATGAAAATGATACTTTAGTAATAGGTGTTGACTGTGGTGAGGCTGAAGAATCTTCAGAAGATTCTTCTGAAGAAGCTGCAGATGATATAAATTTAGAATCAGAGGAAAATTCTGAAGACGAAAATGTTGTTTCTGATGATAATTCAGATACTGATGAAGCAGCCGAAGATAACGGAGAAGATGAAGTTATTGAAAGTCTAAAAGAAACAATTCGTCAAAAAGAAGCTTTAGAAAACGAAGTTAAAGACTTGCGCAAAGCTAAAGCAGTTGGTGATGCCAAGGTTGCAGAATTACAAGAAAGCTTAGAACATTATAAAAATGCTTTCACAAAAGCAAGTGCAGTCGCTTCTAAAGTAAATACATATAAAACTCAGATTAAAAATTTAACTGAGCAACTTGCTCAATCAGAAAACACAATTAATGTTTTAACGGAAAAAGTTGATAACAGCACACAACAGCTAAAAGAGAGCGTAAATAAAAGATCAGTTAAAGAAAGACAGCTCAATGAAGAAGTACAGTCTTTAACTAAGAGGTCTGAGGCTCTTGAAGCTAAACTTCAAAACCAAGGTGCTCAATACACTAAGAAGTTACAAGAAAGAACTGAAATTGCTAAGAGCTATAAAGCTCGCTTTATCGAAACTCTTACAAGATACGTTGAATCTAAAGCTTCTATGTTAGGTGTACAACCTTCTGAAATTACAAGCCGCCTCAATGAAAGCTATTCTTTAGCCGATGTTGACGCTGTTTGTGAACAAATTTTAGAATCTACTGTTAATTATAGTAGACTTCCTTTCAGTGGAATGAGTAAAGCTTCTGCTAGAATCTCTGAGTCAGTTGCTACTAAAAAAGTAAAAACTAATCCAGAGTATGGCTATGAAATTGATGATTCACTCCTAGAACTTGCTGGATTGAAGAAATAAAAAGTTCTATTACAAACTAAAACAAATTACTTTAAAAATTTTGAAAGAGGTAAAATTATGAGACAAAATCTTTTAGAAACTTATTCTCGTCAGCTTAAAGTTGCTGAAGCTTATGTTGCTAAGAATTTTGAAGGCAAAACAATGTCAAGCAACACAGCTCTTACAACTGCTGTACTTTTAGACAACACAAATCGTTGGATTACTGAATCACTTAACAGTGAAATCGGTGCTGCAACCCGTGGTGACATGGGCGCTTGGAAGAAATTCTGCCTTAACTTAACAAATATCGCAGTTCCTTCTCTTATCGCTAATGACCTTGTTATTGTTCATCCTATGACATCTTATAGCGGTTCAGTTGCATATCTTGAATATGTATCACTTACAAACAAAGGTGACATCGTAGCTAAAGAAACTATGTTCAATAGCGTATTTGGTCATGGTGAAATGAATGCTAGCCGTATGAATTTCACAGCTCCTATCGCAGTAGAAACTGTTACTGCTGAAGAAGCTGAAGGAACATTCACTCCTGCTGCTGCAGCTCTTGCTGGTGGTTTTACATATATTGTAAAAGATGAAGAAACAGGAAAAGACGTAGAAAAAACTGCTAAATACAGAATCACAAAGAAAGAAACTGGTGAAGTTGTTCATTCAGATGACATTACTGGTTTAGCTGCTGGTGATAAAGTTGCTTATAAAGTAGATGATGGCGAAGGTAATGATAGATTCCAGATGGATCATGTTCCTGCTAAAGAAATTCCTGCTATCGGTCCTAGAATGAAACACATTCCTCTTGTTGCTGAACCTCGTAGAATTGCTGTTCGTTATGACCAGATTACAGCTTTCCAGGCAAAGACAGACTATGGTTTCTCTCTTGACAAACAGATCGCTGAACAGGCTTGTGGTGAGCTTGCTTATGAAATCGATACTGAAATCGTTGATATGCTTTACAAAGCTTCTAAAAACAGAGAAGGTGTAAAAACTTGGTCTAAGACTCTTCCTGCAGGTGTTTCTAAGTTTGAACACTATAATGGTTTCCTTGAAGTAATCGAAGAAGCAAAAATGATCATCTATGATAGAACAAAGAAATTCCATCCTAACTACATGGTAATCGCTTCTGACATTCTTCCTGTTCTTCGTTTTGTTAACGGCTTTACTGCAACTAAGAATGCTAAAATGAATGGTCCTTACAAAGTTGGTGAACTTGACGGTCTTAACGTTTATGTATCTCCTATCCTTGAAAAAGGTGAATACTTCCTTGGACTTAACGGTAACGATATGATGTCTTCAGCTGGTGTTTATGCACCTTATATGGCAATCGTTCCTACACAGCTTCTTGGTACTCCTGATGGTGGTCTTGCACAGGGCTTCAGCACTTGGTATGCAAAAGCTCTTCTTAATGATTCACTTCTTGTTTCAGGTAAGATTGTAGACTAATAAAATAATTTATATAAATACAAGGCTTCATATGAAGCCTTGTATTTTTTTATTTAAAAATTTAAAAGCACTCTTTCACTGAAAATCTCCATATTATTTGCTAAATTAATTGATATGTTAGCAAGGAGTTAAAAATATGAAAATAGAAGATATTTTAGATGAGATTAAACTCGAACTCACTGGCTATCTCTTAGACATGGAAATTGATGATGAGACTTTAGTTTCTGTAATTAAAAAAGGCTTACGAGAACTTGAACGTTTTTGGGACGAAACTACAATGATTACAGTCCCCTTTGCTTCTTGCATTGCGCTAGAAGGTGATTTCTTTAAAGAAAACGTTAGCTCTATCGTAAAGGTTTACAGAACTACCGGAGTGGGGAATTCTTCTTCTTCTGGTCTTTCAGTTATGAATGATCCTCTTCAAATGGCTCAATTTGCTATATTTAGTAATGGAGGAACTATGTATAACTTGAATGACTATGTAATGAACTATGCCTCTTGGATGACTACAAATCAAATAAAAAATACTATGTCAACAGATTTAGCATTTAAAGAAGATAGACATAATAAGAAACTGTACATCAGCGCGGCTAATGGTTCGCCTGGAATGATTACAATAGAATACATTCCCAAGTTAAAAAGTGTAGAAGATATTCAAAGTGATTATTGGATTGATATTTTAGTTAAGTATTGCGTTGCTCTGACTAAAGTGATTTTAGGTAGAATTAGAACACGTTTTACACAATCAAATGCTCTTTGGACTCAGGACGGCGAAAAATTACTCGAAGAGGGCAATACCGAATTAAAAGAGCTTCGTGAAATTCTGCGCTTAAATTCAAATATGGTATATTTAATTGACTAATAAATTAGGTAAGGAGATAATCTTAAATGAAAGAATCCGTAACAAAATTTGACCTTGAGGCTGCTTTTAAGGCTCTTGACGAAATAGATGTTCCTCAAGTAAAAGAAGGTGTTAGAGCTAACAGACCAGCTCTAACTGAAATATTTTCTAAAAAAACTAAATTAGACACTTTAATAGAAGAGTACTATGATGTAAGTAACTCAGAAGATTTAACTAGTGCTAAAGAAGCACGTGAAGCTGAAGTGGCTAAAGCGAAACTTGCTAGAATAGAGAAGATAGTTGACCTTGATGCTGAAAGCCCAGAAGACCTTTTAACTTCTTATATAGGCAAAGTTATTATGCAGTGTCCTCAGTGTATGACACTCTTCTATAAAAATCAAGAAGATATTATTGAAGACGAGTCTGACCCTACTACAGTAAATGTTAATGAAGTTTGTCAGCACTGTGGTAATGAAACTGGTTATACTTTAGTAGGAAAAGTTGGAGAAGTAACCCCTGAAGAAGCTGAAAATTATCAAACTGAAGAAGAAACTGAAATAGATGTTCAAGGCACCACAGAAGATGAGGAGCCTAATTCAGAATTATCTGATGAGGACTTTGATCTTGAAGGTGACGAAATAGATTTAGAAGACTTGGACCTTGATCTTGATATAGAAGACGACGAAGCTGAACAGGAAAAAGAAGAAAGTTTTAACCATAACGATGGGCAGCTTCTTGCTGAAGAATTAACTGAAGCAAAAGCAGAGACCAGTGACTTTGAAGCCCTTCTAGACTCAGATGAATTTCAAAAACCTATTTCAGATCAAGCTGTTAGATCGATGATGCAAGAATTTAATGAAGATATTAATAGTCTTAGTTTTTTAAAGGTTAAAGGTTTTGATAATAAAGTTTTAAGTACTTTTGAAGAGGATGATATTAAAGGCTATACAGTAAGATATTCTAAAGATAAAAAAGATATAGCTGATATCGAATTTTGGGGATATACTGAGCCTGTTTCAGTAACCGCAAATTTATACGCTCCTAATCTACTTAATCGTGTGTATGACAGCTTTGAAGACTTTTCCAAAGCTTTAACTGATAAAATTTCAGAACTTGAAGAATTCCAAGGCAAAGAAGAGCTTGAAGATGCTACTGAACCACTAGAAGAGGGCATTTTTGATACTGTAAAAAATAAAGTTAAAGAAAAAGTTGCTAAAACCTTTGACAATGCTGCAGACGTTTTAAAAACCCGTGAAGCTATGGCCGATTGGATTTTAGCTAATGCAGCAGCTGATAAAAGCTCACTAGCTTTAGATGATAAAGGAAATGTGATAGTAGATGAAGATAATAGAAAATTTACTAAATTTTTAATAATAGGCTTTGCAAACAAATATAAAAATGGTAAAATTATTACAATACCGCCATCACCTAATAATAAAAATTTAGTTGTAGAAGTGGAACAACCTAAAGTTTGCTATACTTATAAAGACGCTGAAAACATAGCTAAAGGTTGGAGTATGAGGCAGGGAAATGGCCCCGCTTTTATCTATATGGCAAAAAACAAAAATGATGAAGATGCTGTATTTTTATGTGAGTTTTTCAAAGGTAATCTTGAAAATGACAAACTTAAAGCGTATTTTGAAATCGTTAAAAAAGACTTAATTGGAGCTAAATTAGAAGCTGAGAATAAAAATTCTCAAAACTAAAACTAATACGCATTTAGTAACTAAAGAAAGAATACTTGATAACTAAATCAAGTATTCTTTCTAACTTACAAATAACTTAAATTGAGGTGAAATTTAGTATATGTCTGAAAATAAAAAAGATTATGGTCTGCTTATTAATAAAGATATAAAACTTCATAGAACCTGGTTTAAACAAATGACTGCTCTACACGGAATTAATTGTATATATAAAGCACCTGCACAGAATAAAGATTATGATAACCAAGGGGATTTACAAACAGGCTATCTTCCTGAAATCACTGTTGGTTGTATTTTTCAGGAACATCCTGACCAAAAATCACTAAAGAAACTAGGCTGGGTAGCAGAGCTACAAGAAAGCTCATCGCTAATTCATGTACCGTATGATCTACCAAATCTTCAAGTAGGAGCGTTATTCACTATTCCTAGCGGTATTGATAATACAAAAGGTAGAACATTCAGAGTAATTAGTTTACAAAATATAATGATTTACCCTGCATCAATAACCTGCGAGGTAGCACTTGAATATGATTCAGTTGATGAGCAACACCTAATAACTGACCATGAGCTAATTGATATGCCATTACTAATAGATAATGAGGGTGATGATTGATGCAAGAAGATAATATTTTTATAAAAGTGAATATAAAAGAGCTAATGGGACAAAAAAGTTCTACGGATATAACTGATAGTGAAACCTCGGATAGCCAAGCTTTTACAATATCAGCTAATAAGCATTTAAGAAAAGATCTAAATTGGAAACAAGAGTTAGAAGACCGACTAATAGCTAATCGTAGCGTTACACCGGACCAAAGAAAAAATGAGACAGACATTGTTAAAGAATTTTGGTTTGACTGCTTTACTACTTTATGGCCGGCAGACTTATATAAAAATTTAGAAGCTTTGGGTAACTATTTTAAAAACGATTTACTAAACTGGGGTTTTACAGCACAGCAAAATCCAATTGTAGCTTTTTTAAATCAAAAATATGTACAAACAAATTTAGTTAAAACTAAAAAATTAAATACTTATTCATATAGTGCCTTACATAATGCTATCATAAAAAAACTAGTCTCTTATAAGGAACTTGAAAAAGCTAATAATTATAATATTTTATATTGTTTAGCTTTATATGATTTAGCACCCAAAGACATATTTAATTATTTAAAATTACAAACAAATGTATTAAATCCTAGTAAAGGTTTATATAGTGATAAAACAAAATTAAAAAATAGACGAGTCTTTTTACAAGCAGATAATATTTCAGCTAACAATATAGTCAAAAAGGCGGAGGCACAACTTAGAATTAATGAACAGAGTCTTCCAAAAGACTTACTGAATTCTAAGCTAAATAGCTTAGAATTAATACACGAGATATTAATTCAATTAGATGCTGTGCAAAAAACTGTCTCTTTAGGAGTTTCTGATAAGGAATTAGCTAATCTAATAAATAATTTAAATGATGTATCAGATGCCTTTACATTACTTTACTTTCTATCTGGAAAAAGTCCTCAAGCGGCGGACTTTATAGCAAAACATCAGGCAGAGCTTGGAAGATTCTCATTCTCGAGCTCTATTATAAAACTTACCCAAGATTTAATTGGTAAAGCTTTATCAGATAACCAGGTAGACAATATAATACAAGAAATTACTGATAAGTTTTTTTAATATGTTTTTTACTGTTAAAAAGAAATCTGCTATAATAGAAGACTTTACTAAAACAAATATGTATCTTAATGCATGTTTTGTAATTAAACACTATCCTTTTAGGGCAGCAGAAATTGGATTAGATATTTTTTTAAAACAAAAATATAAAATAGGTTTACGAGATGCTTGTTTTTTATTGCTAATGAGAATTACTGCAGGCAAAGCTACTAGTGGTGACCTAATATTAACATTTAATAATCCGGATGACGATGCTATGGCTCGCCTTATTACCTATGGAAATGGTGTAATAACAGGTAGTAATATTTTGCTTTTAGCTCTAAATCAATAAATATAAGGAGTGTGAATACATTTGGCAATAAATTATTATGATGCAGCCATTACAGCTAAAATTAAAAGTTGGCTCGCTGATACTACTAGACTAAGAGTATTATCTCCAGACGAGTCTAATAGACTCATACAGCTGCAAGCAGAAGACCATGATGATAGCCCACTTACTTTACCCTTAATAGCGATATCTCGAAATAAAGATATAGAAATAGAATCTGCTATTAAACAAAATAAGTCTTTTGATGGCTTAGTAATAGAAGCAGATGCTGAAACTGCTCAAACAGTTCATATGAATGTTATTCCAGTTAAAACAACTTATCAATTAGATATTTATACAAAAAAGAAGATTGAAGCGGATGAGTATGTGAGGCAATACTTATTTAAGCTAATTAACAATCCGCAGATAGTTATTGATATTCCATATAACGGATACTTAATTAGACATACGGCTAATTTAAGAGTATTAAGTACCGTTTCTGATACTAGCGATATATCTGTTCACTTATTTCCTGGACAGTTTTATAAATGGACTATACAGCTTGAACTGCAAGATGGTTTTCTGTTCAGTATTCCTCAAAAACAAGGGTGGAAATTTGTTGGGCTTGAAGTTACCGCTGCAGATAAGATTATTGACCCTCTTGAAGAGGAGATTTTATTTGAATACAATATAAAATAATTTGCTAAATTAATTGAATTCTGAACAATATTGTTCAGTAAATCCAATTAATCTAAATAAAAGAATAATATAAGGAGATTTATTTAATA
>JAEIGA010013981.1_pt1 | contig 12203 bp, 16 predicted proteins | sample 9270691 | NCBI WGS metagenome assembly JAEIGA01 (sample SAMN17057246, study PRJNA624740) | gut metagenome | biome: biome; isolation source: fecal sample | host: Bos grunniens | place: China: Xizang | collected 2019
ACTGAAGGCGGTTCGCGGGCTTGGCGGCATGGCCGGCATCGGCTATACCGACACGTCGTCGAAATTGCCCGGGCAAATAGGCATGCTCGAGGAGAACCCGGCAGCCAAGGCTCTCAACTACTGGGAGGGCGAGTACCTCAAGCCGTTCGAGGAAGACGCGAAGAGACTCGAGGATATTAACGGCGTTGTTGGCATGCTTGGCAGCAGTTTCTCACAGCTTGGCAGCAGTATTGGCGGCGCGGCGGGCAATATGCTGACATTTGTTGGCGGCGCGCTCGATGCGGCGCAGGCTATCATTCCGCTCATTGCGCAGATTATGGCAGAGCAGGCCGCTCACAAGGCGAATGCCAACGCAGCATTGAGTGATGCAGCTGCAAAGACTGTGAGTGCCTACGCGGGCATTCCATTCGCAGGGATTGCTCTTGGTGTTGCCGGTGTCGCGGCGATTATTGGCGCGATGCGAAATATTCCCAAGTTTGCCGAGGGTGGTATTGTGAACCGAGCGACGCTGGGCGTGTTTGGTGAGGCAGGTCCCGAGGCCGTGATGCCGCTCGACAAGCTGGAGGAGTACATCACTCCGCGCGAGTTGCGCGTGACAGGCAACATAAAGGCCAGTGGCAAGGACTTGGTGGTAGTGTTGGACAATTATAACAGAGTGCGGAATGGGTAGTATGATAGGCAAGGCGGTCACATTGACCGGGCAGACAATAGCGGTAGCTTTTATTGCTGACGAGTTCGAGGATGGTGCGCTGCCGCCGATAGTGAGCATCAGCACACAAATGGATGGCGGCGCGGAGTATACACCATTGAAGGGCACTACTGCGTCAATTAGCTTTCTCACAGACGGCGCGGAGCTGATGGGCGTTCTCCGGGCAGACTATCCCATCAGAGTAAGTGTTGATAATGCTGCCACGCAGACAACAATATTCAGAGGCTACATTGTGCCCAACAGCTACAACCAGTCGTTGAGCGGAGTAAACGACACGGTGACGGTAGAGTGTGTAGATTGCCTCGGGTATGCGAAGTATATACCATATAGGCAGCAGGATGAGGCTTCCGGACTCAAAGCACTGCGGCTGGATAGCCTGATATTGCGATGCTTGACGCTTATTGGCGTTGACACAACCAGTGGGCATGAGCTGGTGATGATTCCCGACAGCGCAAGGGTGTGGCGCGGCACTTCGTCGATGCCGATATCGCGCCTGTATGTGGCCGAGAATTACTGCTTTAATTCAGAGTATCCGGATGAGGTGACGGGTGACTACCAGCCACAGGCTAAGACATGCGAGCAGGTGCTGTCAATGATTGCGGAGAGCTTCCGCTTGACATGGGTTGCAGTAAATAGTGACATATATTTGTGCGATATGCTGTCGCGCGAGGTTGATTACACCGACCTGGTGCGTGGCAGCAGTGCGCATCTGCCGGTGATTCGTGACATTATAGAGGACAGTTATGCTTCGACAGCCATCAACGTGAGTACTCTTGCGCGCGTGGCGCTGACAGAGGTGAAGCATGAGCGCGCTATAACAGTGCAAGCACAGCAGAACCCTTTCGATACATCAACATTGCACAAGGATGGCGATTACGATGTGTATTATGACGCGACGGTTGACGCGTATAACCGTGTGATATCGGTGCCGTTGCGCTCAAGTATCTACTCAACGTATATGCCTTCAAGGCTGGAGGATAATCCAAGATGTTACTCGCAATTTGTAGCGTGGCGCGACAACGGCAGCGTGGTGCCGGAGCCGGGGAGTCCGCATTTCCTGGACGATTACGCATGGAGTGACGGCAGTTGGGATGTGGCGTTGAAGCTGTATGACATCGACCGTCAGCCGTTAAGGGAGTTTTTGCGGCGCAAGGTGCAGTACGTGACGCCTGCAATGGGTAATCCGCGCGGATTGGTGAAGAATGCTGCCAGGACATTGAATATTGCCGCCGAGGTTGCGGTGGCACAGCTGCCCGATGGTGAGAAAGACAGCGACGGCAGCAAGACAGCGGCGATGAAGGCGCGCCTATGGCCGCAGAACGCAAAGAGTATTGACTGCAAGCTGCTTGTGTCGGTAATTCTCAATGGCCTGTATTATGACCGCAACAGCAGGTCTTACGTGACAGGGAAGGTAGTCTTCCCTGTGCAAGTATATGCCGATGGCACAGCGCAATGGGATATCTACTCGATATTCGACGATGAGAAGGATGGCATCCCGCTGCCATCAGCCGGGCAGATAGAACTTGTGATATATAGTAATGGCGAGTATGATACCAGCTGGGATATTGCCTGGCTGAAGAAGTTGGAGCTGACTATAAAGAGCGACACATATGCATTGCGTGAAGATTTGTTGAAACCGTCGGCGGAGAGGGTCGGCAGCTGGGACTTCAACCGCACGCAAAGCATTGTATTGCCATTAGACTTGTATTACAATCTAACGGCAATGCCATTGAGTGTTCCGCTTGTTGATGGCTCTTATGGTGGTGAGGCTCGGCTCGAGTATGATATTGACGGGCAGGAGATGACTCTGTGCCAATATGCTCACGCTCTTGCAAATATGGGCGACCGCCTGATGTGGGAGATGGCGTTGCGTGATGAGGCTAATGCAATCACTGCGCTCGATGCGTTTACCTGTGCGCAGCTGTGGAGTGGGCGCAAGGTTGTAGCCGGATATGCGCGAGATATAATCAATAACACTGTAACCTTAACATTGATATAATTGATATGGCAAAACTTAAGGGAAGAGATGTGAGTGTCTCTATTGAGATTGATGGCGGCGGCAAGGAGTTGTTGGCGTTGTCGCGTGATGCCGACATCGACGTAAGCTGCGATATCGCGGAGTTTACCTCGCCGTTGAGTGGCCGCGCAAAAAGAAATCGTGCCGGAAGGTATTCTTGGGCTGTGAACATTGGCACACTTATAGAGGCAAGTAACCAACCGGCAAGGTTGCTTGAGCTGTTGAAGAGTGGCGCGTCATTGACGCTGACAATGGATGCAGACTTGTTGGATGGTTCTGGCGCATATTGTGTGTTACGGGGTAATGCCGTCGCGACACGCTGGGCTGTGGGCGCGCCGCTACAGGGGCTTGCGACATTCTCGGTATCATTTGTCGGCGATGGAGAATTGTCGCTGTCGCCGAAGAGAAATCCAATTCCGGAGCCAAGGCCTTAATTAAATAAAAAAAATAAATAGAAAACGTGCAGGATGAGGCCAAAACGCGGCCACAACTGCACGTTTTTTCCCATTGTTAATAAAGACTTATTGCAATATGGACGAAATTAAAGGAATACGAATTGTCAGCCTAACCGGCGAGAAAGAATACGGCATCGAGGACAGTGAGGTGCGCGAAGAACTTGCCAATGTGGTGGATGGTGCACCTGAGGAGTTAGACTCATTTAAGGAGGCGTTCGAGAAGTTCAAGGAGGGTGGCGAGGCACTGGCCGGCATTGCCGCCGAGGTCGCAGCAGTTGGCAAGGCTGTTACTGATGAGACTGGCCGTGCACAGGCTGCAGAGCAAGTGCTTGAGAAGAAGCTGGATAGTCTATCTCAAGGTGGAGGTGGTAGCGCAGTCGCAGAATTGATGCAAGAGGTGACATATAATGAGCTTGTTGCTTTGCGTGATAATGCAAGCCTTGTTGCAGGTATGAAGTACCGTATTACCGACTATGTGACTACTACTGTACAACTGAACACAAAGTCCGCAAATCACCCATTTGATGTTATTGTAGAGGCTGTAAGTGAGAATGAACTATCAGAGTTCGCTCAAGCAATACAACACGAGGGAGATACATATTTTGATGGTAATGACCTTGGCGCTTGGCAACTATGGTATAGCCTTGATAATGATACCAATAAGTATGAGTGGGCTGATGCTGAAAATGGTAAGGGTGTTATATACCGAATGATTGATGAGAAAAGTAATGACTGTCCTTATGACTTTAAGAATATACTTTTCTACACAACAAACTATACTGAGCACACTACAACCGATAAATACTATTATACTTTCTCATATGTTGTAAGTGATGTGCTATATGATGGTACTGTTGAAAAACGTGCAACAAGTTGCTATGATAATAGTATTGGAGTGTATACAAAAAATGGTAAAAGCCGGCTGAATGGTAACATTTTTAGAAATACCTCATTCGGGAACTCTTGCAGTAACAACACATTCGGGAACTCTTGCTACAGCAACACATTCGGGAACTATTGCTACAGCAACACATTCGGGAACTATTGCAGTAACAACACATTCGGGAACTCTTGCTACAGCAACACATTCGGGAACAATTGCAGTAACAACACATTCGGGAACTATTGCTACAGCAACACATTCGGGAACTATTGCTACAGCAACACATTCGGGAACAATTGCAGTAACAACACATTCGGGAACAATTGCAGTAACAACATATTCGGGAACAACACCTCTAATAGAAAACTTGATAGAGAGCACACTTCTATTACTCTTAATGAAGAATACTATGATGATGGTACCAACGCGTTAGTACCTATTAAACATCCCGACTTGTCTACACAACCGAGTATTCTTCCGTATAAATTCATGGGGCAGTATGTGTATGAGCAGTTGATAGTTAATAATGGTGAGGATTATATATATATTAATGTAAGTGATACTTTAGCGATTAAAAAACCAATAATTATTTCTATTGATGCTATTGGCTATCGAAGTTTAAATGGTTTGAGTTGGAGTATCAGTGATGGTGTCATTACTATAAGGATAGAAGATTTTACTATGCGTATAAATACACCATTTTTAAGAATTGTATATACTTCAATGCCAGAAGAAGGAGGTTATTACGGCTATAACAACTATTGATTATGAAAACCGCGATATGTGCTATAATTAAAGACGAGCACCTATTCTTGGAAGAGTGGATAGAATGGCATCTTGGCTTAGGTTTTGATGCCATACACCTCTTTGAGGATAAAGATAGTAAGTCTCATGAGGAGATATGTGTGAAGTATAGTAACGTGTATCTTAGGAGATATGAGGATGATAAAGAAGTTCAAAAACTCTTAGAAGGACAAGGAAGTAGTAGCAGACAACTTGTTCTTTATGATTGGTTTGCTAAAGAGTATAAAGATACTTACGATTGGACAGCATTTATCGACTTGGATGAGTTTATCGTTTTCAATAAAGATTATGATTTAAACAAACTTTGTGATGAATTCAAAGGTTATCCTGCTGTATATTTGAATTGGAGAATGATTGGGGCAAGTGGTCGCATAAGTCATCCAAAGTGCGGAGTTATGGAAGCATATACAATGGAGTGTGAATATCCGGGTAATGATAAAATATGGGCGCAAAAGAGCTTTGTTAATCTTAAAAGATATATAGGTTTTAAAGATTTACATAGAGCTTTTGGAGCTGTTAATACAAATCATTCTCTGAATTTGTATGAATTATGCTTTGATAAGGTAATACTTAATCATTATTTTACAAAATCTTTAGAGGATTGGATTGACAGAATTTTCAAAAGAGGAGGTACATTAAATGGTCATAGGAGATTGTGCCACTTTTTTGAATGTAATCCTGATATGCAATATCTTGAAGATAAAGTGACTTATAAGTATTCTCAACAAATACCTAAAGGTTGTTATCGTTTAAAAAATGATATTATCGCTGGCGGTAATACTCAAAAAATAGCGTTGCTTAATTGTAGAGTTACTTCATCTGTTCTTTCACAAGAAGAACGATTAGAGCGAGCAATTAAAGAGGCTTCTATGTATGGGTTTGAGGATAGGGGTAGAGAAAACCTTGTACATGTTGTGTGGCTTGGAAAAAATAAGTTTCCTCAACTAACTCTAAAATGTATGGAGTCTTGGAAGAAGTATCTTACTAACCAAACTCTTTGTATATGGACTGAAGATTCTCTTGATTTGTCGCATGACTTTGTAAAGATTGCATACGAGAATAAGTCTTGGGCTTTTGCATCTGATTATCTTAGACTTTGGGTAATACATGAATATGGAGGTTTATATCTTGATACAGATGTTGAGTTAATCAAACTTATAGATGATTTACCAACCAATTTTATTGGTATTGAAAGGGGTTTCAACTCTCTTGCTTTAGGACTAATGTTTGGCGCAGAAAAAGGCAATGAAGTAATATATGATATGATGTCAATGTATGACCACTTCTTTTTTAGCTTAGATAGAAAAGATGACTTTATTATGCCAGTTTTAACTACTAAATACTTTAAGTCAAGAGGATATATTTATAAAGATGAAGTACACTCTTTCTTAGGTTTTATTATATTTCCATGTGAATATTTTAGCCCTATCGACTTTCTTTCTAAAGAAAAAGTGATAACAGATAATACTTATTCGATACATCATTACATGAAATCATGGTAAAATTAATGATACTCGGCACACATAATTCAGCGACAGGAGGGCAGCTACTATGGTGGCTGCGCCCTCTTGCGTGGGTGATAAATCCCACAAGTAAATGTCAAGACAGAACCATCCAAGAGCAGTTGATTGATGGTGTGAAGGTATTCAACCTTCAAGTTGCTTATGTAAATGGTAAGTGGCGGTTTACTCATGGCTTGGCTATTTACAAGGAGGATGTCTTTGAGACGCTTGAACGCATGTGGATATACTCAAGAATGGGAGAGCCTATTTACTTTCAGCTTTACTTGGATAAGTGCGTATGGTGCAAGCAAGACATCGAGGAGTTTGAGTTCCTCATTGAGCAGGTAAAGATGGAGTATTGCAATGATAACCTTGTAATGCTGTCTGCGTGGGTGGAGGGAACTAATTACTATCCACACACAAGCAATAGAAAGATAAGCCTTGAGGAGCACTATTGGACTCTTGCATGGGGCAAAATGTACGGCAAGTCTTGGAAAGATAAGTTGCCTCTTCCAAAGCGTCATGCTAAAAAGTATAATTCCAAGTACAAGAGTGAGTGTAAATCTAAATATCTAATGTTGGATTATTACGAACTATGAATGATTACAGTTTTCACCTGAATATCACCCAGGACATCGGCCACGGAATGACGCTGATATTCATCTGCGCGGTAGCGATACTACTCGCTGTGTTGATTGACCTCTCTACCGGTGTGGAGCGTGCAAAGAAGTGCAAGGAGAGAATCAAGAGTCGCATTCTGCGAAGAACCATAAGCAAGGTGGTGGACTACTATAGGCTGTTGTTCTTTGGTGTGATTATAGACGTTCTTGGCCTTGCCTTCGTGTGGTATAATATGCCATATTGCGCGGTACTGGTTGCTGTTGGCGTGGTTTTGATTGAGTGCAAGAGTGTCCTTGAGAACTACAAGGAAATGAAAAGCCCTGCAAGTAAAGTACCAGATGCGATGGCTGACGCGGTAGATGCTATTGCAAGCAAGAATATGAAGGAACTGATAGATAACGTAACAGATAAAGAATATGAGCACACCAAGAGGACTGAAGAATAATAACCCGCTGAACATAAGGAAGAACAGCACCAAGTGGCAGGGGCTTGCCGAGGCGCAGACAGATAAGGCATTCTTTGTATTCGTGGCCCCGGAATGGGGCTACAGGGCGGCATTGCGTACCCTGCAGAACTATAAGAGGGTGCATGGACTGACTACCATCCGTCAGTGGGTGAGCCGTTGGGCACCGCCTTGCGAGAATGACACGGAGGCGTACATTAAGGTCGTATGCCAACGCACGGGCATGCCAGCGACCGCTGAACCGAATATCCAAAACAAGACTATCATGTGCAGCATTGTAGCGGCCATGAGCTATATGGAGAACGGTGTGCCGGCAGTGAAGGAGGATGTCTATAAGGGATGGGAGCTTCTGTAGTATTAAGGTTGTCTAAATAGTCTTATTATGACAAATTTTGTCAACATAAGGAAAATGAGCCAAAATCTAAGGTTTATTTTGCGTATATTGTTTTGGGCGGTGATTGTTACCGCCTGCTGTGCGCTGTTTTCTTGCCGTTCGGTAGAGTATGTACCGGTGGAGACTGTTCGCGTTGAGACGGAGCGCGTGGTGGACATTCAGCGTGATTCTATCTATGTACTTGACTCTGTGTTCGTGCGCGAGGCGCATGATACAGTCTATATTACCAGGTGGCGCACGGAGTACAAGGAGGCGCTGCGGGTGGATACATTCAACGTGGAGCGCATTGATACGCTGAATACCATCGTGGAAGTGGAGAAGAAGCTCACAAAGTGGCAGCAGACAAAGATGGATGTTGGTGCAGGAGTACTCTACGCTGTGCCTATTCTTATTGCGGTGGGGCTGTTCGTGCTCTATCGTAAATTGAAAAAGTAATCAAATCACATATCTTATAATAGCGCGGCTTATTGGTAGTCGTGCTATACTTATATATCTATATATCAATATGACTTAATTTCTACGATTATGAACAAGGAGAAGCAGCAGGTGTACAACGAAGTACTTGCTGAGGTGCTCGATAGATTCGGGTTGACAGAAGAGAGAATGTTCAAGTGCAATTGCGCCGAGTGCGTTGAGGCTCGCACATCACTTGTGATGACACTGCATAGGCTGAAGTTCAGTGATAGTGATATCGCTGAGCTCACGCAGAAGATGCGAAGGTGTAGCATATGCCTTATACGCAACCGATACAGTGAGGCGAACGCGCCATGGACGGTTCGCCATTGCATCGATGCGATAAAGAATAAAGGATGTGGCCAATGAGGCTGCATCTTTTTTTTGCTGTTGCGAAGTGGTTGCGAACCTGTTGAGAGGTTGTTGAGAAGTACTTTGCCTTGGGGCGAATAATGCAGAACTTTGCAGTGTCGGTGGATGGTCCGCCGGCCTTGAAACAATCAAATCTATCTTATTATGGCTATGGATTTTGACGACTTGGTAAAGGCCAAGTTCCTTGAGAAGGAAGAGCATGGCGGATGGGGTGGCAACATCGCACTCTACATCATTGCCGCAGTGATTGTAATCGCCATCTTCGCATGGTTGTGGAATCACAACAGCAACGAGAAGGCGCAGTTCGCAACCGGCATTGCCAATCTGCAGGGTCGCGTAAATGCGATTGAGCCTGTGCTGACAGCCCAGGGCAACAACATCTTCTCGCTCAATGGCGTGGTTGCAAGCACCGTGCAGGGCGTTAAGGACATGAAGGAGTGTTTCGGCTATGACCTTGCCGGGCTGAACGATGCGGTGTTTACCGCACGTACTCGCTCCGGTGCTTGTGGCGGCTGTGGCAACCGCGAGTTCAAGCAGTCACAGGTTTACAACCTGGCAAGCACAACCGTAACGGTTGACGACACTTGCCGCAGTTGACTTGTCTCACCCGGGAGGGGCTTCGGCTCCCTCCTTCTAAAACGAAAACAAAATGAAATCAAATATCGAAATAAGAGTATTTGCCGTTAACAAGGCGGTGGAGATAATGGGCGCAGGTGCTATTGTGAAAGATGTAGTGACCAAAGCTCAGGAGATTGAGAAGTATGTCATTGGCGCGGCAGAGCTGCCTGAGATTGCTCCTGAAGCATCGCCGATAGACTATCTTAATAGTGTCGCGTCGCTCATCGGCGGCAATGCAAGCGCAGAACCGGCTGTCAAAGCGGTGAAATCAAAATGATGTGGGGAAAGGAGAAGCAGGAGCAGCTGCCGACGTTCTGCACGCGCGGTGAGGCATTCGCATATATGCTGCAGCAACAGTTAGCTGACGGTGTTGAGGCTATGGCCGCCGCCAAAAAGGCTGACGAGTTTGCGGAAATATTTGCAAAGAATATGCAGCTGCCGGAGAAGGTAGAGCCACAACCGAAGGGCATTGATAAGGTGTTGACATCTATCGATAAGGTAAGCGTGTGGGTCGACCAGCACCCGAAGGTCGTTGAAATGATTGTCCCGACGGTTACATTCATTGCAGGCTTGTTCACGGCAAAAACGGCTACTCCTGTACCTCCTCCTCCGCAAATACAAAATGAACCTATAGATTTTGACAAATTGGATTGACTATGTTGAAGAAAGTATTCCTGGCGATTGAATGCGCCGACGAGAAGCAGCGTGATGAGCTGCAGCCAATACTCAACGAGATATCTGCAATGCGCGTGATTACGGCTGAGCAGATTCTAAAGGCTTGGCCTATGATAAAGGCGCGACAGGGTGAAATTCGAAATCTGTTTGCTTTAATAGCGCAGAATGGGGTTAAAGGTATAATGTCAATGCAGGGTGTTTCTGCCATAACTCAATTGATGAGAAAATGAACAGGGTTGACAAGGGGTGTTGCGGCGACTGCGCTCAGTGTGCACTGTTGGCCGACGGCAAGGTGGATATGGTTCCTTGTGCGCTTGACCAGATATTGCGCCGCGTGATGAGGCTTGAGCGCCTCGTAGAGAACAAGAAGGCAGGTCTTGCGGCTGCCGAAAGTGAAAACGAATAAAAGAAGACGAGTATGTACAAGAGAATGATTGAACAGGCGCGCAAGGATGGCGTTGCCAACGAAAAAACGATGGACGCAAGCATTGAGAGTGTGGACCAGTTGCTTGAGCAGTTAAAGGAGGCGCATCCGGACGTTTACAACGCGTTTATCGCCAAACAGCACGAGCTGATGTATGGTCCGCACTACAACGAAATGTTTGCCACAATGGCCGTTGCCGGCATTGCATATACCGATGCTGACGGCAAATCGCGCAAAGGTGAGTATTGGAGCGTGGCAGAAGTCGATGAGGCTACTCGCGGGCTCTCATTCCCGGCGGGAACAACCAAGTGGGACAAATATGTTGCCTACAACGCGATGAAGAGTGACCTCGCAAAAGTGTGTGACGACAAGACTATTCTCGACGCAGCCTATGCTTTTTACTTCGCCGACGAAGACTACAAAGGCGCGGGCAAAGTGTGGCAATATATGCGTTGCGTCCGTTAATTACGGGCAAATTACGGGCAATTTAATTTTTGTGCGTTGTATATTGCGGTAAATCAATATATTGCAAATGTGAGAATTGTTTTAGTAAGTGAATAGTGTTTAAATGTTTAAAGGGCTTTGCCCGAGTGGTGCAATTCGTTGATAGATAACGCGTTGCACTGCTTTTTTATTATGTGTGTCGGTGGGTGTTTTGGGGCGGAGCTTTCGTTTATTTTCGTTTATTTTCGTTTATTTTCCTCTAAAAACGGGCAAAAAACGGGCAAAAATACAACTGGTTTGAAAAATAGTTGTAAATTTGCCCGCTGAAAACATACTGTAAAAACGCATGGCAAATATACGAATTAAACTCGACCTTCGCAAGCAGAAGGCTGATGGAACTTACCCTGTAATTATCTCTTTTTTTCATCGCGCGACGTTGCGCATTGCAACCGGGCTGTCTTCTACTGCCGACGAGTGGGATGAGGCGGCGGGTATGTTCCGCGGCAATAGCCCTACTGTGCGCTCCAACAACGCGCGCTTGCGCCATTATATATCGACGGCCGAGGTTCTGCTGCTCAGCTTGTCGGTGAGTGGTGAACTTGCGAGAATGACGAGTCGCGAGGTACAGGAGAGGGTGCTGCGTGAATTGAACCTCAGGCAGTCGCGTGGCGGTGGTGCTCTGCTCGATGATTACCTGGAACGGGCAAAAGTGAGAGGACGCAGGAGCTGTTCTACTACACGCAGAAGCGCTTGCTTGAGCTTGCAGGGCGCAAGAGGGTGGCGGATATTGACTCCAGGTGGTGCGAGGAGTACCGCGACAAGCTGGAGGTGAAGTATGCTGCGCACACAGTGCGAAGTGATTTGGCGCGCATTAGTCAGGCATTGGCAATGGCTGTGGATGATGGCCACATACCGCGCAACCCGATGCGCGTCATCAAGAAACCGCGTGTGTTGGTCAAGAAGAAGGCGTTGCCGGTGGAGTTGATAAGGCAGTTGCGCGACATGCAGACGAACTACAAGGCATCGGCCTACGCTCGCGACATATTTATGCTGCAACTATATCTTATAGGCATCAACCTCAAAGACCTCTACACGGCTACATCATTGACGAACGGGCGCCTTGAATATGTGCGCCACAAGACGAAGAAGTTGTACTCGGTGAAGGTGGAGCCGGAGGCAATGGCGCTCATCGAGAGACTGCGCGGCAAGGATAGCCTTGTAGATTTCAGTTACAGCTCGTATAAGGCGGCGCTTGGCAGCATTGACGGTGCGTTGTCGAGGCTTGGAATTGTAGATAAGCTGTCGACAAACTGGGCGCGCCACACATGGGCCACGCTCGCGGCAGAGCTTGAGATACCGATGGAGACGA
>JAEIGA010013982.1_pt1 | contig 12202 bp, 5 predicted proteins | sample 9270691 | NCBI WGS metagenome assembly JAEIGA01 (sample SAMN17057246, study PRJNA624740) | gut metagenome | biome: biome; isolation source: fecal sample | host: Bos grunniens | place: China: Xizang | collected 2019
ATCACGTGATAGTGGACTACTTCACAAGTGACAATACCGAAAAGAACGCCGACGGCAATTATATACTAGGTATCGAGATTGTGGGTAAAGAAGGACAACGTGTCGATTGCTTCGTTGACGGATATTATACAGATTTTGCCGGCTATAATCAACCAGGATTCACCGATGGTAGCTGTAATGGTTCTATTAATGACTTTGCTTGCGGTAAAAACGTAATAGCAGTAGGTGCTTATACTACACGTACAGAATGGGCATCATTGGACCGCAAAGTTTATAATCACGAAAGCAAGGTGGGAGAGCTGGGACAAGTGTCATTGTTCTCATCTTATGGTACCTTGATAGATGGACGTCAACTTCCTCAAGTGTGTGCTCCCGGTGAAACAGTGATTTCCTCAAGTAACTCTTATTATGTAGTATATGGTGGTTTGGAAAACAAAGACCTACAAGGTTCATTCTTTGAAGAAGAACGTCCAAACTATTGGCATGTTGAACGTGGTACATCAATGTCGAGCCCTGCTCTAGCCGGAGCAATTGCACTATGGCTTGAGGCTAATCCAAATTTGACCGTGAAAGAAGCTCAAGAAATTATTGAGAAAACTGCGGTAAAAGACGCTTCAGTGCTAGGTTTCAAGGGAGACCCTGTGAAATGGGGAGCCGGAAAATTTGATGCTTACGCAGGATTGAAAGAGGTAATACGTCGAGTAACATCGGGAATTGCCGATATCAATGCAAAAACCGACCGACTAATAGTGTCAACACTAGGCGAAAAGAGCTTCAATGTCTTCTTGGGTGGAGAAGATAATATGGATGTTACCATTTACAATATGCAAGGACAAGTGGTTTTGAAGGAAAATGCTGTAGGTGATGAAATTACAGTGGATGCTTCGGGGCTTAATAATGGAGTGTACATACTCAAGGTGAATGGAACTCACAGTCAAAAAATCGTCGTGAAATAAAAAACAATATTTATGAAGAAATTTTTTAACAAGTTTATGGTGGTTACTGCATTTGTGGTAGCTCTATTTGCTAGCTCAAATGTGGCAATGGCTCAATCAAACGATGAACCTATTATCACCTTTAAAACAAATATTTATGATTCCTTTGGGGCTGTGAATCAATTCTCATTGGTGCTTGGCGCAATTACTGAAGACAGTGAATATTTTGATATTGATTTCGGTTTTGGGAAGAATGAATATGAAGTGACTTTGGCTGCAGATAACGAATCCGGAACATTGGTTTCAGGAACAGTATCGTCGGCCGGTATCGTGAAAATCTATGGTGATGCTTCTAAATTGGACTATTTCAATGCTAGCGGATGTTACATTGAGTGGATTGAGTTCAATGGTTGTGTCGCAATGGATATCCTAGACCTAAGTCACAATGAATTGAAACGTATCAATCTAGGCAACATGCCTGCTTTGAGAGCTTTGAACCTAAAAGATAATGCATTCTCGGCAGAGTCACCTTTGGTGTTGAACCAAAAATGGGAACAATTGCAAATGTTGGAACTAGACCAAATTGACTACATGGATATGTCTACCTTTGATATGGGTAATTATCCTGAATTGATTTCGTTCACAGCTTATCACAATTTATCTCTAAATAAGATTGAACCTGAAAAATGTCCTAAGTTGGCGCAATTGTCACTAGATGTTACCAATGTGGAAACCCTTGATGTGACTAAGAACCCGGAATTGGCCATTTTGAACATCTCCGAAACAAGAGTTACTTCAATCGATGTGAGCAAAAACCCTAAATTGCGTGAGCTATACTGTGTTCATCAAGGCTCATATAACAATGAGTATAAATTGACATCTCTTGATGTTACAAATAATCCTGAATTGGTGTATTTGTTCTGTGCCGGAAATAAGCTTACAAGTCTTGATATCTCGAAATGTCCGAAGTTGGTAATTCTCGCTGCTACCGACAATTATTTTACTTCATTTGATGTTTCAAACAACCCTAACTTGTATCAAGTGTACTTGAACAAGAACTGTATGGACTTTGCAACGCTACCTATAAATCCGGGAACATGGAATACTTACTATTATAGTCAACGTAATTTCCCTGTTGAAAAATCTTATATAGAAGGAACTGAATTTGACTTCAGTTCTCGTGTGCTTCGTGCCGGAACAACAACAAAGGCTTATGTGTTCTCAGTATCAGAAGCAACAGGAGCTGAAACACAACTAGATGCAAGTGCTTATACCTACAGCAATGGTAAATTGAAATTTAACACTATACCTAGTGATAGTGTGTATGTGGCGTTTATCAATGATGTGTTGAATGAAGCAGTACTTCGTACCGACAATTTTAAGATTAAGAGTGCCGCCGAATTTGGTAAGCCTACAAAGGCATTGTCTTTCTCAACAGCCGTATCTCAAGGTGAAGAATTAACTTTCGAGTTGATGCTTTCAAGTTTAAAGGGTGAAACTGAAGTGGAATACTTCATTGATTTAGGTAATCAAGTTCAAAAGAGCTTCAAGGCAAAAACAAATGAAAAGGTTACAATTAAAGAAGTTAAGCCTGGTTATGGCCAAGTGGTAGTGTATGTCCCAGAAAACGTGTATGTGACAGGTTTCTATACAAATGGTGTAGAGCTATATTCTTTAGATGTTACTCCATCGGCGTCATTGCGTGAATTGCACGTGGTTGGTGCCGGATTGTACAACATTGATTTGTCTTACAATCGTTGCTTGGAATCTCTTGATTTGAGTAATAACAATTTGTCAATGCTATCATTGGAAGGGGTTAACGGAAATTATCAGAAGTATATGTTGACTAAAATCAATTTGAGTAAGAATAGTTTGTATGATTTGACTTTGAACGATCAAAAGACTCTTAATTACTTGGATTTGAGTAATAATCAACTTACAAATATTAATTTTGCCGATGCCGATTTCCTAATCGAACTTAATATTGCTAATAATAAGTTTACCGAACTTAATTTCTTGAACTGTAAGAGTTTGAAGCGTTTGGATTACTCAAATAATCAAGTTTCTTATATCATACCTCCTACAGAAAGTACACTTGAATATGTAAATTGCAGTAACAACCAATATACTCTTGCAACATTGCCTGAACGTGGTACTGTGTCGGAAGAAAACTATGTATATGCGCCTCAAGCCGATTTCCAAATCTCAACTAAGGGTCCTGGTGCAGATCTAAGCTCTCAAAACCGCGATGGTGCAACCACTTATGTGTGGAAAAAGGTGACAGGTGAAGTGTTGACCGATGGTGTAGATTATAAGAATGAAAATGGTGTAACTACATTCTTGAATACTACAGTAGGTAAGGTATATTGTGAAATGAGCAATGCTAAATTCCCCGATTTCACAGGTGAAAATGTGTATAAGACTACTGCGATTGAGGTAGCCGGAGCACCAACCAATCTAATTGCGAAATTTAAGACAATCAACGAAGGTGATTCAGTGTCTCTTTCTTTGGCTGCAGCAAAAGAAGGTGTTTCAATATACTTTGATTGGAATGGTGATAACACAATGACTCAATATTTGTTAGGTGATACATATAGAATTTTCTCGGCAGAAACTAAAGCCGGTAAAGAAGTAAAGGTTTACACTTATGAACCAACTGAAGCTATCACAGTATTCAGTATGGGTGGTGCTAAGTTGGAATATTTTGATGGTTCTAAGTTGACCGATGCAATAAATATCACTGTAACAGGTGCCGGGCTTTCTGACATTACATTGCCGGAAGGTTCTAGAAACTTGGCGGAACTTTCTATAGAGTCAAATAACTTTACAAGTTTTGACTTGTCGAAGTATCCTGAATTGAGAACAGTATATTTGTCGGATAATAAGCTTACAACGCTTGATTTGACAAATAATGCTAAGCTTGAAGTAGTGGCTGCTGTAGCTAATGAATTGACCGAAGTTAAATTAGATAATGAAAGATTGTGGGAATTGAGTTTGGATTCTAACAATTTGACTGAAATTGATTTGTCTAAGGTACCTGCAATGCGTCAATTGTCGGTTAGCCGCAATCAATTGGAAAGTATTGAAGTTGAGCACTTGAAGAATTTGGTAATGCTTGTTATCAATAATAATAACTTCACGTTTAAAACGCTTCCATTGCATAAGCCAAGTTATGCTGTTTACTATTATCACAATCAATATCCAATCATAATTTCTCCTACTAATGGAATTGTGGATTTGAGTGACCAACTTATGGTAGATGGAACCGAAACAGTTTATCGTTGGTTTATCGATGTTCCTGTAGTAAATCCTGAAACCGGTGTGCTTGAAGGTGAAGAAATGATTGTAGACACCGAATATAAGATTTCAGGTGGTGTGACCAAGTTTATGGTGACAATGGACGATGTGATGTGTGTTATGACCAACGAAAAACTTCCAAACGTATGGATTTATACTAGCTTGATGGATGTGGTAGAAACTTCAGGATTGGAAGAAATTGCCGAAGGTTCAGAAGTATCGGTTACAACATCGGGCAATGATATTATTGTTAAGTCAAGCGAAGCAGGTTACACCGTGAATGTCGTAGGCTTAAATGGTACTGTAGTTCGCACTGCTAAGACAGAAGTGGGTGAAACAATACTTGAAAATGTTGCTTCGGGTGTATATCTTGTAATAGTAGGAAATAAAGTTGCAAAAGTTGCAGTTAAGTAACAACAGGTAACATATTTATAGTAAATGAGGTGAGTTTAGGCTCACCTCATTTGTTTTTTTGTGGAGTTATTTGAGATACATGCTAAAGAATTTCCATATTTCGGCTGCAGTATTCAAGTCTTTGTCCGGCCAAGAGTGTGTGCCTTCAACAATTTCATAAAGCCATACTTGGTTGCCGTTTATGCCGTCGACATAGCGGTGTGCTATCACTTTATTGCGAATTAGAGGTAGTTCCTCTGTGATTTCGTGTGTACAGCGATTAACGGCGGCCCATAAAGATACGGCGCGAGGTACGGCAATGTATTCGCCCCAACCGTCTTTGTTGTCGGGGTCTCCATTCCACTTGGATGTAGTGTCTTTTGTGCCGTGGACTTCCATAAGAGGTATTGGGCTTTTAGGAACCAATTCTCGATACATCCATTCCATGGTAAGTCCCGAAATGGGTGCTACTGCAGCAAAGATGTCGGGTGCTTTATAGGCAAGAAGGTAGCTCATTTCCCCACCATTGGAATGTCCTGTTGCGAAGACATTGTGTTTCGAAAAACCATATTGGTTTTGTAAATGTTTTACAAGTTTTTTGGTGAATCCCACGTCATCACGAGTCCAATTCTTATCCAGATGGAATGAATAACCTACAGCCCAACAGTGTTTACCTTTGAGATCTTTAGGTCCACAAGGGTAACAAACTGCGAATCCGTTTTTGTCGGCAACGGGGTTTATGCCATAGCTTATAGCGGGGAATTGATTTGCCCCATAGCCATGAAATACCATAACAAGCGGTGCCTTTTCGGGTAAATCTTTTGGGAGATAAAGGAAGTAGGTGTACTCTACGCCATTGTGCTTAAAGGAATGTTTGCTCAGTGTTCCGTTTCCGTCGTTTTCGGATGCGGAAATGTTAGTTAAAGTACTAACCAAGGATAAAAATAGTAGAAATAATTTTTTCATAATAGATATTATTCATTGTAACAGAATGCAAAAATAGAAAATCTTTGCTTATCTTTGCATGCTAACTTTGGAATATTGTGTTTAGTCGTGTTTTTTACGACCTAACATTAATAATGTTGAAATTAATATTAAACATTAAATAAATATTTATGAAAGTCAAATTGTTTTTGCTCCTTTCACTATTAATTGCACTACCGGCTATTGCCCTAGCCGAGAGGATTACCGGTGTCGTTAAAGACGCTAACGGGAAGCCTCTAGTGGGTGCTGTTGTGGTTGTGAGAGGTACAACAAGTGGTGTGAGTACCGATATTGACGGTAAATTCGCCATTGAAGCCGAACCAAACAAAACTTTGGTTATATCTATGGTAGGATATGATGCACAAGAGGTTGCGGCAGGAAAAAACATTAAAGTCACAATGAAAGCAATCGAAGACGCCGATTACTTCAGCGATGAAGATTTTGTGATTAATGAAGCAGAACTGGAAGATGAAGAGGGCGCATCTCAATCTGTTTCTACGCTTGCCGGAGCTAGTGACAATGTGTATTACAATGCAGCAAGTTATGATTTTAGCTTGATGCGTTTCCGCTTGCGCGGTTATGACTCGGAGTATTCCGATACCTACATCAATGGGGTGAATTTTAACGACGCTACTCGTGGACGTTTTAATTACTCTATGATTGGTGGTATGAACACTGCATTTAAGCGCAAAGAGGTGAATATTGGTCTTGAAGCTAATAGCTTCTCTTTTGGACAAATCGGAGGCTCAACCGATATTTCGGTGTTTGCTCAAGATTATGCACCAGGATTCAATGGTAGCGTAGCCTACACTAATTCTAACTATAAGTTGCGTGCAATGACTACTTATAGCACCGGCTTGATGAAAAACGGATGGGCTGTGACATTATCGGCTATTACTCGTTATGCCGATGAAGGTGTAGTCCCAGGTTCGTTTTATAATTCATGGGGGTATTTCCTATCGGCACAGAAAGTGTTCAACAAGCAACATAGTCTTTCTTTTGTGACATTTGGAGCACCAACTAAGCGTACTAATTCTTCGGCAGTAGCTCAAGAAGCATACGACCTTGCCGATGATAATCTATATAACCCTAACTGGGGATGGCAAAATGGAGAAAAACGCAATGCGAAGGTTGTGGAAGCGTTTGACCCTACTGCAATTCTTAACTGGTTGTGGAAACCAAATGAAAACACTACGTTGAATACAGGGTTTGGATTCCGCATGTCGAATTATTCGTCTTCGGCTCTAAACTGGTGTAATGCAGCCGATCCTCGTCCTGACTACTATCGTTATCTTCCTTCTTATTATAGTGAGCATCCCGAAGAATATGCTCTTTATGTGGATAAATGGACTAATGATGAAAGTCAACGACAAATTGATTGGGATAACCTATATCACACCAACTATTTGGCGAAAGAATTTGGCGGACAACCTAGTTCAACTTATATTTTGGAAAAACGTCACAGTAATCAGGTGAATTATCAATTTAATTCAACATTAAATACTCGATTGAACGAAGTGATGACTCTTCAAGCCGGAGTGGGAGCAAGCTATTCGGTTGCTTCTTATTACAAGACAATCAAAGATTTGCTAGGTGGTGATTACTGGCTTGATATCGACCAATATTCAGAACGTGATTATCCCGATAATCCTACTATCCTTCAAAACGACTTGAATAATCCTAATCGTAAGGTAGGTGTTGGTGATAAATTTGGATACGATTATAATGTAAATTCGTTGAGAGTGAACGCATGGATTCAAAATGTTATAAATCTGCCTAAGTGGGATTTGAATTATGGATTGAATCTAAGTTATACTCAATTCCAACGTGATGGTAAGATGAAAAATGGACGTGCTCCTGAACAATCTTATGGCAAGGGTGAACTTCATCAATTTGACAATGCCGGTGTTAAAGTGGGTGCAACTTATAAGCTTGATGGACGTAATCGTTTTGTTCTTCATGGATACTATGGCACAAAAGCTCCTCTAAGCGACCGTGCTTATGTCTCACCTCGTATTCGCGATGGTGTTGTTGCCGGATTGAGCAGTGAACGTCTGTTGTCGGGTGATGTCAGCTATGTGTTTAATTATCGTGCAATTAAGGGTAGTGTTACCGGATTCTGGACAGAACAATATAACTCAACCGAACGTCTTTCATTCTATGATGACGAGTTCCAAACATTTATGAACTATGCACTAACTAACGTGCGCAAGTCTTATCGTGGTGTGGAAGTGGGTATGCAGGCTAATATTACACCTTCATTCTCAGTGTCTTTGGCTGGTACTTTCTCTAAGTATAAATACAAGAATCGTCCAATGGGTACTCGTAGCTATGAAAATGGTATGGCTCCGGATACAACACAAACAGTATACTTGAAAAATTATTATGTATCGGGAACTCCTCAAACTTGTGTTAGTGTGGGCCTAAATTGGCGTGCTCCCGGCATGTGGTTCTTTGAATTGAATGGTACTTACATGGGTGATAGCTATATATCACTTGCTCCTAACCGTCATGAGGAACGTAGTGATGTGCTATCTAACTTCAATTCGCTTGAAGAATATGAAGCATGGATAACCGATTTCACTAAGCAAGACAAGCTTAAAAATGCGTTTGTGCTTAATGCAAGTATCGGTAAAGTAATTTATTTGAGTCGTACATCGTCGATAAACTTCAACTTGAATATTACCAACTTGTTGAATAATAAGGATATTCAAACTTCAGGTTATCAACAATGTCGTATCAATACCAATGATTACTTGAATACAACTACAAGATATCCAAACAAATACTATTATGCTCAGGGCTTGAAGGTGTTCTTGAACATGGGCGTGAAATTCTAATTATCAAAGAGTAAAAATAACATAAAATATAAAGACAATGAGACTATTTAAATCATATCTTTTAATGCTGATTGCAGCATTTGTTATGGTGGGTTGTGCCGATAACTTTGACCGTCCGCCAATCGTGGAGCCTACTGCTGCCAATGCCGATAAGGTTAACACCACAATATATGACTTGAAATTTAAATATTGGGATGATGCCCGTAACTATATCGATACTATTGGTCAAACCGAAACCGGTGAAGATATTATCATCAAGGGACGTGTAGTGAGCAGTGATGAAACAGGTAATATTTACAAAAGCCTTGTTATTCAAGATGAAACAGCTGCTTTGGCTCTTTCTATCAATCAGAACAGCCTTTACACAACATATCGCTTAGGTCAAGAAGTTGTGATTAACGCTACCGGTATGTATATTGGTAAATATAACGGTTTGCAACAACTTGGTTATCCTGAATGGTATGCTCAAGGAAATGCTTGGGAAGCTACTTTTATGGCTCCTGAGTTCTTCCAAGAACATGCCGAAATGAACGGATTCCCAAAGGTAAATGAAGTTGATACATTGGTGGTTTCTCTAGGTTCTCTACCTTCTGACCCTGCCGGTTTGTGTCAATGGCAAAGCCAATTGGTACGTCTTGATGATGTGATGTTTACCGAAGCTGATGGTAAAGCTGTGTTTGCCGAAGATGATGCTTCTGCAAATCGCACACTTCAAGATTTGAATGGTAATACTATCATCGTGCGTAATAGTAATTATGCCGATTTCCGCAGTCAAAAACTTCCTATAGGAACAGGTTCGGTTGTGGGTATTTTGAGTTACTATGGAACAGCTTGGCAATTGCTTCTTCGCAGTGCAGAAGATTGTATAGGTTTCAGTACCGATACTAAGGGATTGAAGGATAATCCTTACACTATGGAAGATGTGGCTGAATTGCAAGAAACAAGCAAGACCGGTTGGTTCACCGGTTATATAGTAGGTGCCGTTAAGCCTGGTAAGAGTGCCGTTGAAAGCAATGATGATATTCAATGGGAAGCTCCTGCTGCTCTTGCAAATACTATCGTGCTTGGTGCTACTGCCGAAACAAAAGATATTAAGGAATGTATTATTATAGCTCTTGAAGAAGGTTCAGATCTTCGTAATGTGGCAAACTTGAAAGATAACGAAGGTGCATACCAAAAGAATTTGCTTGTAAAAGCTACTGCATTTAAGGCTGTATACGGACACCAAGGTATTGTTACTAGTGGACAATATGCTGATTTTGTACTAGAAGGAACAGCGAGCCCAAGTGGTGATGGTACTAAGGAATCTCCATATAGCGTAGCACATACAATAAGTAACATTTATGCCGATGGTGCTCAAAAGGCAGCTTGGATTACCGGTTATATCGTTGGTGGTGTTGATGGCAAATCTATCACTGATAATGCTGTATTCAGTGCAGCGACAGCTACAACATCAAATATTCTTATATCTGATAATCCTAATGCTCAATCAATAGCTGAATGTATCCCTGTACAGTTGCCTGCAGGTGGTGTTCGTGATGCACTTAACTTGGTGAGCAATCCTGGTAACCTTGGTAAGAAGGTGAAACTTAACGGTAGTGTTGAAAAATACTTTGGTGTAGCCGGATTCAAGACAGTTACTGAATTTGAGATCGAAGGTGGTGGTTCTTCAACACCAGATACTCCTGTTACAACAGATCCTGTTACTTCTCTTAGCGAAGGATTTAACTCATCAATCCCAGCAAATTGGACTAATGTAAAGGTTACAGGCGATAAAGCTTGGTATCAAACATCATACAATAATAACGGTTATGCTGCAATGACCGGTTATAAAGGAACTCAACCTCCATTTGACGCATGGTTGATTACTCCTGCATTGAATGTTAAGGACGCTACAAATAAGACTTTGTCTTTCATTACTCAAGTGAACGGTTATGGTAATACTACTTCAAAATTTGAGGTGTATGCACTGACTTCCAATGACATTGCAACCGCAACCAAAACAAAACTTAATCCAACAATTGCAACAGCTCCTGCAAGTGGATATTCTAGTTGGGTTGAGTCGGGAAATCTTGATTTGAGTTCTTATGGTGATGTTGTTTATGTAGGTTTCCGTTTCTATGCAACACAAGATGCTAACTATGCTACATGGTGTGTTGACGATGTGAAATTCGGTGATGTAGCTACCGGTGGCGAAACACCAGGTGTAGGTGGTGGCGAAACTCCGGGAACAGGCGGCGAAACACCTAGCACACCAAGCACAGGTGCAGGCTCTAAAGATCAACCATATTCAGTAGCTTCTGCGAAATCTGTTTTCGTTGATGGTTCTGCAACTACTGCGTGGGGTGTTGGTTATATCGTAGGTAGTGTAGATGGAATGACTTTGTCTACAAATGCAGTGTTTGGCTCAGCAACTTCTACAAAGACAAATCTTTTGATATCGGACAATCCTAATGCAACATCGGTAAATGAATGTATTCCTGTACAGTTGCCTGCCGGTACAGTTCGTGATGCTCTTAACCTAGTTGACAATCCTACTAATCTTGGTAAGAAAGTTAAGATGAATGGTAGTATTGAGAAGTATTTCGGAGCTCCTGGTTTCAAAAGCGTTAAGGAATTTGAATTTGTGAATTAATTCCATTTGGAGATTTAAATATCAATATTATCAAGGAGGTTCATCATGAGCCTCCTTTTTTGTGCGTTTTTGCAACTTTTTTATGGTTAAATGGTCTAATGTGATGTAAAAGGATTATTTTTGTAAATAAAAAACTGAGAAATGAATTATATAGAGGTAAAAGACGTCGTAAAAGACTACGATAAGCATCGTGCTCTTGATCATGTGAGCATGGATGTGCCTGAGGGTTGCATTTATGGGCTGTTAGGACCCAATGGTGCCGGAAAGACTTCGTTGATACGTATAATAAATCAAATAACAAATCCCGATAGTGGGGAAATTCTGCTCAATGGATCTCCACTGAAGCCTGAGGATGTGCGTAATATGGGATATCTTCCTGAAGAACGTGGGCTTTACAAAAAGATGAAGATTGCCGATCAAATTATGTATTTGGCGCAATTAAAGGGTATGTCGCGTGCCGATGTGGAGAGGGAAATGAAAGTGTGGCTTGAACGATTTGAGTTGACCGAATGGAGGAACAAAAAGGTTGAAGCCTTGTCAAAGGGTATGGCTCAGAAGGTTCAGTTTATAGCTACTGTAATACATCGTCCCAAGTTGTTGATATTTGACGAACCATTTTCTGGTTTTGACCCTGTTAATGCCGAAATATTAAAAAGAGAAATATTGCGTTTGCGCGACGAGGGTGCAACCATATTGTTCTCTACTCACAATATGGGTTCGGTAGAAGAGGTGTGTGAAAAGATATCTCTTATAAATCACTCTAAAGTGGTGCTTCAAGGCGATGTAAATGCTATACGTCATCAATTTAAGAAACATATTTATGCAGTGAATGTGCGTGAAGGTATGGTACTTCCTGAGCCGGAAATGTTCTCGCTTGAACCTGATGAAGTACAACGTCCGGGTGATGATGCTACTTATATCCGTTTGCATAATGGAGTAAATATAAAGGATGTCATTTCATACTTGAATGATAGATATGAATTGACCGGATTTCATGAAATATTGCCTAGCATGCACGAGGTTTTTATTGAAAGTGTAAATGGAAGAGAACGAATCTAAAAGAGAGGGAGGAAGTTTTGCTATGAATCGATTATTTATAATAATAAGAAGGGAATACC
>JAEIGA010013983.1_pt1 | contig 12202 bp, 10 predicted proteins | sample 9270691 | NCBI WGS metagenome assembly JAEIGA01 (sample SAMN17057246, study PRJNA624740) | gut metagenome | biome: biome; isolation source: fecal sample | host: Bos grunniens | place: China: Xizang | collected 2019
GCACGTATTCGTGCTGGTAAAGCTAACGCACGTATTTTAGATGCTGTGAGAGTAGAATATTATGGTTCTATGACTCCACTTTCTGGTGTGGCTTCTATTACTACTCCAGATGCTCGTACTATTGCTATTCAACCATGGGAAAAGGCAATGATTCGCGAAATTGAACGTGCTATTATGGCTTCTGAAGTGGGTATTACTCCAGAAAATAATGGTGAAATTATTCGTTTAAGCATTCCTCCTCTAACAGAGGACCGTCGTAAAGCATTGGTAAAACAAGCTAAACAAGAAGGCGAAGATGCTAAAATTAGTGTTCGTAATGCTCGTCGTGATGCTATCGACCAACTAAAGAAAGCAATTAAAGATGGTCTTCCTGAAGATGCTGAAAAAGACGCTGAAGCAAACGTACAAAAAGCGCACGATAAATTTATTAAGGAAATTGATGAGAAAGTGGCGCTGAAAGAAAAAGAAATTATGACTGTGTAATGCTTAAAAGGCTAATTACATTAATATTATCTTTAATTATAACGCTATCGGTTTTTGCTGAGGAGAAAACTGATAGCGTTTCTTCACATTATGCTGTGCCAAGAAGCTGGTTTTTGGTGCCTGCTGGTTTTTATCAAGAGGAAACGAGTCTAGGGCTTGGTATAAATGGTGGTTATTATCTGAAATCTAAGTCGTTAGACAAGATAAGTAGTATTTCTGGTAGTGCTTTTTATACTTTGCTCAATCAGGTGAAGATAAATCTTAATCCTCGTTTCTATTTGGCGGATGACAAGGTGTATTTAACTGGTAGAGTGCAACTTAGACATTATGTAGAGCATTATTATGGTATCTCAAATGATATTAATAATTTGGTTGGAGTAGATGAAAGTAATGCTAATATCTACACTTCTCAGATTTTTGATATAGATATTGAGCCATTTTACAACTTCAATAATGATATTTCTGCTGGTGTGTTTTTGAGTCTTCGTGGGGAAAGGATGGCAAAATATAATGATGCTTTGGCCGCAAATTTGGAGGGTTACAAGCAGAGATATGGTAGTGCTGGTTGGGACGACTACTTTATGCTTGGTATAGGTGCTCAGTTTATGTACGATACTAGGGATAATGCTTTTTATCCTCAAAAGTTTAGCAATTTCTTGAAATTTTCTGCTAAGACCTATAATAAGGCTTTAGGAAGTACTTTTAATATGACTTCTTTGAAGTTGGATTTTAGACAATATGTGCCTACTTGGCTTGGTCAAGTGTTTGCTTGGCAAGTGAAGTTTGAAACTGCTCTAGGAAATGAAGTGCCTTTTCAAATGTTGCCTACGGTGGGCGGTAGTGACAATGTTAGGGGTATAAGGGAGAGAAAGTACATAGATAACTCTATGTTTGAGTTGCAAATGGAGTATCGTATTCCTATTTGGTGGCGTTTGAAGGCGGCGGTGTTCTGCTCGGTGGGTGATGTGTTTGACATTTACAATCCAAGTATAGTGAAACCAAAGATAGGTTATGGTGCGGGTATAAGATGTAGAATCAATGACGCGAGGGTAAATCTGAGGGTGGATTTTGCAGGTAACAACTATGGTGAATTTAAATTTTATATAACAGCAACGGAGGCTTTTTAATTTATGTCTAGAGGGTTAGTTATAAAAAATACAGGAAGTTTATTTTTGGTTCAACTAGAGGATGGTTCTTTGGTGGAAACCAATTTGCGTGGACGTTTTCGTTTGAAGGGAATTCGTTCTACAAATCCTGTGGTGGTGGGAGATATGGTGCAGGTAGATGGTGAAAGCATTGTTGCTATAGAACCAAGAAAGAATTACATTATAAGAAAGTCATCAAATCTGTCTAAGGAATCTCATATTTTGGCCGCTAATATAGACCAAGTATTTTTGGTGGTTACAATAAAGAAACCTGAAACTCCTTTTGAGTTTATTGATAGGTTTCTTCTTACTGCAAATGCTTATCATATTCCTGTGGTGATTGTTTTAAACAAGGTAGATATTCTTGATGAGGATGAAATGGCACTAGCAGGTGCAATAAAAGCACTTTATGAGACAAATTTGGGTTATAAAGTAGTGTTTTCTTCTACGGTAACAGGTGAAGGTGTGGAAGAGGTGAAAACTATGCTTAATGCCAAGTTAAGTTTATTTTCAGGAAACTCTGGTGTAGGTAAGTCGTCGCTACTAAATATGCTAGAGCCTTCTTTGTCGCTTAAGGTGGGCGATGTTTCGCGTCAGCATCAAACAGGTATGCATACCACTACTTATTCTGAGGTGTTTGATATTGCTGGTGGAAAGGTGATTGACTCTCCGGGTATAAAGGGATTTGGCATTATCGATATGGAAGCAGCTGAGATAAGTAAGTTTTTCCCTGATATTGCTAAATATGCTTTAAATTGTAGATTTGACGATTGTAAGCATATAAATGAACCAAATTGTGCCGTTTTAGAGGCTTTGCAGCAGCAAAAGATAGCACAATCGCGTTATAATAGTTACAAGAGTATTTTACTAGACTTGGACGAAAAGAAATATAGATAATGAAATTTTCTATTTACGATAAGAAAGATACGCTGAAGTATATTTTGGTGGGCGTGGCAATACTTATTGCTGTGAGTTTCTATGCCTTGTCGAGTAGATTGGTGTATGTATTGGAGGAAGAAGAGAAGTCTAAGGTAGAACTTTGGGCAGAGGCTACTCGCGAGATTTCTTCGGCAGATATAAACGAAGATATTTCTTTTTTAAGAAGTGTGATAGGGGCAAATACTACTATCCCTGTGATTTTAACAGATTCTACATACAATGTTTTGAGTTATAGAAACCTGCCAGAAGAGGCATTTTCTGACGAACAATTGAAAGAAATGGCAAGGGAATTTGCTTCAAAGTATGACCCAATTGTGATTGAATTGCCGTCGGAGTCTGTGCAACTAATCTGTTATGATGACTCAAATACCTTGAAACTGTTGAGATATGTGCCACAGGTGATATTGGCGGTGATAATAGTGTTTTTGTTGTGTGTGGTGGTGTTGATGCTCACTATTAAACAGTCTGAGCAAAATAGACTTTGGGTGGGACTTTTTAAGGAAACTGCTCACCAATTGGGTACTCCAATATCTTCTCTTATGGCTTGGTCTGAGGTGTTGAAAATGAATTACCCTGAGGATAATCTTATTCATGAATTGGATAAAGATATTTTAAGGCTCAAAACAATAGTGGAGCGTTTTTCGCAGGTGGGTTCTCGGGTAGACCTCGAGATAGTGAATGTGAGCGAAGTGGTGACTCAAGTGTTGAACTATATGAGAAATAGAATCTCTAAACAGGTGCAAATAAATGCCAATTTGCCACAGGAGTCTTTTGCAATGCTCAATATTCCATTGTTTGAATGGGTGATTGAAAACTTGTGTAAAAATGCTGTAGATGCCATGGAGGGACGTGGTACTATTATGGTAGAAATGCATGATACACCTAGTATGGTAGTGATAGATGTGACCGATACAGGCAAGGGAATGTCTAAGTCTAGCATGTCTAAAGTGTTTAATATGGGATTCACTACAAAGAAAAGAGGTTGGGGGTTGGGACTCTCTTTGTCTAAGAGAATTATAAAGGAATGTCATGGCGGAAAAATCTATGTTAAACATTCTCAGATAGATAAAGGGACCACTTTTACTATAGAATTAAAGAAAAAATGAAAAAAGATAGTAAAAAATTGTATGTATTAAATTAAAAATTACTATCTTTGTGCTCAATTTTGTAAAGATATGAGTCTAGAAGGCAAATTTATAATTCCATTAAAGGACCTAGAAGAGCATCTAGTGGATTATGAATATCATTTAGACGAGGAGTTCTTTAAGAGTATTGACCAAGAAGAAATCATCTCAGGAGACCTTGATGCTTATGTTTCTGTAAAGAAAACAGTAGATGCATTTGAGATAGATATTGAGATAGATGGCGAAATAGTAGTTACATGCCAAAGATGTTTGGATGAACTTACCTTACCTATTTATACTGAAGAACATTTGGTAGTGAGATTTGGTGAAGATAAGACAGCCGAAACAGATGAACTAGTAATTATTCCAGAAAGTGAAGGGGTAATTGATATGGCGTGGTACTTATATGAGTTTATTGGTCTAAATATTCCTATTCAACCAGTTCACGAAGATGGTGAATGCAATGAACAAATGGAAGAACTTTTAGAGAAATACTCTCCAACTAGAGAAAAAGATGAAATAGATCCTAGATGGGAAGGATTGAAAAAACTGATAAATAATAATAACTAAAATATAAAAAGAGATGGCACATCCTAAACGAAGACAATCAAAAACCAGAACAGCTAAACGTAGAACTCACGACGTAGCTGTAGCTCCAACATTGGTAGCTTGCTCTAACTGTGGTGCTTTAAACATTGCTCACACAGTATGTTGCGAATGTGGTTATTACAGAGGTAAATTAGCAGTTGAACAAACAGCTAATGCTTAAGATACTCAAACGTACTTAAAATAAAGTTCCAACTTTGTTGGAACTTTATTTTTTTTTATATAACTTTGTCACCGTTATGATGAACATGGTTAACAATATGCAATGGTGGTGGCGCCTTAATTAATTTAAGGTGGATGCTTCTTATTGTATAGTGATATATAGCCGTAGGAACTCCACCTACGGTTTTTTTATATTTGGGTTGCGCTCTTCGACGGGTTCAGGGACCACCCTTCGACAGGCACCGCCGCCATGTGAATAACAAAAAGATAGTAAAACAATAAAATCAGTTAATATGAAAACAACTAAGAAAATCGTATTGCCAGAAAACGAGATGCCAACTTCATGGTATAATATCGTGGCAGATATGAAAACAAAACCAATGCCTTATAGAAATCCTAAGACAAAGGAGATTCTTACTGAGGCAGACTTGGAACCTATTTTTGCTAAAGAGTTGATTAAACAAGAATTTTCAACAGAACGCTGGATAGAAATTCCAGATGAAGTGCGTGATTTGTATCGCATTTATCGTCCAACTCCACTAGTAAGAGCTTCAGGTCTTGAAAAAGCATTGGATACACCAGCTAAGATTTATTTCAAAAACGAGAGTGTATCTCCAGTGGGTTCTCACAAATTGAACTCAGCTATTCCTCAAGCTTATTACAATAAGATAGAAGGTATTAAGCACTTGACCACTGAAACAGGTGCAGGTCAATGGGGTAGTTCACTTAGTATTGCTTGTAAACACTTTGGTCTAGACTTAAGAGTGTTTATGGTGAGATGTTCTTACGAACAAAAACCATATCGTAAGGCAGTGATGAATACCTACGGTGCAAAAGTATTTGCTTCTCCAAGTGATGTGACCGAGATTGGTAGAAAAATGCGTGAAGAGTTTCCTGGTACTGCAGGTAGCTTAGGTATGGCTATTTCAGAAGCTGTAGAAGAGGCTCTAAAAGATGAGCACACACACTATAGCCTTGGTAGCGTGCTTCATCAAGTGGCAATTCACCAATCAATTTCTGGTCTAGAGGCTGAAAAACAAATGGAAATTGCTGGAGACTATCCAGATGTAGTAATAGCTTGCTTTGGAGGTGGTTCAAACTTCTGTGGTATTACATTCCCATTCCTACGTCATAAATTAACAGACGGCAAAGAAATAAGACTTATTGCAGCAGAACCTGCTTCTTGTCCTAAACTTACACGTGGTGTATTTAGTTATGACTATGGTGATACCGAAGGTTATACTCCACTTATTCCTATGTATACTTTAGGTCACGACTTTGAGCCTGCTAGTATTCATGCTGGTGGTCTGAGATATCACGGTGCTGGTAATGTTGTTAGTCAATTGAGAAAAGATGGTTATATCGAGGCTCAAGATGTGCATCAAGATGAAACATTCAAGGCTGGTATCTTATTTGCTCAAGCAGAAGGCATTATTCCTGCTCCAGAATCTACTCACGCTATTGCAGTGGCTATTCGTGAAGCGCTTAAAGCAAAAGAGAGTGGAGAAGAGAAAGTAATCTTATTCCAACTTTCTGGACATGGTCTTATTGATATGATGTCTTATGAGAAATATTTGCACGGAGGTCTAACAAACTACGAAGTGCCTCAAGACTTGATAGATAAAAGTATAAATAAAATACAAGACTTACAACCTTAATAGTCTTTGCGTCTTCTCTTAGAAGTCTTAGAATTTGCCTCAATGGCATCTTCTAAGGCTTTTTTGTTTTTGATATTGTAGATGTCGTTTTGGTCTTTTGGACGCATATATTCGTAGTCGGCGTAGCCACCAAGACGAGTAACATTGTTTTGATTTATCTTGTCTGGAGTATACATAACGCCATTTGACGCAGGTGTCATCACAATCTTCTTAATTTGATTTTTCTCACCGAAATATAGGTATAGTTCGCTACTTTCTGCTCTGTTTATACCTACATATTCTTTTGGCGCATCTACTTGTGTGCTGTCTCTTTCTTCTTCTACAAAATACACTGAAAGAGCATTGCCACTTACGTCTGCTTTTGTGAGTTTGCCATCGGTAAGGTAGGCTGTAATCACTTTGCCAGAGACCTGGTTTATGGCAAGAGTGTCTTCTTTTGAGTATATGAATGCACTGCCAATAATATCTACTTTGTCTATGGTTTCATTTTTGGTGTACATTTTTATAGACTCGCCTGTGATTTGGTTATTTTCGTTCCATAGGATAGGCGCTCCAAACATTTGGGCGATAGAGTCTTTTGAGTTGTAGTATAGTGAGTCGCATAGAGATTGTACGTCTTTATGCCAAGATTGTACATTGTAGTACGCTTTGAGTTGAGTGTTGTCTTCTTCAGAGGCGTCGTAGAATATGGTATCTGAGGTGATAAACATACTATCTGCACTAGAGAAGTCTATAATGGTGGCTTTTTTGGTCATAAAGCCTTTGTTTGTCTTCTCGTTGTAGATGCCGTAGTCACCGTTTAGAAGAAGTGCTTCAGATGAGTCGCGTAGAGCAACGTTTTTAAAGCCTTCTGCTTCACCTGTTCTTTGGTTGTAGTAAAGGGTGTCGGCTGTTAGTCTGCGACCTTCTAGGTCTCTAATGTGAGAGTTGTCTATAAGTTTTGCATTGTCTTCGATAGTGTTGTACCAACCATATTCTGAGTAGATGCGAGTACTATCTTGCACAATGTCTGAAGGACCTAATATATAGGCTATCTTTCCAACTGTTTCATACTTAAGAGTGTCTGAAAATAGGTCGAAGTCTTTGTTGTTTAGTACAACATTGTTTTGAAATACTGCAATGTCTTGGTTTGGATAGTATTTCCCGTTGGTTGAGGTTAACACATTTGTAGAGTCAACGATTTTACCCCCTTGAAAATAGTAACCTATGTTTGCTTTTCTATCGTAGTTTAGTGAGTCTGTGAACAATGTAAGCTCTTTGTTTTCCAATCTTACGTTGTATCTTAAGCGAGCCATTTTTGTGTTGCCATCGTAGAAAAGATGGTCTGCATACACGGTAAGGCTGTCGCCTTGAATCATTTTTATATTGCCGTGGGCGCTAATATTGTTTGATTTGTTGTAGAAATAGGCTTTGTCGCAGTACATAAGCGCCTCGTCTTGTCTAAACACCACGTTGCCGTTTAGGATTTGACAATCTGGATACTTTTCTTCGTCGAAATCTAGGGTTTCTGAGTGTTCTAGATAGATAAGGGTTTTCCCAGCAAAACTGAACATTAACGATGCAAGGATAAATGTAAGTAATATGTATATTTTTTTTAGCATATTATTTTATCCAACCTGGGTAACGGAATTGACAGTTTTTGTATTCTGGAGCAATTTGAATAAAGGTTTCTTGTTGTTTTTCTTTAATCCACTTCTCGATAAGTTCTTGATTTTTAGACGCAGTTACCATGTCTTTTAGGGATTGATAGTCGTCTTGTGGATTGGCCTTGTGTGCTTTGATTCTAGACTTTAAGCGAACGATACATACCATTTCTTTACCACTTTCGTTTTTGTACATAAATGGTGCAGAAATCTCACCTTCTTTCATAGTGTATACTACTTTAGCTATGTCGGATGGTAGGTTTTGTAGTTGGAATTTGGTAGTGCCATTTTGTGGGTTTATCATAATACCCTCGTTTTGCTTGCTGTTTTCATCTTCAGAGAAGGTAAGTGCAGCCTCGCCAAATGTGGTTTCACCCATTCTAATGGCAGTAGCAATGCTATCTAGTTTGTTTGATGCGTCTTCTTTTTCTTTAAGGCCAACTTTAGGCACAAGAAGGATGTGACGACAATTTACTTGGTCGTTTTTTCTTTCTATAAGTTGGATAATGTGATAACCAAACTCTGTTTTTACGATACGTGATACTTTGTTTTTGTCGTATAGTGAAAATGCCATATTGGCGAATTCTGGTACAAGTTTGCCTTTGGTCATAAATCCAAGTTCTCCACCTTGTAGGGCAGAACCCCTGTCTTCTGAGTAAAGAATAGCTAGGGTAGAGAATTGATAACTACCAGACTCGATTTTTTCTCTGAAATCGCGAAGTTGACTCTTGATTCTTTCCTCTTCTGCGGCGGTGATTTCTGGAAATAAACCTATGATTTGTACTTCTACCATTTCAGGAATGTTAGGAATACTATCTTTAGGCATTTTGTCGTAGAAGCGCTTCACATCTTGTGGTGAGATTCTCACGTCTGACACAATATGCTGTTGCATTTGTTGCACAAGAAGTTGGTCTCTCACGTTGTTTGCCATTTCTTCTTTTAGTTTGTTCAGCGGTCTGTTGAAGTACTCTTCAAGTTTTTCTTTTGAACCTATTTGACTTACGAAGAAACGAATACGTGCGTCAACTTGTTGGTCAACCGCTGCGTCGCTCACTGTAAGACTGTCTAGTTTTGCTCCTGCAATAAACAGTTTTTGTAGTGCTATTTGTTCTGGGATTGTACAATATGGGTCTCCTTCTATAGGTGTTTTCTCATATTTTCTACGTTGGATTTCGTTTTCTATATCTGAATATAGGATAGGCTCGTCACCAACCACCCAAATAACTTGGTCTATAACCTTGTAGTTTTGGCTGAAGGTAAGAGCACTTGATAGTAAAAAAAGTATAGTAAGGAGTTTGCGCATATTATTCTTCATTTTCATAGAAATGGACGGCGCCATTCTCTATTGCTTCGTTGTAAAGTTCTTGTCTAAAGTCTGTTATGAACTGTATCTTTTCTTTGTTTAACAAGATATTGTAAAGTTCACCTTTTATAAGTTCGTATGGAGAAGGCTCTCCAACTTTGCATAGACCTATTACTTTAAGGTAATAGTTATTTTCTTCCGATTGTTGTACTACAGTGCCTCTGCTTAGGATAGGGTCTGTAGATTCAATTTTGTTTGGTAGAAATTTGATTACTTCTGAATAGTCTGTCCAGTTGTCTATGAAAAACTCATAGTCAAGTGCATTGCCAGTGCAATAGCGCATAATAGACTCTAGGTTTTCGTCGTTGATGTCTGACAAAAGTCTTGAGAGTGAGTCTTGACCTTGCGCAGAACTATGCACTTGAATGAATATACCTTTGATAAGAGGAGTTTTAAGAAGGAATGATTCTTTTCTCTTTTCGTATAGCGCTACAAGTGAATCTTCTGGTATTTGTTGAAGTTTCTCAAGAATAAGTTGTTGTTGGTATTTGTTGATAATAAGCTCACGTTTGTATATCTCTGTAAGTTTATCTATCTCTTTAGATTTACCAACATTTTCTTTTGCTTTTTGGTACATCAAGTTGCTTATTATCCATTGTTTCTTGTAGCTTTCTGCATATTTTGCGCTGTCGGCTACGCTTAAGTTTGTAGGGATAACTTGCTCAATTTCATCTAGATATAGGTAATTTCCATTCATCTCTAATACTGCATTGCGGGTTAAGTCTCTTTGTATTTGTTGACAAGAGACCAATGCGCAAAGTGATAGTATGATGAAAACTACTTTTTTCATTTAATAGATTTAAGTATATCTTGATTTACCTTTATGGTATATTTTTCTCTAAGTGCTTTTATCCACTCTTTTTCAAGTTCGTCTTGATATTTGCTAATAACAATGCCACGAACTTTGTTGTATGGCTTGTCGAAATTGCCTTTTTCGTAAATTTCTTTTAGTTTGGCTTCGTCTTTTGAAGCTTTGTCCCAAATTTGGTCTTTGCTAATGTTGAAAAGAAGTATGCCGTCGCGATATTCTTGCATTAAGAATCCAAATTCTGGGTATTTCTTTTCTAGGTTTGCGTTAGCGTATTCTAGTACTTCACTGTCTGTTTGTGAAGTCAATTTGTATTCTTTTCTAGTTTTGTTTATGAAACTTTCTCTCACCATTAGAGCACGTTCGTCCATTCTAATGCGAGTTTGGATTTGTGGCATCCATCTATTGTAGTCTGGTTTATCAAGCTTTTCTACTAGTTGGATAATATGAAAGCCGTATGGAGCTTCTACTACTTCTGTGAAATCTCCTGGGTGTTTTAGAGCAAATGCTGCGTCTTCAAAAATTTCGTTAGTTTGACCTGTTGACACCCAATAAGGTAGTACGCCACCCGGTTTGGTGTTTTTGTCTTCTGAGTGTGCACTAACAAGGTCTTCAAATACTCCGCCATTTTTAAGTACTGCGTGAATTCTATGCATTTCTTGTCTGATAGCGTCTATTTGAGCTGAGTCTGCACCTTCTGGTTTGCGTTTGAAGATGTGGGCTACTTGGATTTCGCCTCTGGTAGGTCTTGTTTTGTGTACTTTGATTAGGTGATAACCAAAGTTTGTTTTGATAGGGTCGCTTACTTTTCCTTTTTTAAGTGAGAAAGCAGCTTTTTCAAATGGATAAACCATTGTCATACCTGTAACCCAACCAAGATTGCCTTCGTTGTAGATGACAGATGGGTCTTCTGAAACTTCTGTTGCCAACTTGTTGAAGTCTATTTTTTTTGCACGTTTTTTCGCTGCAAGGGCTTTTTCAAGGGCAATAGAATCGTTGTCAGAATCTGTTCTGAAAAGGATATGGCTTACATAAATATCCTTTAGGAGATTGTTGTAAGCCTCCTTCTCAAATTCTTTTATTTTAACACTGTCGGTTAAATATGCTTTTGCAAGTGGAGTGCGATAAGCATTGAACTCTTCGCTAAAAGAGCTTGCTGTATCGTATTTTAAAGAATAAGCTTCTTCTACTTTTAGTTTAAAGTTTATAAACATTTCCATATATGCCTCTGCAGAAAGTGTGTCAGACTCAATATGGTTGTTTTTCTTGTAGTAGTATTCAAACTCTTGTTTGGAAATTTCTTTGTCATTTATTGTAAGTAGAGTTTGGGCTACAATAGATGAACAAACTATTAAACTACTAAGTATTAAAGCTATCTTTTTCATTATTCTCCTCTTGAATAGTTAGGTGCTTCTTGTGTAATTGTAACGTCGTGTGGGTGGTTTTCTTTCACACCTGCTGCTGTGATTCTGGTAAATTTAGCATTGTGAAGTTGTTCAATAGTTTTTGCTCCGCAATAACCCATACCAGAACGAAGACCGCCAAGTAGTTGGTAAACAACTTCGTAAAGAGAACCTTTGTAAGGAACGCGTGCTGCGATACCTTCTGGAACAAGTTTCTTAACGTCATCCTCTGCATCTTGGAAGTAACGGTCTTTAGAACCTTTTTGCATAGCTTCTAGAGAACCCATACCACGATAAGATTTAAATTTACGTCCGTTGTAGATGATAGTGTCGCCAGGAGATTCTTCTACACCTGCAAGTAGTGAACCAACCATGATTGAGCTAGCACCTGCTGCAAGGGCTTTCACCATGTCGCCAGAGTAACGGATACCACCGTCTGCGATAACTGGAACTCCTGTGCCTTCTAGTGCTTTAGACACTTCGTAGATAGCAGAAAGTTGAGGTACACCTACACCTGCAATCACACGGGTAGTACAGATAGAACCTGGTCCGATACCTACTTTCACTGCGTCAGCACCTGCTTCAACTAATGCTTTTGCAGCTTCTGGAGTAGCGATATTACCTACTACGATGTCGATTTGTGGGAATCTTTTCTTAGCTTCTTTAAGTGTGTCGATAACTCCTTTTGAGTGACCGTGAGCTGTGTCGATAATGATAGCGTCAACACCTGCATCAACTAGGGCTTCGATACGTTGGAAAGTGTCACCTGTAACACCAACACCTGCAGCCACGCGAAGACGACCTTTTGAGTCTTTGCAAGCCATAGGTTTGTCTTTTGCTTTAGTGATGTCTTTGTATGTAACAAGAC
>JAEIGA010013984.1_pt1 | contig 12202 bp, 8 predicted proteins | sample 9270691 | NCBI WGS metagenome assembly JAEIGA01 (sample SAMN17057246, study PRJNA624740) | gut metagenome | biome: biome; isolation source: fecal sample | host: Bos grunniens | place: China: Xizang | collected 2019
ATTTACCGATACCGGCGCCCGGGATTAAGGGGGCAGGGAAAGGAGTTACTTATGAAACTGAAAGAATTACTGCAGGGGATTACGGTACTGGAAATGACGGCAGATCCTGACCTGGAGATTGAAAATATTGCATACGATTCACATTCTCATCCTCAGTCGCAGGGTAATTTGCATAGTAAATGTAAGGAACGGCTACAATGTAACCGATGCATTCGTTGCTCTCGTTCTTAATTTCAATAATATGCTTTTCGTAATTTACCCCATCCTCGTTTCGCTCGACGTATCCCACAATCTTCACGTCAAAAACATCCCACAGCTCTCCGTTGAGCTCGAGACGCGAACTGCTGTCGTGGTTGCCAGCGGTGACGACGATTTTCATCTTTGGAGCCGTCGCACGCAGTTCGAGTATCATTCTGTTGTAGAGTTTCTGCGCGGCAATGCTCGGTGCCACACTGTCGTAAATGTCGCCGCTGATGACAAGTGCATCAGGCTCTTCTTCGCCTACAATAGCGCATAGCTGTTTCAAGAAAAAAAGGTGCTCCTCGTTGCGATCGTGTCCGTAGAAATTCTGCCCTAGATGCCAATCGCTTGTGTGTATTATTTTCATACTATACTTTTAGGAAAATTTTTGCTTTGTACATTATTCTTAATATAAAGAAGAGGATTAGATAGTTGGCAAATGTGAGCCAAACATCGTAATAGTCTCCCATAAACTGCTGCAGTCCGTGTGTTACGGAGTCGGCCACGCAACGGAAATTTACCACCTGTCCCAAAATGTATGCAGCAATGGAGTTCATTCCGTAAATTTTGAGCCACTCGAGGCCACTCTTCCATCCTTTATAGTCGACAATGTAGTAGAAAAGTGCCATCAGCAGTACGCAGATTCCTCCCGAGAAGAGAGTCATGCTGCTGCTCCATATTTTCTTTATTATAGGCATCTGATAGGATAGAAGCACTCCCGCAAGAATCAAAAGGGCGCCGGCAGCAGCAAAGGTTTTTACTACTCTCTTTCCGTCGGACGAATATTTCTGCATCGTGTGGCCGGTGATGAAGCCAAGCATCACTGTGACTGCAAAGTTAAGCGAGCTCCACACCCATGTGTAGCGGTAGTGTGGTGAGAAGCTCCACGAACCGTCGCCCTGCACTGCGACTCCGTCGCGGAATCGACCGAGGACTATGCGATCCACCTGCTCGGCGAAATTGCCGTCGGGGGTAAAATCGCCCACAATGCTCATCGGCAGCCAATATATGATGAACAGCGCCACAAGGCCTATGGCCACTCCTCTTGCGCCGCCCCACAGATAAGTGAGTGCCGTGATTATATAGCCCGAAGCGATTGCCTGCAGTGTGTTACTATATAGATAGATTCTGTCGGGGTCGAGAGAGAGAATGTTACCCTGCACCACCATTCCAAGCAAAAAGAGCAGGATGAAGCGCCTGAATATGCGCAGGTACACTTTGCCTTTAGGTTGCGCCGGGGCTGTGTATTTTTTCAGTGAGAAAGGCATCGAGACTCCTGCCATGAACATAAATAGCGGCATTATAATGTCCCATGTGGCGAACCCCTCCCAATGTACATGGCTGAACTGCTCGACAACCGGGTCGAGTATCGGTAGCTTCAGCTCGCGTGCGAGGGCCTTGAATACAGGTTGAAAAAAGACCAGTAAAAAAAGGTCGAGTCCACGAAGAATGTCGAGTGACTCCAGACGTTTCTGTTCTCTCATATTTTATTCTGTTTTTTAGTTTGCGTGTGAAAAACTTTTATCCCCAAAAATAATTTTTATTTGTCGTTCGGGCAAATGTTTGGCCAAAAATATGGGTGACAATATCTCTATTTTCGTATGTTTGCTCCCAAAGGATAAAATATTTCTATTTTAGCAATCCTCTTTCTTTTTTTAATTATTAATTTTGCAATTCAATAGTGCATACGGTGACTCGGGAAGGCCCTGTCTCTGAATTTGTTTTTGTTACTAAAGATGGATACTACCTTACTGCTTATATTGGTGCTTACCATTGCTGCGAGTTTCATACAGCGTGTCAGTGGCTTTGGATTCGGGATTTTCGTAATGATGTTCTTCCCATTCTTCCTTCCGTCGTACGGCGAGTCGATTACCCTTTCGGGGCTTCTGGCGGGAACAACGGCGCTGCTTATCGCCATCAGAAATTTCAAGCATATACGTTGGGGCATTATGTGGACGATAGTGCTTTTCAATGTACTCGCGTCATATATTGCCATTGAGTATATGGCCTCTGTGAGTAACGAGGCGCTTAAACGCTGGTTGGGAGTGATGCTCGTTGTTATTGCGCTCTACTTTATGTTCTTCGACGGCAAGGTGAAGATGATTTTTCGCTCCCGATTGTCCCAGGCTATTGTCGGTGCAGTGAGCGGCTGTATGGGAGGAATGTTTGCGATGCCCGGACCGCCTGTTGTTCTCTACAGTATTACTGTCATCAACGACAAACGCGAATATATAGCAACATTGCAGGCTTTCTCGGTTATTTTCAATCTTTTCTATACAATCTTCAGAGCCAATGTGGGATTTTTTAGTGAGAGCACCCCTCTCTATTGGGCGGTGGGGCTGATAGGCCTCGTAGCCGGTGCTTGGCTCGGCTCACGCTGTTTTGAATATATAAGCAGTACTTTGCTTAAAAAGATTGTCTATATAATGATGATGATAAGCGGCATTGCTGCAATATTCTGATAGGTTACAAACAAGAAAGGGACTGCACTTTGCAGTCCCTTTCTTGTTCTTCATTTGATGCTTAATTTTTCTTCTGCTCCGATTTTTCCTGGGGAAGGATAAGATTCAGTATCACTCCCACAAGTGCAGCGAGTCCGATGCCACCGATGGTGATTGTGCCGCATGTCATTTCTGCTCCACCGATGCCCAGGGTGAGTATGAGCGATGCAATTATAAGATTGCGAGTATTGCCCAAGTCTACTTTGTTCTTAACTAAAGTGTTTACGCCCACTGCCGCTATTGTACCGAAAAGCAACAGCATGATTCCTCCCAGCACAGCGTTGGGGATAGTCTTCAGCAATGCGCTCACCTTACCCAATACCGAGAAAAGTATTCCTATGATTGCAGAGATGCGGATAACCGCCGGGTCGGCAATCTTGGTAAGCGAAATTGCGCCGGTAACTTCTGAATATGTGGTCACGGGAGGGCCGCCGATGAACGATGCTGCCACGCATGCAAGTCCGTCGCCCAGCATTGTACGGTGCAGTCCCGGGTCTTTAACAAAATCCTTTCCTGTAACTTCGTTTATTGCATAAACGTCGCCAATATGCTCGATGACAGGGGCAATGGCAACAGGAATCATAAATATGATAGCCTCCCAACAGAATTGGGGCTTCACGAATGCCGGAAGAGTCAACCACGGAGCATCGATGATAGGCTGAAAATCGATTAATCCGAAGATAGAGGCTGCAATATAGCCCACGATGATGCCTGCGAAGATAGGAATGAGGCGCAACAGGCCTTTGCCAAACAACGAAACGATAATTGTCGTCAGCAGTGCAGTGATTGCGAGCGGCCAATTGCTTTTTGCCATATCCACGCCTGTGCCTGCCAGCGAAAGACCGATGAGCATAATCACCGGGCCGACAACGATAGAGGGAAAGAGTTTGGTGATGAACCCTACTCCACGCAGACGTATCAGTGCACTCATCAATCCGTAGACGGCACCAACAGCAACAAGTCCGCACAATGTTCCCGGGAGTCCGTAAAGCTCGGTTGCCTTGATGATAGGTGCAATGAATGCGAAACTGCTGCCGAGGAAGATGGGTACTTTGCCCTTCGTTATTAAATGGAAGATGAGTGTGCCTACTCCGGCAGTGAAGAGCGCTACCGAGGGGTCGAGCCCAACAAGCAGAGGCACAAGTACCGTTGACCCGAAGGCAACAAATAGAAATTGGGCACCTACGACGGTCTTTTGTACAGGGCCCAGCTGTGTGCTGTTTTTCATAATGCTGTGTTTGATTATTAAGTTTTTGCAAAAATAAGAACAAACAGCAGAAAATTAAGCTATAGTTTCAATATTTTCTGCCGATGGAGAAAAATTACCATTCTTTGCGTTATATTTGCATTCAGAAACATTAATCAAAATATTATGGCTTTACATATTATCGACCACCCGCTGGTGTTGCATAAACTCAGCCTTATGCGCGACAAAGAGACTTCTACAATGAAGTTCAGAGAATTGCTTCAGGAGATTTCCATGTTGATGGGCTACGAAATTACACGAGACATGCCCTTGACCTATGAGCCGATTGAAACTCCGTTGATGCCCATGAATGCCCCCAAGATTGCGGGTAAGAAGGTGGTTGTTGTCCCCATCCTCAGAGCCGGACTCGGAATGATTGATGGATTGACGCGTCTCATCCCCTCGGCACGCATAGGCCACATTGGACTCTATCGCGACGAAGAGACCTGTCTGCCGGTATTCTATTACTATAAGATGCCTGCAAATAAAGACCGCATGGTTATTCTCACCGACCCGATGCTTGCAACCGGTGGCAGTGCCTGCGACGCTATTTCGCGTTTAAAGAAGGATGGCTTTAAGCATATTAAAATGATGTGTCTTGTAGCATCGCCGCAAGGTGTGAAAGCTGTAAGCGAGCAGCATCCTGATGTTGACATCTATCTTGCGGCACTCGATGAGGGACTGAATGATAAGAATTATATTCTTCCGGGCCTTGGTGACGCCGGCGATAGAATTTTCGGAACAAAGTAAACGTTTGCCAATAAAATTAAAAATGGAGAGTAATTGAATATTGCTCTCCATTTTTTTGCATAATGTCTAAAAAAATCGCCCAAAAGTCAGGCTTTTGGGCGATTCGTATTTTATTGTATTAGATTACTCCTTGGGAAGAAGTTTCTCAATCTCCTCGAACTTCTCAGTCATATTGAGGTTGTAGTAGCAGTTAGAGAGACCTGTCACCCAAAGCTCGGGCTTGTTAGGCTGCAACTGGCGGAGCTTTTCGTAGAGGGGAAGAGCCTCCTGGAAGTAACCGTTGAGAACCTCTTTGTCCTTTTTCAGCTTAGCCTTGTCCTTGATGTTTGTGCTTGCATTCTCCTGACTGTATTTCTGTGCAAGGAGTGTGTAGCAAAGACCGAGGTTGGCAAGAGCGCCTTCGTAGTTGGGGTCTTTCTCCAAAGTCTTTTTGTACCACTCAACAGCCTCGGCGGGTTTTCCGCTCTCCTGCAACACCATACCCTTAACGAAGAAGAACAAGGGGTTGTCGGGGTTAGAAGCAATCATTTCGTCGGCGAACTTTGTCATCTCCTCGGGCTGATTTTTTGTCTGGTAGTAAGCGATGAGGCTCTGGTAGAAGTAGGGGTTAGCGGGGAATGCCTTTGCACCACCCTTCAGAGTCTGCACCCAAGTAACTGTGTCGCCTGTCTGTACCTGTGCCATTGCCTTGTACTTTGTTGCGTTCTCTTTGAAGCTGGGCTCCTCGATAGCAAGGTCAATGTGTTTCAATACATTCTTGTAGTTCTCTGTCTGCATTCCGCAAAGTGTTGCATAATAAGCTGCGTTTGCGTTGAGCTCTTTGTCTTTTACGGCAGGAAGTGTGTCAAGGGGCTCCAATGTAGAGGTCTTGATGAACATGTCAAACTGCTTGAAAGCTGCATCGTAGTTCTCGGCATTGTAGAAGTATGCACCACCATTGAAAAGCTGGTTGCGGTTCTCGTACATCATCTGTACAATCTCCATAGAGTATTTGGGTGCTACCTTGCCTTTTGCGTTGGGAGCCTTGTCGAGCTCGTCACATTTAATAAGGTAGTCGAAGATGTCGTAGCTTGAATTGTAGAGAAGCTCGGCGTTGAATGCCTGGCCCTGTGAACGTTTGAAGTTCTCGCCATCGATTACGCCCTTCTTGGCCTTGCATGCTACGTACCATACAAAAGCATCTTTGTTTGTCAGAGGGCTCTTCAATGCATCCTGAATGGTGTTGAGCGCGCTTGCGGGGTCACCTGCAGTGATTGCCTTGTCAGCCTCTTTTGCCTTGGCAATGAGGGCTTTCTGCTCCTTCTTCTGTGCTTTTATCTGTTCTTTTGTAAGCTGCTGTGCAGGCACGGCGCTTGCAGCAAGAACTACAGCTAAAGATAAAATTAATTTTTTCATGTTCTTAAAAGTTTAAAGAATGAATTATTCGTTAATGTTCTCGTTTGTTGTTGTTTCGTTGGGTGCTGTTTCGCCGCCCTCTTCTTCAATTTCAGCCTCGTGGCTAACCTTGCAGACTGAACTGATTGTGTCGTTCTTCTTCTTGAGGTCGATGATGCGCACTCCCTGTGTTGCACGGCCGATGACAGGAATCTGCTCTACGGCTGTTCTTATTGCAATGCCGGACTTGTTGATTACCATAAGGTCGTTGTCGTTTGTAACGCCCATGATAGCAATGAGGGCACCGGTCTTCTCAGTGACGTTGATTGTCTTCACACCTTTACATCCGCGGTTCACTGTGGGGTACTCTTCGCTCTCCGAACGCTTGCCGTAGCCCTGCTCCGAGAGTACAAGGATGCTCTTGGGAGTCTCCTTGTTAAGTACTACCATGCCTACAACCTCGTCGCCTTCGTCGAGTGCCATTCCTCGTACTCCGGTTGCTGTACGGCCCATTGTACGTACTGTGTTCTCGTTGAAGCGTACGGCGCGTCCCTTGCGGTTAGCGAGTACAATGTCGCTGTCGCCGTCGGTGAGTGCTACAGAGATTACTCTGTCGTCCTCGCGGATGGTGATTGCGTTGATACCGTTTGCGCGGGGACGTGAATACTGCTCGAGGCTGGTCTTCTTTATCACACCCTGCTTTGTACAGAAGATAAGGTTGTGACTGTTGATGAAGTTGCTGTCGGCAAGCGTCTTCACGCGCACAATTGCGTTGAGTGAATCCTCGGGCGCAATGTTGAGCAGATTCTGAATAGCACGACCCTTCGAGTTTTTGCCACCCTCGGGAAGCTCGTATACTTTGAGCCAGTAGCAACGTCCACGCTGAGTGAAGAACATCATTGTGTTGTGCATGGTGGCTGTGTAAATGTGTTCTATGAAGTCCGAGTCGCGTGTGTCGCTTCCGCGTGAGCCAACGCCGCCTCTGTGCTGCGCTCTGTACTCGGCAAGCGGTGTACGCTTGATGTAGCCCAAGTGAGAGATTGTGATTACCATTTCGTCGTCAGCGTAGAAGTCCTCGGGGTTGAAATCCTCCGAAGCGCTGTACTCGATGCGGCAACGACGCTCATCACCATGCTTCTCCTTAACCTCGATAAGCTCGTCCTTGATAATCTTTTTGCAGAGCTCGTCGTTAGAGAGAATCTCCTTATAATATTCGATTTTCTTTGTAACCTCGTCAAACTCCTCGTGCAGCTGCTCCTGAAGAAGGCCTGTGAGCTGACGCAGACGCATCTCTACGATTGCATTAGCCTGTATTTCGCTCAGTGAGAAGCGGTCCATAAGTCCCTGCTTCGCCTCGCCGGGAGATTTTGCTGCACGAATGATGCGTACAACCTCGTCGATGTTGTCCGATGCAATGATGAGACCCTCGAGAATGTGTGCGCGCTCCTCGGCCTTGCGAAGGTCGAACTTTGTGCGGCGGATGACAACCTCGTGACGGTGCTCAACGAAATTGCTGATGCAATCTTTCAATGTGAGCAGACGGGGACGTCCGTGTACAAGTGCTATGCAGTTCACGCTGAATGATGTCTGCAGTGCGCTCATCTTGTAGAGCTTGTTAAGAATTACATTTGCGTTTGCGTCGCGCTTAACATCAATCACAATGCGCATACCCGACTGGTCCGACTCGTCGTTGATGTTGGAAATGCCCTCGATCTTCTTTTCGTTGACCATTGCGGCAATGTCCTTAATAAGCTCCTCCTTATTTACATTGTAAGGAATTGCAGTTACAACAATTTTATCGTGGTTGTCATCTGTCTCAATTTCGCATACTGCGCGCATCACTACTCTTCCGCGTCCTGTCTCGTAAGCGTCACGAACGCCTGCAAGGCCGTAGATGTCGCAACCTGTGGGGAAATCAGGTGCCTTAACATGCTGCATAAGGCCGTCAGTGTCGATGTCGGGGTTGTCGATGAATGCCACACATGCATCGACAACCTCGGTAAGGTTGTGCGGGGGAATGTTTGTGGCCATACCTACGGCAATACCAGAAGAACCGTTGATGAGCAGGTTGGGGATACGTGTAGGCATCAGCACAGGTTCGTCGGTCTCGTTAGAGTAGTTGGGAACAAAGTCCACAGTCTCTTTGTAGAGGTCCTCGGCCATGTCCTCGCCTATCTTGCGCAGACGTGCCTCTGTGTAACGCATAGCAGCGGGAGAGTCACCGTCGATTGAACCGAAGTTACCCTGTCCGTCAATCAGCGGGTAACGCATCACCCAGCTCTGTGCCATACGTACGAGTGCCATATATACTGATGAGTCACCATGAGGGTGATACTTACCGAGTACGTCTCCGACTGTACGTGCCGATTTCAGATATTTTTTGTCGGATGTGTTTCCAAGTTCCATCATTCCGTAGAGGATACGGCGATGTACGGGCTTAAGTCCGTCACGAACGTCGGGAAGCGCACGCGCTACAATTACCGACATTGAGTAGTCAATATATGAAGAACGCATCTGCTCCTCAATATTGATTTTTATAATTCTGTCGTTGTCAAGCATTTATAGTAATTTATTATTATAATCTGTTAGTGTAATATTCTAAAAAAGTATGCAATGCTGCATAAAAACGTGCTAAATTACATAAAAATCGCGAAATAGGCAAAAAAAATCTCATTTTTGTGCTTGTGGGTAGCATATACTTATACTATCTTACCTATTATGCACTAAGCTTTTACCCTCTAAAGTTAAAAAAGGTTATATGTCTCTTCGATATTTTCCCGCCAAACATTGTATTAAAATGTCCGATATTCGAATTTTTCAGAAAATTTGTCTGCCAATTAGTGTTTTTTAATATGTTGGCACGGTTTTTGTAAGGATTGTTATGTAAAAATAGTTGTGTAGTGACATGCGCGGTATTAATTTCGCACCCAAAATTGCATGATTTTCATGACAAAAGTTTTTGCTACTGACTTTTTGTCAGTATAAATAGTGTTCACAAACAGTTTGAATATTGAATGAGGAGGAATGAACTATGAACAACCAATTTTCTGAAAATATGTCCCGGATAATGAACTTCTGCAAGGAAGAGGCTTGCCGCTTGCGTTGCAAAAGTATCAGGTCCGAGCATCTATTGTTGGGCCTGTTGCGCGACACTGACGGCCGTGCCGCAGGCATACTGAACAGCATGTCTGTCGACCTTGCCAAGCTGAGAGAGGAGATTGAAAGTTGCTTCCCTCTTTCGGGTGACGATGATGCACAGAATGTTTCTGATGTTATTCTTGACGAGGATGCATCAAAAGTTTTACGTTTTTGTATACTCGAAGCGCGTATGTTGAAAAGTAATTTAGTTGATACTGAGCATCTTTTGCTCGCTATTTTGAAAGAGAAGAACAATAATGCAGCGTCGATTCTTGAAAAGAACGACGTGCGCTATTCCGATGTTCGCGAGGCATTGCAGATTAAGCCAGATGTTCGCGACGGATTCGGATTCACCGAAGAGGACGATGAAGATGATGATAACCTCAACTCTAATGGACGCGGCTTTTCGGGCTCGCGTCAGGCATCTTCGGAGACTACACAACAGAAACGCTCGTCGAACGACACTCCTGTGCTCGACAATTTCGGCTTTGACATGACACAGGCTGCGAAGGATGGAATGCTCGACCCCGTTGTCGGTCGCGAGAATGAGATTGAGCGCATTTCGCAGATTCTCAGTCGCAGAAAGAAGAACAACCCTGTACTCATTGGTGAGCCGGGCGTTGGAAAGTCGGCAATCGTCGAGGGCCTTGCCCAGCGCATCGTGCAGCGCAAGGTGTCGCGTGTGCTTTTCGACAAACGTGTAGTGTCGCTGGACATGACCGCAGTGGTTGCCGGCACAAAATATCGCGGACAGTTCGAGGAGCGTCTGCGTGCCATAATCAATGAACTTGAGAAGAATCCCAATATTATACTTTTCATTGACGAAATGCACACTATTGTTGGTGCAGGCTCGTCGCCCGGCTCTATGGATGCTGCAAACATCCTGAAGCCCGCTCTTGCACGCGGACAGGTGCAGTGCATCGGTGCAACCACTCTCGACGAGTACCGCAAGAGCATAGAAAAGGATGGCGCGCTCGAGCGTCGTTTCCAGAAGGTTGTCGTCGAGCCTACTTCCTCCGAGGATACTCTTCACATTCTCATGAATATAAAGGAACGTTACGAGAATCACCACAATGTAACATACACCGAAGAGGCTCTCAAGGCTTGCGTCACATTGACCGAGCGTTACATTACCGACAGATGTTTCCCCGACAAGGCCATCGATGCGATGGACGAGGTTGGCGCGCGCATGCATATGACAAATATTTCCGTTCCCCGCGAGATTGAGGAGCAGGAGAAGCTTGTCGAGGTTGCTCGCAGCGAGAAACACGAGGCTGTAAAGTGTCAGGATTTTGAGCGTGCAGCCAACTACCGCGATTACGAGAAAAAGATGGAAGAGCGCCTCGCCGAAATGAAAAGCGAGTGGGAGAAGAGCCTTCGCAGCGAACGTCAGACTGTCGATGAAGAGAAGGTTGCCGAGGTTGTCTCAATGATTTCTGGCGTTCCCATGCAGCGCATGCAACAGGATGAGTGGGCACGTCTCAGGACAATGAAGGCCGAGCTTACAAGCAAGGTTGTTGCCCAGGACGCAGCAATAGACAAACTCACAAAGGCAATTCTGCGCAGTCGCGTGGGCCTGCAGAATCCCAACAAGCCCATCGGCACATTTATGTTCTTGGGCCCCACAGGAGTCGGAAAAACCCTGCTCGCAAAAGAGCTTGCGCGCTTCATGTTCGGCACCACCGATGCTCTTGTGCGCATAGACATGAGCGAATATATGGAGAAATTCACAGTGTCGCGTCTCGTAGGCGCGCCTCCGGGATACGTAGGCTACGAAGAGGGCGGACAACTTACCGAGCGTGTGCGCCGTCGTCCCTACTCTATTGTCCTTCTCGACGAAATTGAAAAGGCCCACACAGACGTCTTCAATCTTCTGTTGCAAGTGATGGACGAGGGTCGACTCACCGACAGCTACGGACGCACGATAGACTTCCGCAATACTGTCATTATTATGACCTCAAATATCGGTACGCGTGAGCTTAAAGATTTTGGTGCGGGCATCGGCTTTGCAAAAATCGAGAATGCCGGCAACAAAGAACATTCGCGTGCGGTGATACAGAAGGCGTTGAACAAACGCTTCGCGCCCGAATTCATCAACCGTGTGGACGAGATTATAAACTTCGACCAGCTTGACCTTAACGCTATTGTCAACATTGTCGACCTTGAGCTTGCACAGGTACTCAAGCGCACAAAAGAGATGGGCTACACTCTGTCGCTCGACAATTCTGCAAAAGAGTTCCTTGCAAAGAAGGGCTACGATATTCAGTTTGGTGCACGTCCCCTGAAGCGAGCCATTCAGAATTTCATCGAGGACGAGCTCTCCGAACTTATCCTTTCTCAGAGCATCAGCGAGGGCGATAATATAAGCGTTACAGCCGACACCGAGAATGACAAACTGCGTTTCACGGTTGTCAGTGAATAAAAAAACTGCATAAATAACATATAAACAGACAAAATGTCAGATGGCGACCCATCTGGCATTTTTTTTGTTTATATATCTATAGAATCGAATAATCATAATAAAATAAGAATATGCAGAAAGGTAACATTGGGGTAACAACTGAAAATATATTCCCCGTAATCAAAAAATTTCTTTACAGCGACCACGAGATTTTCCTTCGTGAGATTGTATCAAATGCAATTGACGCCACACAGAAACTGAAGACTCTCTACGAAAAGGGAGAGTTCAAAGGCGAGCTTGGTGACCTTAAGGTAACTGTAACATTAAAGGATGATGCTATCGTTGTCAGTGACAATGGTATCGGCCTCACCACCGATGAGATTGACAAATACATTAATCAGATTGCACTTTCGGGCGCAACAGACTTCCTTGAGAAATATAAGGACACAGCAAACTCTATCATTGGTCACTTTGGTCTCGGATTCTATTCGGCATTCATGGTGTCGAAGCGTGTCGAGATTGTGACAAAATCTTACAAAGATGGTGCGCAGG
>JAEIGA010013985.1_pt1 | contig 12202 bp, 16 predicted proteins | sample 9270691 | NCBI WGS metagenome assembly JAEIGA01 (sample SAMN17057246, study PRJNA624740) | gut metagenome | biome: biome; isolation source: fecal sample | host: Bos grunniens | place: China: Xizang | collected 2019
AAGCCAACAACTAGGCAACCGAATGCGCAAGGTAGAAGGAGAGATCCAAGTGGAGCAGGCACGCATCGAGCAAGTTGAGCGCGAGGCCAATCTCGCTAAGAAACACGCTGCTGCACAAGCTAAGAGCCCTGTGCCGCTCAAGGGCGAACTCAATGGCCATGCATGGGTAGATCTAGGTTTACCATCGGGCACCAAATGGGCTACATACAATGTGGGTACTAGCCAAATCCACGAAGTGGGCACACGCGTAGCATGGGGCGAGATAGCCACCAAAAAGACTTTCTCACCTAGTGCTTATTCGCTCAACAATGTGGAATTACCCTCGTATGCTGGCGACGCCAAATACGATCTTGCTACTGCCAAATGGGGAGAAGGATGGTACACACCTACCAAGGAGCAATGGGATGAACTAGTCGAACATTGCGACTGGGATTATGTAATGATCAATGGCATCAATGGTGTGATCTTCACCAGTAAAAAAACGTATAACTATATTTTCTTGCCTAGCACAGGTTATACCGATGACGAGACCTATAAACTCAAGTACACTACTTATAATCTAGCGTATTGGTCATCTACGGGCGCCCGCACCAACGGTGCACATGCGTATATCGCCAACTATGAGCAGGGATATATGACCACTACTAATCGCTATGTGGCGCATTGTGTACGCGCTGTGTGCGGCACCCCTAGCCAAGTAGCTAACACGATTCAGAAAGCAGCCACCACTATCCAGAATGTACAAGAGACTACCAAGAATGTCCAAAATAATGTTCAGGAGGCAAAAAAGACTATCCAACAGACTTCTAATACAATCAAAGAAGCCACTGAGACTTTCCAAACATTGCAGAACATATTCAATCGTTAGTTGTTTCTACCGCTGAATGGGTAGTATCAGTATGCACCTTAGGTACTGTTCTAAACGCCTTCGGCTATTCTAACCGTTGGAACCGTTAGTAAAATTTGCTCGCAAGTTAATCGTTCAAGCCGTTAGGCGAGATAAGAACTGTTATAACCTTGAAAACTTTTAAGACCTTTAAAACTCCCCCCTCCCCCATGAAACGTTTCTTTTTCCTAGCCATAGTATCTGCATTGCTCTTCCCATCGTGTGCGAAGACTGCGCAGCTGACTTACGAACCTTTCACGGGCGAGTTGCGCCATGCTTTTGGTATATCCACCAACACCCGCACCACTACCCCTATTGTGCTCACACGCATTGCCCTTGATGGCAAGACGGGTTACGGCGAAGCAGCACTCCCACCCTATCTACCCGAGACACAAGAGTCCGTATGCGCTTTTCTCAATCTCGCGGAACCTGTTATCAACAGTTGTAGCCAGCCGCTGAATGTGGATAGTATCATGCAGCTCATCAACACCCTAGCGCCAGGCAATCACGCGGCGAAAGCTAGCATTGATATCGCTCTGCACGATCTATACGGTAAGCTGGAGGGCAAGCCATTGTGGCAAATGTGGGATATTGACCCTAGTGCCACCCCTTGCACCAGTTATACGATCGGCTATGATGCTTCCGATTCGATTGTGCTAGTCAAGGTGCGCGAGGCCGATTGGGCAAAGATCCTCAAGGTGAAGCTTGGCCGTGCGGAAGAAGAGGACAAGCGAATGATTAGCCTTATCCGCAGCATTAGCGATAAGCCTATATATGTGGATGCCAACCAAGGTTGGCTAACCAAAGAGCATGCGCTGATGATGTGCCAATGGCTCGAAGAGCAGGGAGTGGTGCTTATAGAGCAACCTATGCCTAAACATATGAACGAGGAGCATCGTTGGCTCTGTGAGCGAGTGACTTTGCCTATTATTGCCGATGAGGCATGCCAGACCCACGAGGATGTGGCAGCGTTGCAACCCTACTACGATGGTATCAATATCAAACTCATGAAATGTGGTGGAGTGGCTCAAGCCCGCAAGATGATAGCTTTGGCACGTGAGTTAGATATGCTAGTGATGATAGGCTGTATGACAGAAACGAGTGCAGGTATCTCTGCGGCTACCAGCTTGAGTCCGTTGGTAGATTTTGCCGATTTAGACGGCCATGTGCTGTTGGGTAACGACCCGTACGAGGGTATTCAGATTGTAGAGGGCAAACTGACCTTAGTGGATAAACCCGGTACAGGTGTGAGTGTAAATACCAATCGAAAAATAGTCCATTGTAGCAATTGAAAAGTAGTCCATTTTGAAGAGTTAGTTAAATGTAGTACCTTTGCAGCGAAATAATCCCCCTTGACACATATTTTCTGATGGCAATAATTAAATACATATTACTCGCAGTCGTTAGTACTACTATATGCATAGCAATAATTGTGACTGCAAGCACTTTGTTCAAGAAGAGAATGCTGTACAAGAAATACGGACTCAAACCCGGAACCAGAGTAGAGAGCAGACGCCAACGAAGACTCAGAGAAACACAAGATAAGATGTTTGAGGAGTTTAAATAAAGAATATTAACTGAAAAATAATACAATTATGAAGAAGATTTTACTAGTATTAGCGTTGGTGGTGAGCGCTGTGGCTGCTAATGCGCGTGGAGTGGATATATACGAGGCCGAAATACAGTCGTTTGGTAACTATGATATGGAAGGTAAAAAGTTCTATGTGATCTCCGCTAATCCTAATATATCAAACAAAGATCTAGAGTTTCTGGATTATAAGGATTATATCACACAATGCCTTATACTCAAGAAAGCTATTCTTTGTGAAAACTCCGACTCCGCAGATGTCTGCGTGTTGTTTGACTATGGCGTAGTAGATAATTCATATGTGGCAAATACCGCTATCCCTATATGGGGCATAACGGGGTCCACAGCCGTAACTACGACGAGCAGCTATGTTGGAAGGTACGGCTCTTTTACGTCTTCAACAAACGTAAGCACATTGACGACTGGTGTAAAGGGAATACTTAATGCAAGCAAGAATGTAGAAAAATATTGTAGAGTTGTCAATCTCTATGCCTACGACAATAAAGATCGTACAGGTGATCCGATTATGCTTTGGAAGACAAATATCTTGAGCGAGGGGGGCAGTAGAGATCTTCAAGAGGTAATACCATATATAGCTTACTCTGGTATACAATATATGGGAAAACAATCTAATGGTATAAAACATAGGACAGTTAATCATGACAATGTAAATACATATTTTATAAAGAATAAATATTATATTACAGACAACTTATACCTAGTTCATTCTAATAAGGAAGAACATAATTTACCGATTGAAATTCTATCTATATTACAGGATACAGAATATTGTAGAATCAATATAAAGGCAAAGTATGTGCAGGGGTATTTCTCTTACCCCAAATTTAAATATCAAACCTATCTAGTATACAAGAATATCAAACATCCGATTCAAGCTGTTTATAGGCCTACTAAAAGTCACTACAACTATCTCAACGAATCAATGACATTAGATATAACAAATAACAATTTGATACAAATGCAATTCCCCGTAAATTTGCAAAAAGGTGATACCTTTGATATCATATCTTATTATAATAAAAAAGAAACCAAAGTGTATCTACACTTTAAGGATATAGTAGTGGAGTGATCCTATCGACACATTTTTGAATGTAAAAAAAACTAAAACAAAAAATATATGGATACTCAAAAAGAAATAAGCACACAGCCTAAGAAAAAAAATAGCAATAAAATCATTTGGATCATAATGACCATCTGTTTGCTATTGCCTATAGTCATAATATCGCTAATCATATTATTAGGACTTGCGGCGTTTATAATAGGTGATTTTATTTATATGTTTGATTATATTTTTGAAGAGATAATGAGCTGGCTGTATAACCACTATTAGTGATGAGGGGAGAAAGGGAGAATCATGCGGACGGAACCGCAAAGTGCACCCCACAAAGTCACGAACTTTGTCGCCCCCCCGCATGAGCGAGACCGGATGGCGATGGGCTATGGGCGTGAAGAAGTATGAACTATGAATGATGAGTGATGAGTTAATAGGGTGTAATTACCAGTTGATTTTGAAATGGGTAAGTTTTAAGGTGATTTTATGTTAACATATATATTACCCGAACAGCCAATCTACGAATGCAATAGCTGCTAGGATGATTGCAACTGTTATGATAATTTGGAATATACTATATCCACATCCTAAGCTTGTCATGCACCCATTTGCCGTTGCTTCTTCTGAACTTGAACCAAAGAATAGACTTATCAAATAAACTACAACTCCTACGGCTAACATGATTAAAAGTATTTTTCCCATAATCTCACAAAATTATATTGTTAGTTATTTTGCCCCATATCTTAAAGTTCCCCAAATTAAACTTGCATTCCTACCTATAATGCCTAACTCTTTCAAATAGTTATATGCTTCATTTGGAGAAACAAATGGTAAATTAGACGTAGAAGAGATTATATTAAGTATTTTACGCTCAATTTGTAATTCAACACCATCCGCCATAATGGTTTGCATTAAAACCATTGCCGTGAATTTCTTATTATCATACGACATTGTAGATATTATCCTAGAGCATTCTGTTAATGTCATAGATTGAACAGCTGAATTATCATCATTAGATAATCCTAAAAAAATCGCCACCTTACTTCTCAAGGTGGATTCTTCTTTTGAGAAATTACCATCCGCACAAGCGATAGCGCTAATAGCATAAATAATAGCTATCTTTTCATTATAATTAATTATCATGACCTCAATTTTGTTTAATAGTTATTCAAGTCAGTTCTAAACTCACGTACCATCTCTAACATTGCCATCACATATCCAGGCACAGCTGTCATATGTCCATCTATACATGGAACCATAGTTTTAAACATATTATATGGTGCTATATCCTGCATTCTTCTTTGCATATAACATGCTTTATCCTCTATAGAATTTAGGTATCCACAAAGTAATATTTTATCTGAATGATCCAAACGAGTACTATTACATGAATACTTATTGGTAATTCTGATTATTGAGCGCTGATATTCGTTTATGGTATTTGCAGCCTTTATCAAATCAGCCGCAACCGCAGTGTCATGTATTGCTCTAAAAATTCCCATAATCCATTTTAGTTATGATGTAAATATCCATAAAGGTGTATCTTTGCTGGATTTTCATCTATTTCTACCATATGTTTAATTATAGATCTCGCATCTGACTTATGAGCCGGAGAGATATTCATATAAGCTAGTTGCATTTCACTTTGCCAATCTCTATTTTGGAAGATGCTCTGTGCTTTTTTTTCTTCTTCATAAGGCAGAGCAAATGCACGAGCAACTCGCATAAAAAAGAATCCTTCTCTGTTACCAACTCTGCCGTCACATCCCGCAGCAAGCCATAACATTGCTAGTATAGCTTGCTTTTCACGGAATGTAAAATTTGTAGGGATACGAAACATAATATTATTATTTAAATGTTAAACAAAATCAAATTAGATTAGCGACTCAGGTTCTCCCAGTTGTTAAAGAAATACACCCACATTGAAAAAGACATTGTTCCATTTTGTCCTGTCCAAGCCAACTCCTCAACTTGTAAGTTATTTAGAGTTTCTTCAGGTATATATTCCGCCAAAGCTGATGCTCGTTCAAACAAAGGTCCCATATGTTTAGCCATATATTGATTATAAAAAGATCTTGGGTAGAACATATAGTTTCTATCGTATTCAATTTTCACACGGTTCATTTGTTTTACCAAATCCTGGAATTGCTTACAAGCTTCAAATTCTGTCATAATGTTAAATTTTAAATGATTAATAATTTCAATTAACGATTTTCATATGGTTTGGTTTAATGACAACGAAAAAAGGAGTAGTTATAATTTAAGTGTATTTTGCTAGTACGCAATCGTAATCATACATATTACCATTGTTTATTACATCTTGAATAATAGAATCAGTCCTACTTGTACTTAATTTTACACCATCCTCCATAGCCTGTACATATCGTTCGGCCACTACTAATGCTGTAGTCATATTAAGTCGTTTAATCGGATCAGCTCCATTAGTGTATATATTAAATGCCTCGTTTCTAGGATTAGAAACACGATATTTACAATACTCTGCTAACTCCATCATATATGCTGTCTTTTTAGCATGAATGGTTGCCCATGAGTAACGACTAGGCTCATAAGATACATCAATAAAAAACTGACACGCCTCTGTAAACTTTTTTTTGAAATCTCCAGCTTCTGAGCTAGTTGATCTAAATGCACTGAATAATCCCATATTAATAAAATTTTATCCTACACAATGTCCAAAATATTTTTTTTGAAGATCTCTTGAACAAGTTAGTAATTGCTGATAAATAATATATTCTGCGTTTTTTGAATTTTCGTATGCTACTATTCGCTGTCCATACTTCATATATATCTTTCTAGCTATACGTGAGAGGGTCCCTACAAAATACGAACTTTCCAACCAGCCTTGACCATATGAAACTTCTTTAATCTTTTTGAAATCTGCTTCAATCTCATTCACATATTCACCAAATATGTCTTTTACTAATAAATCTGGCATATAATTTAGTTTTAATAGTTGATTAATAAGACTTCGCTAGCTGTGCTTTTAGTTCTTTACACATCTGATGCATTGCCATCACATAACCAGGTGCTGCTGTACGATGTCCATCCATTGTTCGAACCATAGTAGTCATCAACTTGTGTGGAGGTAGATTTTGCATACGTGATTGCATGTATGCAACTTTACCTTCTACAAACTCAACTCCTGCTCGGATATAAGGACGATCTTCCGTTCTAAATGTGTCTCCTAAATCATACTTACTCAAATAAGGCATTGTACCTTTTAGGCAATCATTGATTGCATCTGCTGCATTCATCAAATCAAGAGCAGCTCGTGTGTCTGAAAAAAATCCCATATTAATATTTATTTTGCTTATTACTGCCTACTCTTTCTAGGATTTTCGGCTTTCTCCTTTTACTATTCTATGACACTTCCCCCCTAAAAGGTAACCATCTAAAGTATTTTTTTAGTTTATTATGCTTAATAGTTGGTTGTATGCGTTCACGAATCAGTTTTGCGACGGATTCTTGATAGAGCTGTCCAGTATCGACAACCGAATATTGATGCACTGCTAGCACGTCATGTAGATGTACTGGTAGAGATGAGGAAAAACGTTTGAAACGGTTGTCTGGATTGACCGGTACAATAGTCTTCTTCGAACGAATCGCACATGCTATCTCCATGCGCACCCAATCTTTCTCGTGTGAGCAACGGTTACACACATGTGGAGTCATCAAGAGTAAAAAGATTGGTGCTGATTCAATAGCTTGTAGAACGCGCTCATCAAACACTCCATCAAGCAGTTCATCCATATCTAGGAAAACACGATAACCTTGTTTCTCTAGCGACTCTTTTAGGAGCCTAGCTAATAGTTTTCCATCAGACCTGCGATAGGATAAAAAAACATCATATGTCTGTTTTCCTGTCAAACGCATTGTGAAAATAGGTTAGGAATAATGACAACAAAAGTTAATTAAGCACCACACAAACATGCTATACCAGCAAAATTGATTAATGCTCCTAAGATAGCTAATAGACAGCTACCTTGCTCACCAAGCATAAAGACAAATCCACCTAAAAACATTAAAATAATTCCGAGAGCTATCATAGCGAGAAATATTTAAGACCATGTGTAATTAGTTAAACACAATCTCTATTAAACCTTAATTAATTTTGTCGTTTTGAACACAACTGCATTTTTAGATACAGTTGTGTTCAAAACTTTACAGAGAATTAGAATTATTGATGATTTTTATAGTATTCTAGAGCATCTCCAAATGTCATAGTAGGGAAATTTGCTAGATTGCAAACTAGTTTCCAAAGCACAGATTCCTTCTCTGAACAAGAGCCATCAGCTATACTAATACATGCTAAGTATCCACACACATACTTCTTTTGCTCTATAGTCATGGATGCTATAATAGACATTGCAACATCAGCACTTAACGCTACCGCAGCATCAAAGACAGTTGTGCCTAAATTCCAGCTGCTAGTTTGAAGTGCAATCAAGACACCTTCACGTGTTTCAAGTTTACCATCGGCCTCTGCCATCGCCATAGCCACCTTAGTTACGGCTACTTTTTGTTCTACTGTAAAATTCATAAGTTTTTTAATTTTTAATATTGCTTACTCTTTGTTGGATTTTCGGCACCCTCCAGTTTTTGATAGTATATGTCACTTATAAGTTAGAATGTAACCTTTGTAGTGATTTTTTTAATTATAGGTTTTAGTTTAATGGCTACGAGTGAGTTTTCTGGTATTCTAGTTCAATTACCTACGTCCAAAGATAGCAGATAACAAACCGCCAATTACACCAAATACAACTGAAAATAATCCAAATACTGCACCCAAAATTTCTTTGAAGAAAACAACGAATAAAATAATTGCTAAAACGGTCATAATTCTTAAATTTTAAATGGTTAATTTTTGTGTTCTTTGCTAGTATATGACACAAGTACACCAAAAGGTAACCAACAAAATAAAAAAAAGTGATATTTTTTTCAAATACCACTTCTTTTCTACTAGTTTATATCGTTATCTAATAACTAATCCAACATTATAAATCCAGCCCAGTAATAAGGTTCTACATATTGTTCTCTAACTACTTTCTGAGCATTTCTAAAAGCCTCGCGTTTTGATTGTTTCTTTCCTATCCAATTCGTGTAAAACTCCGTCATTAATAACTGTGTTGCTTCGTCATGTACCTTCCACAAACTCATGATGATGGTTTGCACGCCCGCCATCTTGAAGGCACGTTGCAGACCAAAGACACCTTCAGAAGTTATGTCACCTTTAGCTGTCTCACAAGCAGATAGTACAACAAGGTCAGCATCGCGAAGATCAAGCAAGGAGATTTCCTTGGCGGTTAATATACCATCTTGTACTCCTTCAGGGAGATCTTTGCTATTGCCTTGTAAAGCAATATTAGCACCAGCAAAGAGCAATCCACAGCGGTTAAGCGGATCGATAGATGCATCATAGTGTTGCTCTTGACCCATTAGTTGCATTCGCTGGGTAAAGAAGTCTTGTTTTTTTGCCACACTATCTGTCCATGTAAAGCCGTGAGTGCCGATATGGATAATATTATGATGCTTACCACTCAAAGACTTGAAGGATTCTTCGTTGGCCTTGGTGGAAGTAAACATCGTTGCTGCAATATTGTTTTTCTTCAGCAATTCACTAATACTCTCGGCTTCAACTTTAGTAGCTGGAAGTTCATCCACTCTTCCGCGAATTAACAAAGCGTCATCTATACTACGAAGAGCTAGAAGAGGATAATTTTTACTTTCCTCCTGCATATTTTTCTTATCTATATCGTATGATATGCCTCCATAAACAACCGCATTAGAATACTGTAGTTTGGATTTAGACTTGTTTATAACAATCTCTCTAGTAGAAGATAAGCGCACCATATTATATACATCAGCCATAGTGCGAGTTTCATCATAAGGAAGATGCTCGATCGCTAATTGATGGAGCAAACCAGATGGAGCGAAGTAAATGGTTTCGCCTTTCTTGATGAAGGGAATAATTTGCCCCCATATAAGTTGGGAGAGTTGAAGTCCATTTCCAATAGTATCTCCATTCTCTACTAGATATACATACGAACTGTTAATAGTATTACCATTATTTATATGGCACAAATTCCTTAATTCCTTTTCCGAAAATAAGAACGTACTTCTTGGCATCTTATATCCTTTACGTATAAAAACAGCTTGGTATAACATGCCCTCCCTGCCTGGGAACTCGATAAATTCTATCGCAACAGATTTTTTAGGTAATGCCTCTCTTACATCTTTCCAGTTAATATTCCATTCTTGAGTAGCATATCTATATTCAGAACTTCTTCTAACAATATCTTGCTCTAAATATTTTGCCTCAGTCTTTATTTTTTGCAGTTCTGTGAGATTGGTATCTAGTTGTTCTCGTTGTGAAATTGCTTCCTTTAGTGATAGTAACTTTTGGTAGTCAGTATATAGCGATATGTCACCACTGGTCATAATTGAACGATTAACCAATTGAGTGGACGACAAGAGTAATCCTTTGATGAATAATTGAAGATCATATAATTTATCAGTCAAATACATCATACTATATAAAGGTGTGTTGTATGATTGAAAAATATGACTATTTCTATTCCAGAATAAATTTCTTTGTGATTCTGACAAATATTCCAATGAATTTATGTATTCATTTTTACATATTGAGAACGCTTCATCGAATAATTTTATTGCTTCCTCAATCATCCAATGCCGCCAATAATATTCGCCTACAATATGATATGCCCTTACACAATTAGGGTGCTTTTCTCCCCAATAACTTTTAACACTACTAAGATAGTTTTTATAGATATTCATCGCTTCCTCTTGCTTTCCTTCATTCTCATATGTATTTGCTAATTTTAACTCTACTTCTGATATAGTTATGTAGTTGTTTGGTTGTTTCTCGCGAAGTTCTTGAATGCTTTTAATATAGTATGCTTCAGCTTGTTCATAATTCCTCATCAAAGAATATACATCAGCTATTTCTACATTAATCTGACCTAAATACCTGTTATCATCATAGATGCTTCTTTTAATTTTCAAAGCTTCTTCATATGTTTCAATTGATTTTTTAAATTCACCCTTCAATTTATCCAACTGAGCATATGATATTAATATTTCTGCATATGCGTCGCATTGTATTCCAGAATGTTTTATTATGATTCCTTGAGCCTCGGATAATATAACAGGCACTTTTTCATATTGTCCTGTTTGAAGATAGAATGATGCTAATTCATTAAGTTTCCAAGCATATGTTATAAAACTTTCATTATAATTATCAAGTTCTATTTTTTTCGCATCATGGAAATAGGTATTAGCATTAATAGTGTCCCCATCTAATAATTTTTTAGTTGCGATTTTTCTAAAATAGTTCACCACCCAACTATCTGTCTTTCCTAAATTTTCTCTAGCTTTTTCTACAATCATCAAGTAAGAGTGTTCTGCTTCTTCGATATCTCCAAGTTGTATTGCTAATGAACTAGTGAATGGATCATGTATTTCTATTGCTGCTCCAAGATTGAGTCTAATTTTGTCGGCTTCGTTTTTATAATAATCGGAACGTGGATAGTTTCCATGATTATAATAGAAAATCGATATCTGAATTAGCAATGACATGAATTTTTCTGACTGTATATCTTTTTGAGTGTGATAAAGTTGAAGTACTTCCTGATAAATAGAATCTGCTGCTTCAATTTTATTAAAGTCATCATACATTTCTGCCAACTCTGTAAGAGCACTTCGATGTTCTTGACTTCCTTCTCCTTTGTATGCCATTGCAATTCTAACGAGTTCACGGTGCAATTGTTCTTGCATAGAATAATTATTTCTTGCAGAATCGCTACTAACACAATTATGCAAAATACGGTAATAACATACTAATGTCTGGTCACTACATGTATTCAATTCTATCTTTTGCATCCACTTGACAAACGATATGATAGAATCATTCACTATTTCACTTTCGCTATATGGTATCTGTAATACCTTAGAATGATTACTAAGTATATCATATGCTGAACTATATGCGCCTGACGATATCTGTCGTGCAAACGCATCAAAATGTGCTTCTTCTGAATAGATTAAACAAGTATTAAGACATAGAATAAATATAATGAATAGCTTCTTCATGTTAATCTATTTATCAGTCTAGCATTATAAATCCAGCCCAATATTCGGGTTCTTCGTACTGGGAACGGACGGTGGTTTGGGCATTGCGGAAGGCTTCGCGTTTGGATTGGTGTTTGCCGATCCAATTCGTGTAAAACTCCGTCATTAATAACTGTGTCGCTTCATCATGCACCTTCCACAAACTCATGATGATGGTTTGCACACCTGCCATCTTGAAGGCACGTTGCAAACCGAAGACGCCTTCGGAGGTGATGTCACCTTGTCCTGTTTCACATGCAGACAAAACGACCAACTCAGTTTCGCTCAAATCAAGTAGTGATATTTCTTTAGCATACAGAACGCCGTCTTGTAGCGACTTTGGTAATTGATCATAATGTCCCATAAATGCATAATTAGAACCAGCCAGTAAAAGACCAGAACGCAAGAGTGGATCAAGTACTTGCTCTCTTTGCCCTATTTGTTGCATTTGTGGTTTAAACAGATCTGCGGTGTTTACCTCTTCATCTTCAAAGAAGAAACCGTGTGT
>JAEIGA010013986.1_pt1 | contig 12201 bp, 11 predicted proteins | sample 9270691 | NCBI WGS metagenome assembly JAEIGA01 (sample SAMN17057246, study PRJNA624740) | gut metagenome | biome: biome; isolation source: fecal sample | host: Bos grunniens | place: China: Xizang | collected 2019
AAACATTCGCCCCACACTTCGGGGAACCAAAGATGGATGTAAGGCAGAAGGGTTGTGAACGCCCATACTCCGAGATAGCCTTGCAACTGGCACTTGGAGCATTGTTCAAGCCAAGGCGAGATAATAGGCACCAACATGTACAAGCCGAGGAGCATGTAGATGAACCACATGTGGCCGATTTCCACGCCGAGATTCACGGGGATGTGTGCCACATTGCGGAGGAACTGAGCCAATGTATCGCCCCTATAAGCCATGAAATAAGCGGAATATGCCACGCACCACACCACAAAAGGGATAAGGATACGGGTGAAGCGGCGCTTGAAGAAAGCCCCCACGTCCATCTTCAAAGGCAAGAGGAAGTAGCCCGAAATCATCACAAACAAAGGCACCTCGATAGGCGTCATACTATTCATCCACCCGATGAGGGACATTTCATTGTGACGAGGAACGGATAAGTCGGGATTGATATAATATACTTCAGTCACATGTTGCCAAATCACGAGGAAGCAGGCAAGGACACGTAGCAAGTCGAGCGCAAATTTGCGCTTGTTTTCTTTCTGCAAAGTAAAATTCTGATTCATAGTGTTTATACAAGGATTAACAATCAGACAAAGATAAACCATCTTGATGAAATCCTCTTTGCGCTATATCAAATTCTCACGTTTGCGCTTCTTCCAAAGTTGATAACTATTGATAATGTTTTGCCACAATACGTAACTACCTGGAGCAATGGTAGCAAGTGGATGTAAGTAGGCCGAAGCCATCCAAATGGCTAGGACAGTATTCTTCTGACCAAGGGCCTGTCCTGCACTGATACGATCGTTGTACGCACTCCCTATTCGCTTGCCAAAGAAGAATTGCACCACACAAGTAAACAAACCTCCCAGCGCTACGAGCCATGCTGAAATATCACTATTGATAAGTGAACGAGCCGTCTGTCCCATCACCAAAGCCAAGGCGAAAGCCCAAATATAAAAAGCCACCCCGCTATGTTCCATGAGCCAACGATGTACATTCCTCACATAATGCTTCAAAAACAAGGCCACAAAGAGTGGTGCCAACAACAACGGGAACACCCTACTCAAAATCTTCAAAAAGGCTATCCAAAAGGTCAATCCTTCGTGAGGCTCTACCAATGGGAATACTAAAGGTACCATAACTGCACCTAGGAGATTCGAAAGCAAAGTGTAAGTAGTAAGCGTTGCTGCATTGCCTCCCAACTTTCCTGTAATAACTGCAGCTGCCGTAGCCGTAGGGCAAATCAGACACACCATCATGCCTTGCCAAATGCCTGTACTCAATTCTCCCATCGGTACACAAAGCAAGATTCCTGCAGCCAAAACACAAGACAAAGCTTGTATCATCAGCAACCAAAAATGCCAACGTTTAGGTTTTAGCTCCTTCACATCTATTTTACAGAAGGTTAACAAGAGTTGAGCAAAGATGAGCCACGGGGTAATAAATGACACGAAACTATGAAGATAGGGTTTGGCAGGAGCCAATAAACTCCACTTGGCAAACAAAAGGTATGCCAACGTACCTATCAGCATAGCTAAAGGAAGTGTCCAATTCTTGATAAATTTCAACATAATGATTTTTTATTCAAAACGAATTGACTTAGCCGGATGAATGTGAGCAATCAAATAAGAAGGCCCTACAAGCATCAATACTGACACCAATAAGGTACACACATTGAGCAGCACCCACCACCATAAATTAAACTCTACAGGCACGCTATCAACATAATAAGTAGCAGGATCAAGTTTGAACGGACGGAAAAAAGATTGCACACCAATAAATGTCAAACCTATAATATTTCCCCATAACATACCACGCCCAATCAAGAAAACTGAGAAACTTAAAAACACTTTACGAATAGCGAGATTGTCTGCACCGAGGGCTTTCAGCACGCCAATCATATTAGTGCGTTCCAAAATGATGATGAGCAAGCCCGAAATCATGGTGAATCCTGCCACCCCAGTCATGAGGATGAGGATAACCCATACGTTCATGTCGAGCAAGTCTAACCACGCAAAAATTTGAGGATTCTGTTCTTCAACCGTTTGTGTGTAGTATGTGCCTCCATACCTATCCTTCTTCATATCCACTTGCTCGCAAATGACATCCTTGATGGCATCCAACCGAGCATAGTCCGTTACCTCCAACTCCACACCGCTCACTTGATCCTTCTTCCAACTATTAAGTCGGTTTACCATGTAAAGGTCGGTCAAGAGAAAAAGGTCATCATAGATGGAAAAATTCGTTTGATAAATGCCCGCCACCTCTAACCGTCGTGCACGGACATTATCACCCGAGACAAAATATGTATGGAGCTTGTCGCCCACTTTCAGATGAAGTTTGTTGGCTATGGTGCGCGAGATGAGAGTACGATTCGTGGATGCCGTATCGCTGAATACAGGAATTTCACCCTCTTGTAAATGCTTCTTCAAAAAGGTCCAGTCATATTCTTGCGCCACTCCTTTCAGTACCATACCGAGAAAACTATCGTCCGTCATAATCATACCTGGTTTAGTGGAATAGCGTTGTACATGCTTTACATCCTGTATTGAACGAAATGCATCCATCAAGCTATCTCCGGCAGCTATGGGAATAGTTTCGAAGGACTTTTGTGCATCGAAATTGGTCACAACAATATCCGATCCAATGCCCACTACCTTGTCGCGAACTTCGTGTTTGAAGCCTACCACTACAGACACGGCCACAATCATCACAGTGAGCCCTATGGCAATTCCCCATCGAGCAATGAGGACAGCAGGTCTTGATACTTTCTTCTCTCCCTCCCTACTTCGGTATATACGCCCAGCGACAAAAAGTTTCCAATTCATCGTTCTTGATTTCTATCTAAGTCTGTATCATTCAGAGCAAAGAATCTCGAATACATAAACGTGAATGTACACGAGATTCTTCCTCCCTTCAGTCGTCTGAATGACAACTTTTATTCATAATATTTAGAAATTCCCTTTATTCTATTACTCTTCCCGGATAAGCTTCGAGTGCCTTGCGAAGCACTATCAAGGCTCGTGCCAAATCTTCTTTCTTCAACACATAAGCAATACGCACTTCGTTCCGTCCTGCACCCGGTGTAGTATAGAAGCCAGTAGCTGGTGCCATCATCACGGTCTCGCCTTCGTAATCAAAATCTGACAAGCACCATGCACAGAACTTTTCGCAATCGTCAATAGGTAGCTTCGCCACAGTATAGAACGCACCCATCGGCACCGGCGAATACACTCCTGGTATACGGTTAAGTCCGTCAATAAGACACTTGCGTCGCTCTACATACTCATCGTACACATCGCGTCCATACGATTCGGGTTCATCCATCGAGGCCTCAGCAGCCACCTGACCAATCAACGGAGGACTAAGACGTGCCTGACAGAACTTCATCACCGCCTTACGGACTTCTTCGTTCTTAGTTACCAACGCACCGATGCGGATACCACATTCAGAGTAACGTTTCGATACGGAGTCAATGAGAACCACATTTTGTTCAATACCCTTAAAGTGGCAAGCCGAGATATAAGGCGAACCTGTATAGATATATTCACGATATACCTCGTCAGAAAATAGATAGAGATCATACTTTTCCACAAGGTCACGTATCTGGTTCATTTCGCGTCGAGTATAGAGGTATCCCGTCGGGTTATTAGGGTTACAAATGAGAATAGCCTTGGTACGTTCGTTAATCAGTTCCTCGAACTTTTCCACCGGTGGAAGTGCAAAACCGTTCTCAATAGAACAAGTTACGGTACGGATAACAGCACCTGCTGAAATAGCAAATGCCATGTAGTTGGCATACGCAGGTTCAGGCACAATGATTTCGTCACCGGGATTCAAACAACTCAGAAAGGCAAAGAGTACAGCTTCCGAACCTCCAGTAGTGACAATGATGTCATCGGGTGTAAGATCGATATCATATTTTTTGTAGTAGCCCACCAACTTTTCGCGGTAGCTCAAATATCCTTGCGACGGGCTGTATTCCAATACGGTGCGGTCGATGTTACGGATAGCGTCGAGGGCCGCTTTCGGTGTGGGCAAGTCTGGCTGACCAATATTCAGGTGATAAACATGCACTCCACGTTTCTTGGCATCTTCTGCCAAAGGAGCCAACTTGCGGATGGGCGAAGCAGGCATTTCATTTCCTCGAATAGATATTTTAGGCATAATGCTGTTCTTTTTAATGTTTATGTGCAAAGATATGTTTTTTGATGGAAGATTACAAGAAAAAAGGGAAGAAATATCCCCCATTATTTCTTATAAATCGTACGTATAGACAACTCTGAAAAGACCAATAATCTGTAAAAAGACACATATAAAACTTATTTTTATACCTAAACAAACAGATGTAAGTTCTTTCCACAAACTTTGCAAATTTCCTCCATATTTGCATTATTTTCATTATATTTGCATAATGATTCAATAGTAAAAAACATGAGTATCCCCATTCATTTCGCCCCTCTACAGGGCTATACCGACGATGCCTACCGTCGTATCCATCATGAACTGGTAGGTGGCATCAAACACTATTACACTCCGTTCCTCCGCATGGAGGGTGGTGGTGTGCGCTCGAAAGATATGCGCGACATTCGTCCCGATTTCAACGAAAGTGTTCCAGTTATCCCTCAAATTATCATCAAATCGATGAAGGAATTCGACTATTTAGCAGGCATTGTAGAGGAGAAGGGATACACACGTATCGACATCAATATGGGATGCCCCTTTCCGATGCAAGCAAAACACGGACGAGGTTCGGGACTGCTTACCCACACGGATATAATAGAAGATATAGCAAAGGCTATCACCGACAAGAAAGGAGTGAGCTTCTCTGTGAAAATGCGCCTCGGTTGGGAAAATGCTGACGAATGGCGCCCTGTACTCAACATACTGAACGACATTCCTCTACATCAAATAGCCTTGCACCCACGCATCGGCATACAACAATACAAGGGCACGGTAGATATGAACGCTTTCAATGAATTTTACAAATTTTGTAAGCATCCTTTAATGTTTAATGGAGATGTGAAGACACTATCGCAAATACAAGAATTAGAGCAGAAATATCCACGTTTGGCAGGAATTATGATAGGCCGTGGCTTATTGGCACGTCCTTCCCTTGCATCCGAATATGTATGTGGCACCGAACTATCATGGGAGAAACGTAGGATACAACTGCACGACATGCACGACCATTTAAAGGCACACTACGAAACTACTGTGAATAGCGAGGCTCAATTGCATGCACGCCTGCGCCTTTTCTGGGAATACATGGAGGAAGAACTTGGTAGAAAGGTTTACAAAAAAATCATGAAAGCAGGGAACTTGAAAAACTATCTGGCAGCTGTAAAAGAAGTATAAGAAAAAGGGAGCAGGTGATTCCTACTCCCTTTTTCTTATACTTCCTTATCTTTGGCATTTGACATCCACTCGCCAGCCTTCTCTGCTGCTTGTTTGGTTGCACAACTCATTTTCTCTTTCAAGATCCTTGCCTTGTCACTCTTCACGCAACAATAGGCCACCACACCAAGAATAGTACCCAAACCGAGTCCCATCCAAAATTTTCCACTTTTACAATTACATTCCATAATTCCTTGCTTGTTTAATTATTAACTACAAGCAGAAGAACAGAAATACCGAAGAAAGGTTTGCCGATGCTAATGAATTTAACTTTTATGTATCCAAATGGAAGCGACCTTACGACGAACAGCCACCACATTGAAGAACGATACTAAAGTAAAAAGCAGCACTCCTACCACCATCATTACCCAACATCCACATTCTTCAAGGGATGGAAACATGTGATTTATCACATCCAAATAGAGCGTACGTACATACATTACCACACCCACCGATAGTACTAACACTACTGCATTGAGCCCGACAGTAAGCACCTGATAAGGTAAAGCCACACGATTAGGACCATAACCGATGAGCAGCAGATTTTCCAATTTCGTAGTATTCTTTTGCAACAATAAATAAATACTCAGCATCAAAATGTAGAACGAAAGCACACTGATGAGCAAGCCAACCGAAAGAACAATGCCCACTACAACCTTCAAGAACCAAGTAGTCTTCCCGGCATCCAACTTATCATCCTCGGTCTCATATCCACGATCACGGAAGAACTGAGCAATGCGGTCGTCCGTAGGATTCTTCACCTCCACGATAAGACGCGAAGGCAATTTGCGGACTCCCCCTTCGCCATAGTGCGTGTTTGCCCAAGCCATAAAACTCTCGGGTACAAGAATGGTATTCAAGCGATTCGAGAATCCGACGATCTTACCTTTATATACATCTCTACGTCCTGCCCCACTGATTCGTACTTCGAGGTTAACCATATGGATGGCCCCCTCTGATAGCTGCGGAAGGCTACGGCTCTGTGCAAAACCAAAATTGTAAAGATTTAAATAATTTCGTGGGATGATAATGGGCACTACATCCTGTCCCGGTTCAAAATGCCATTTATCGAGCTTCACGTCCACATAGCTATCGGGTACAGACTCGAAGAACATGGCCGTAGAGAGGTTCAATCCCAATTGCTCCATCCCTACTCCAGCCGAGACATGGAACTGCGAAGGGGTAAACTCGCCCACTCCCTTGACAAAATCCTCATTTTTCAATTCCTCAATTTCCTCAAGAGAGAAAGTTGTACTCTTGCCTACAAACGAACCGAGAGTACTTACCTTCTTGCTTACGATGATGTAATCCTTTTTCATAAAACTATCGCCTTGGGTGAACACAGGTGCCACATCCTGATAAAACTGGATGCTGAGCAATACAATCACCATGCCACTGAGGTTAGCAAAGAAGAATCCTGCCAACTGACTAAAGCTGATATGACGACGCATCAATTTCCAAACCAAACTCATAGCATCAACTTTTTAGTGTAATCCAATTCCAAATGCTTGCCGATAGAGGTCACCACAACTCCCGCACCTTGTCGCATCGCTTCCTCTGTTAAGATGCGTGCCATGTTCTTGGCATTGACTTCGTCAAGGTGACTGATGGGTTCATCCAGAAAAAGAAAGTCGAACGGTTGGCACAAGGCACGAATCAAGGCCACCCGTTGTTGTTGTCCAAACGACATCTTACCCACAGGGGTATTCATCTTGTCGCCGATGCCCAATTCATAGAACAAGTCCTTGATGTCCTTTTTCTTCTTGAAACCCGTGAGCGAATTTTTCAGTTGCACATTTTCCATAGCGGTCAACTCCGTAAAAAGGCGTAAATCCTGAAAGAGCATACTGAGCGAATGCTTGCGTATATCGACCCAATCTTTTATATTAAGGTTACGGATATTATTTCCTTCAAACGATATTATCCCCTGATAATCTTTCCGATAGCCATAAATATAACTACAAAGAGAAGACTTGCCTGTGCCCGAAGCAGCTTCTATCTGATAAAAGTGTCCACGCTCGAACTCCACTTCCTTGTGCCAGATATCGGAATCGATATAGTCCTTTCCCGCAAAAACTTCGGGGAGGGTATTTTGTAAGGTTATTCTATTCATAATTTTTCCAAGATTTCAACAAGTTGCTTCAACAAATTGGCATTCTTGTCCTTCAAGACAATTTCGGCCTTTCCATGTCGCCAATCAGGCATTCCTACATTGAGATAGTCAATATATTGAAGGAAAACATTCCTGAATCCATTCAAATTCACCATAGCAAAAAGACGGTTATCTATCACCTCTCCTGCCCAAGGCTTACGAGCCAATGAGGCACCATATGTACGTCCCACTTCTTCTGCCCAAGTACGGTTAGTGGTGAGATACAAACGATTATTCTTGACACCAAACCAAAAATTTCCATAGTATGTACGCATCAAATATTCATCCTTTTCCACTTTGTCAAGCATAATTTGTCCTCCCGTAAGAGCCAATAACGGACGAAGATCCTCAAAAGTTTTTAAGAAATGACTATTGGTGACATCCGCATACATCAAGAAATTACCACGAGCCAAGTTATCACATCCGATGGCAAAATCGCCTTCAATGGACGAAAATATGTATTCCACATCCACCGGGAGAATCGGATTACTGAGTACCTGCTTGATTGTCGGATTCTGACAAAGCATCTGATAGAGTTCCTTTCCTTGAATATTTCCCCCTATCCATACCATTGTATTACCTTGATAATAATCAAGGTACTTACCATCGATGGGGTTCATTACCTTGTCCATGGCATCAAAGAATCCTTGAATCTTCGGATTCTGAATGAGCGATTCAGAGTTTACAACGACCTTTCCTTGCTCGAAGTTGGCACTCACGAAATACTTGATATCTTCCAAATGAAGATCACCCGAAAGACCCATACGCAACTGAGTTGTCCAGTCGTAAGGAATAGCACTGAGATTTACTACCGAAGCTATATCATCACCTTCGGTCTCTATCTTATTGAACTCAGGAAGTGAAGCAAATCCTTCGCCCGCTTCTTGGCGCATCAGTGAGAGCAACGTGCCTTTCATGCTCATGGCATCACCCTTGGATGGTAACATCAAAAGGAAGGTACCCTTGTTGAACGCACAAAGCGCACCGCCCACTTGTGTCCACTGGCATCCGCTCTCCTCACGTAGAGGATTGGCTATGGATTCCTTTTCAAGGACTTCGAGCAGTTTTTCCACTTTACCTTCATCCTCCACCTTAATCAAAATTGCAAACGCACCTAAATGAGGCGTAGCAAAGAGATAAACCTTATCGTCGAATGAAAGTCCTGATTCCGTAGGATGTTCGATGATTCGTTCTACCAATTGGGCAGCCTCACCTTGCAATCCACCTTTTATCAGGCTCTTTAACTTCTCTACAGTTTTCTCTCCCGATATGCCATTCAGTCCGGCTTTCCCGGCCATCTCATCCAACTCCATTGCCACCACCATCGAAGCATTCTTCGGAAGAGCATTCGTATATTCACTCTTCGGGCTACAAGCAGAAAGGAATACCAATATAGCTATAAAACTAACTTTGATTAATTTCTTTATCATGAAAATTGAATCATTTCTGATTAAACAAATTCAAGGTATGAGCAGCAACCAATGCCGCGGTTTCAGTGCGCAAACGGCTCTTGCCCAAGCTCACCGGCTGGAATCCGGCCTCGATAGCCTTCGCCACTTCTTCCTCACTGAAATCGCCTTCCGGGCCTACCAGAATCAAGGCATCCTCACCCGGTATAAGGGCTTCTTTCAAAAGCTTTTTCTCACCTTCGTAGCAATGGCAAATGAATTTCTGTCCCTTGAACTCTTGGGCGATGAACTTGTTGAAATCCATCATCTCGTTCAACACAGGTTTGTTAGCTTTGAGCGATTGCTTGATGGCAGATACCAATATCTTCTCGATGCGCTCGGTCTTGATGACCTTGCGTTCAGAATACCGACAATTCAAGAAAGTCAATTCATCGAAGCCTATCTCGGTAGCCTTTTCAGCAAACCATTCGGTACGATCCATATTCTTGGTAGGTGCCATGGCCACATGAAGCCATCCTGTCCAACCCTTCTCCTGAGGAAGAGTTTCTACAATTTTCAATTGACAACGCTTGTTAGTAGCCGCACTGATGACAGCCTTGTAGAAGTTTCCTTTACCATCGGTCAAGATCACTTCATCGCCCGTGGTGAGGCGAAGCACACGCAAGCAATGGCCCGCTTCTTCTTCAGGCATCTCTACGTTGGTGGCTATGTCGGGGGTATAAAATACGTGCATAATCTTTTATTTTATTCTAAATTTTGTTCTTCCTTCCGCTTCCGGATTTCATCCCGAAGTTGGGAAGCTTGTTCATATTCTTCTTTCTCAATGGCCGATTGCAAAGCCTCTTCCAACATCTGCAAACTCACCGAAGTGATGGGCACGGAGAACTTTCCCTCGCCCAAATCGTGCAGATGCTCACGCTCCATAATCTCCTCAGTTGTATAGATGGGGCATTGATAACGCAAAGCTAAAGCCACTGCATCCGAGGTACGCGAATCAATCTTGAATTCCTCACCATCCTTGTCGAAATAAAGGTAGGAATAAAATACGCCATCCTTTGCCTTGTAGATAAGTACCCTTGTCAGCAAGACTCCCAACCGAGTGGTTATCTTTGGGAAAAGATCGTGCGTAAGTGGACGTGGAGGTAAATACTTCACCATCATTACCTTGATGGCCTGCGCCTCCAGATGTCCAATAATGATGGGCAACTTTCGTCCACCATCTACCTCTTCCAATACCAACGCATATGCATCTGCCGGATAGAGCGTGGTGGACATATCGTGAATTTTCAATTCTACTAAATTATCCATAAGTCCATTTATCTTTCATTGTGTTTATCCTTGAACAAGAAAGCAAAGAGCACCGCCACCACCAGCATGTAGCCGGCAAAGACGAACCATGCCTTGCTCCATCCTTCTATTTGCGGAACATCGCTCGAAAAATCGACGAAACGGTTCACTACCTGCTGGGCAAGTACCGTACCTATCGTGGCACCGAAGCCGTTAGTCATCATCATGAACAGCCCCTGGGCACTTGAACGTACGGACAAGTCCGTTTCCTTATTGACAAATAAGGAGCCCGAAATGTTGAAGAAATCGAACGCCACACCATATACCAACATCGAGAGGACAAACATCCACACACCATCGCCCGGATTCCCCAAGCCGAACAAACCGAAACGAAGCACCCAACAGAGCATGGCTATCAGCATCACATACTTGATGCCGAAGCGACGCAAAGCAAACGGGATAAGCAACAAACAGAAGGTTTCGGACAATTGGGAAAGCGAAATCAAAGCATTAGCATGACGCACACCGAATGTATCGGCATATTCTGGTATCTTTTCAAAACTCTGAAGGAACGGATTGGCAAATCCATTCGTAATTTGAAGAGCCACACCCAACAACACCGAGAAGATGAAGAACACGGCCATCTTGCGTTGCTTGAAAAGTGCAAAGGCATTCAAGCCCAAAACCTCCATCAACGACTTGCCTTTCTGGCGACGACTTACCGGGCACGCTGGCAATGTCAAGGCATACGCCGCAGCCAGGACTCCCAATCCTGCGCTCAAGAAGAACTGCATCGGACTTGCCTGAAAACCCAACACATCGGTCACGAGCATCGAACAGATAAAACCCACCGTCCCCCACAAACGTATGGAAGGAAAACTCTGCATCGGGTCAAGTTTGACACCTTCAAGTGCCGTGTACGACACCGAATTGGAAAGCGCCAACGTAGGCATGAAGAACGCCACCGACAAGGCATATAGCAAGAGTAACAAAGGATAATGCTCCGCTACATTCACCGACGAAAGAGCCACATACCCCATCCCTGCCTTGAACAAAGCACTCATCAAATGACATCCGGCTAATAATTTCTGAGCCTGCACCCATCGGTCGGCTACAATGCCCATCAGGGCTGGCATAAACAAAGCTACCACTCCTTGCATGGCATAGAAATAGCCTATCTTGTCGCCCATTCCTGCACTGAACAGGTAAGTGCCCATCGAAATCAAGTAAGCCCCCCACACGGCAAATTGCAGAAAGCTCATCCCTATCAAACGGAATTTCATGGTATTCATCGTAATCTTCTATTTTCTTTGGTTTTCAATTCGCAAAGATAGTAAATAAAATAAAATCGCGAAGACGTTCAAGACAAAACGTGCTGACGATTTAAAAAATCGCCAGCACGTTTTCATTATCTCTTCAACAAGCCTATCTTTAAGTTCAGTTTGAAGTAATACACTCCGTTTTCCTTCTCCAGATAGCCATACTTATCTTTGGCAGTCGGACCTTTCTCCAAGCGGGTGTTCTGATAAAGAAAATCGGCAAAGGTCTGACGGTCGGACTTCTGATAACAGATGACTTCGCCTTCCGCATCTACCATCAGGAAACCTGCTACGGCAGAATCCGTACCGTTATACATCTTCGCCGGACGCATACCGAGCGCCAATGCCAGGAGGAATTCCTTCATCTTATACTCGTAGTAGCGATGCTTCGTGATAAGCTCGTCCTTAATCTTCAACGGATTGAGCTGCTTGATGTATTCGGTGAGTTCGCTCACTCGAGTAATGCCTTCCAAATGCATGGCACGACACATCTCACCCAATACGCGGGGGAAGTGAAGGTCAATCATGTGTAGGTTACTACGGAACACTTTGTCGGCAGCATCGTTGAACTTCAAGTTTCCACCGAGGCGTTCAATCATCAGCATACGTCCCAACACAT
>JAEIGA010013987.1_pt1 | contig 12201 bp, 8 predicted proteins | sample 9270691 | NCBI WGS metagenome assembly JAEIGA01 (sample SAMN17057246, study PRJNA624740) | gut metagenome | biome: biome; isolation source: fecal sample | host: Bos grunniens | place: China: Xizang | collected 2019
ATAGCAACCTTTGCACTCAAATTAACCAGCGTTCATTGAAACGATTTTGCAGAAATTTTTGCAACTTTGGAAATTCAATTTGTATAAACTTCTCAAAATCAATCAAATAAAAAGTATTGGTTTGCGCCCTATCAGGCGCACGATTGAACAAAAGAGGATAATTCGAAAGAATTTTCCTCTTTTTTATTGTATTAATAGACAATGCTTGCAGCAATGAGTCGCGTGAAGCGAGGGATGCGATAAGCAAGCGTTGTCAATTTTCGGAAGAATTTTCCTCTTTTTCTTTTTTACAGGAACTATCCATAATTTTGTGTAAATAGAGATTACAGGGTCCCCAAAAAACGAACTCTGTGATTTTTTATTAACCACTTTGCAACACACATTATTATGAAGAAAGAAGATCACAACGCAGCCCCGACTCAGTATTGACAAAAGAGTTTCTCAGTCAATTCAAGACCGAAGATGATGTAAGTAAGTTCTTGACTAGGCTGTGAAAAATATTCAAGTAAACTTGATATTTATCGCTCGTTTATTGACATCTTTGAGATAAATCTCCAAGATACTTTCACTCGCTGTGAAAAATATTCAAGTAAACTTGATATTTATCGCTCGTTTATTCGTATCTTTGCAATAAACAAAATATTATTTGTTGACCAATAATAATCGCTATTATGAACAATATATTATTGCTTAACACAGAAACCCCGAATGAAAAATCCATTCATATAGCATCAAGGGTAAAGGCTCGTCGATTGGAACTCAATCTGACACAAGAGGGGTTGGCAAACCGTGCCGGTATCAAGTTCGCGACCTATCGCCGTTTTGAACAGACTGGCGAGATTTCATTACGAGGTCTTCTTCAAATAGCCTTCGCACTGAACGCTCTGTCCGATTTTGATGCACTATTTGCACAAAAACAATATCAAACACTTGATGATGTGTTGAATGAGCAGAACGGAAATCGCAAAAGAGGAAAGAAAAATGAATAGTATCAAGCAGATTGAGGTTATATATAACAAATTATTGGTTGGCCACCTGGCTCTTACCAAAGAGGGTTTATGCGCATTCGAGTATTCAGCAGTTTGGCTTGCATCGGGCTTTTCAATTTCCCCGTTTGAGTTGCCGCTTCGCAGTGGCGTATTCGTTGCCAGACCAAGACCTTTTAATGGAGGTTTTGGAGTTTTTGACGACTGTCTGCCCGATGGTTGGGGACAGCTTATTCTTGACAGGTATTTACAACTGCAAGGAATAAACCCTCGCAGTCTTACGATACTGGACCGACTTGCGTTGGTGGGTTCTACCGGCCGTGGAGCATTGGAGTTCAGACCTGACAAGAGCGTGATTACAGAGCAAGAATATGCCGATTTTGAGAAATTGGCAGTGGAGGCAGAGCGTATACTTGACAGCGACGATTATACAGGCGAAGGACTAGAGGAATTTCAGCACCGTGGAGGCTCGCCCGGTGGTGCACGGCCAAAGATTTTCACGCGTTACGACGGCAAAGAATGGCTTGTAAAGTTCCGTACAAAGCAAGACCCGGCGCACATTGGTCGCGAAGAGTATAAGCACTCCCTGTTAGCCCGGCAGTGTGGCATTGAAATGCCAAAAACACACCTTTTCGAGGATAAATATTTTGGCGTACAACGCTTTGACCGTACACCCGAGAAGAGATTGCATGTAGTGAGCATTGCCGGCCTTATATGCGCGGACTATCGCATACCAAGCATTGACTACTCTCATATATTCCAAGTATGTGCTGCACTTACTCACAACATGGCAGAACTGTGGAAAGTGTATCGCTTGATGGTGTTCAATTATCTGATAGAAAACAAGGATGACCATGCCAAAAACTTCGCCTTTATATATAGTGATGGTGAATGGCATTTTTCGCCGGCCTACGATATTTTGCCAAGCGATGGCATGAACGGATATCGCACAACATCCATTAATGATAGCATTGAACCATCAAAAGCGGACCTGATAGCCGTTGCGACAAAAGCCGGGCTTAACAAGAAAGAAGCTGAAGAGATATATGAATCAATTCACGCAACAATAAGAAAACAAGGATAACGACACTGACTCCGTAAGGATAACAAGCCACGATGCCAATCGGCATCGTGGCTTGTATTAAATATCAAAATGTTTTGTTTTTGTGGAGCATCCCTTGTTACATTTCTATAATATATTGGTGAAGTTCTTCGGGTAAGAGTTGCTTATAATGCTCGGCCGTGCCAACTGGTACGTTTATCACCTTAAACGACCCGCAACCATCGAAAACCCTCTCTTCTATTATCGTCACATCTTTGGGAAAAGTAATGCTTGTCAAAGCGATGCAACCTTGAAAAGCAGAGTCACATATCGCTGTTACATTCTCAGGAATGCAGATGCAAGTATAGCAACAACAGACAATTTAACAGAATTTGCAAAACATTGGAAAATAGCGGATAAACACAAACAGTTTCTAAAAAAATCTATTTATTTTTGTAAATCTTACCATTTTTGGGGCATAGAGCCAATTTAACAAGCAATTAACCTACCGTATTTGTAAGTAGAATTCACTAAATATTTTAAACGTATGAATAGATTCAAGAAAATTTGGGCGTTTTTGGCTGTGGCAGCACTTATCTGTGCATGTGGCGGCAAAGGTCAAAAGGAGTATGTGGACTATGTCAATCCCTACATAGGAAACATCAGCCATCTGCTGGTTCCCACCTACCCCACCATTCAGTTGCCTAACAGTATGCTGCGTGTATATCCCGGACGCTCCGACTACACATCAGAGCGAGTGAACGGATTGCCCGTTGTAGTCACCAACCACCGCGAACGTTCGGCATTCAACCTGACACCCTATCAGGGCGAGGAGCTGAAGAATGTACGTTCCTACACCTACGACAACGAGAAGATAACACCATATTCGTTCTCGACAGAGCTCGACGACAACAGCATGGCAGTTAAATATGCCTTGTCGCATCAGTCGGCTATCTACAACATTGAGTTCCGCAGCGCAGACAAGCCTGTGTACATTATGGTGAACAGCAAGAATGGAGCTATGCACGCCGATGCAAAAGGCATCAGCGGTCATCAGCGTCTGAGCGGCAACACAAACGTGTATCTCTACATAGAGCCCGAACAGACACCCATCGAGGCTGCCATCCTCGAGGATAGCAAGTTGGCAGCAAAAAGCGATGCCGAAGGAGAGAATGTTTGTGCAGTGTGGCGTTTCGCCGATGGCACAAAGCAGGTGAACCTGCGTTACGGTATCTCTTTCATCAGCTGCGAGCAGGCAAAGAAGAACCTCGAACGCGAACAGAAAAACTTCGATGTTGATGCACTTGCTGCTGCCGGTCGCGAGGTATGGAACCGCGCCCTTTCACGCATTGCTGTAGAGGGTGGCACAGAGGACGAGAAGACCGTTCTCTATTCATCATATTACCGCACATTCGAGCGTCCTATCTGCATGAGCGAGGATGGCCGTTACTTCAGTGCTTTCGATGGTAAGGTACACGAGGACAATGGTGTTCCTTTCTACACCGACGACTGGATTTGGGACACCTATCGTGCAGCACATCCGCTCCGTCTGCTCATCGACCAGGATATTGAGGAGTACATAATCGACTCATACCTGCGCATGGCTGAACAGATGGGCAACATGTGGATGCCCACCTTCCCCGAGGTAATTGGTGACACACGCCGCATGAACTCCAACCATGCTGTTGTTACCGTAGCCGATGCTTTGGCAAAGGGACTTAAAGTTGACCTTGAGAAGGCTTACGAGGCTTGCCGCAAGGGTATCGAAGAGAAGACACTTGCACCCTGGAACTCTGCACCTGCCGGATGGATTGACAGCTTCTACCACGCTAAGGGATATATTCCTGCCCTTCGCAAGGGTGAACCCGAGAACGACCCCAATGTGACTCCTTGGGAGAAACGTCAGCCTATTGCTGTTACCCTGGGTACAGCCTACGACCAGTGGTGTCTCCACCTGTTGGCTAAGGCACTGGGCAAGGACGAAGAGGCTGCATATTATCTGAAGTGCGCACGCAACTATCGCAATGTGTTCAACCCCGAAACATCATTCTTCCATCCCAAGGACAAGGATGGCAACTGGATAGAGCCTTTCGACTACCGTTTCTCAGGCGGCATGGGCGCACGCGAGTTCTATGGCGAGAACAATGGCTGGGTATACCGCTGGGATGTTCCCCACAATGTTGCCGACCTTGTTGCGCTGATGGGCGGAAAGGAAAAGTTTGTTGCCAACCTCGACCAGACCTTCTCTGAGCCCTTGGGAATGAGCAAGTTCATATTCTATTCACAGCTGCCCGACCACACAGGTAACGTAGGTCAGTTCTCTATGGCAAACGAGCCCTCGCTGCACATACCTTATCTCTACAACTATGCAGGCGCTCCCTGGAAGACACAGAAGCGCATACGCCAGATGCTGAAGACATGGTTCCGCAACGACCTCATGGGTATTCCCGGCGACGAGGATGGCGGCGGTATGACCTCTTTCGTGGTATTCTCTTCATTGGGATTCTACCCTGTAACACCCGGTTCTGCATCGTACAACATCGGTAGCCCGCTGTTTACCAATGCCAAGATTACTCTGAGCAACGGCAAGATATTCGAAATTGAGGCTGTAAACGCTTCTACCGAGAATAAGTATATTCAGTCGGCTACACTCAACGGACAGGAGTGGAACAAGCCCTGGTTCAGCCACGACGACATTAAGGATGGTGCCAAGCTTGTGCTGATCATGGGTGACAAGCCCAACAAGGAATGGGGAAGCGCTGATGGTGCTGTACCTCCTTCAATTGACTAATGTGAGCATATATCAGATGAGGGCTCTTGCAGCCCTCATCTGACTGCTTTCAATACATAAGCAGGCGTTTGACGGATAACCGCACAGCGCAACCTCAGACGCAAAAAATAATCCGACGACTTTTAAAGGTCGTCGGATTATTTTTGTATGCAAGTATACGAATACTCTATCAGTTTATGTGAGTCTCCAGCAGCTTTATGTTGCCATCCACCTGCAGAGTTTTATTCTCGGCTGCGATGAGCAGTGTATCTCCTGCCTTTACGCTCACAGCTTCACCATCGTCTGTGGTCACCGTGCCTTCGCCCTTCAGCACTATAAGCACTACGAAGGTGTCCTGATTGATGGCATCAATTTCGGTAGCACTGTCAATGTCGTAGACGCTTGTGGTGAAGTAGGGACAATCGGCTATCTCCACTGCCTTGTTCTTGCAGGGGGTGTACTGTGTGCGATAGTCGTCGTACACGGTGTAGTCGATAGCCTCGGCAGCCTCTTCGGTGTGCAGCTGGCGGTAGTTACCATCCTTGTCCTTGCGCTTGAAGTCGTAGATGCGATAGGTAACATCGCTTGTCTGCTGAATCTCGGCAAGGAAACATCCTGCACCGATAGCGTGGATGCGTCCTGCGGGAAGGAAGAACACATCGTCCTCTTTAACGGGGTATTGTGCCAATGCGTCGCAGATGCTGCCATCCTCCACCATTGCCTTGTACTGCTCGGGGGTTATCTGCTGCTTCAGTCCGCTGTAGAGTTTGGCATCGGCATCCGACTGCATCAGGTACCACATTTCGGTCTTTCCACGCATCCTGCCCTGACGCAAAGCTGTCTCGTCGTCGGGGTGCACCTGGATGGAGAGGTCCTGTCGTGCATCGATGAACTTTATGAGCAGGGGGAACTCGTTGCCGAAACGTTCGTAGTTGGCTTTTCCCACGAGCTTCTCCTTGTACTCTGCCACCAGGGTATTGAGTGACTTGTCCTCCATAGTGGCGCACAGTGTCTGGTCGCTTGCGACACCTGAAAGTTCCCAGCTCTCGCCTATGTTAGGAGTATTGCAGTCAAGCTGCTTGAAAGGGACAATTTTGTCACCACCCCAGAGAATCTGCTTGAGTATAGGTTGAAATTGTAATATTTTCATCTTTTATCTATACTGATTTCGTATATTTTACTGAATCTCCCAACCCACTGCCGAAGCACCAAGTACAGCTGCGCTTGCACCGTCGAGTCCGCTCACGAGGAACTGTGCTTTGTCGCGGAAGAGGGGAAGCACGTTTTCGTTGAAGCCGTCGCGGATGGGCTTCATAATCAGTTCGCCAGCCTTTGTCAGTCCGCCGAAGAATATGAATGCCTCAGGGCTTGAGAATGCTGCAAAGTTGGCACATGCCTCACCAAGAAGGTTACCGGTGAACTTGTAGATTTCAAGTGCAAGCTCGTCGCCCTTGCCGGCAGCAATGCTAACGTCAAGCGAAGTAATATCGTCGGGGTTCATTTCGCGCAACAAAGAGGGACGGTCGGTTGTTGCCAACAGTTCGCGTGCAGTACGTGCCACACCTGTTGCCGAGCAGTATGCCTCGAGACAGCCTTTACGGCCACAACCGCATGAACGGCCATTCTCGGTGCGCATGATTACGTGTCCCAACTCACCTGCAAATCCGTCGCTTCCGTACACGAGCTTTCCGTCAATTACAATTCCCGAGCCTACGCCTGTGCCGAGAGTCAGCACAATGAAGTTCTTCATTCCGCGAGCAACGCCGTAGATCATCTCGCCAATGGCTGCTGCGTTTGCATCGTTTGTCAGTGCCACGGGGATTCCCAGTGCCTCGCTGAACATATCGGCCAGGGGTACAATGCCGTTGTGAGCCCAGGGGAGGTTGGGCGCATATTCTATAGTGCCACGGTAGTAGTTGCCATTAGGAGCACCAATTCCCATAGCCTTAATGGTGTCGATGCCGCCAACCTCTTCGATAATAGGCTGCATAGCTGCTACGGCTGCTGCCACATAAGCCTCTGCGGTGTCAAAACCGAGTGTTTTGATGGCTGTTGTTGCCTTGATCTCGCCATTTGCATCTACAATGCCGAATACAGAATTTGTTCCTCCAAGGTCGAGTCCTATTACATAGGGCTTTGTTGTCTGTGTGGTCATATTGTTCTTGTTTTTAGTATATATAAATGTGTTTATAAAAATCTGCTGAAGTACGTTTCTTTCCGAAGTGGACAAAATATCAAAGAGAGAGAGGCACCTGACGGTGAAACGCCTGACGAATACTCAAGCAGTTCCACATCAAGCCACTCTGCTTCCTATGCAAATTTATTAAAAGGAGTGGAGAATGACGATTAAAAAGGGTAAAACTTTTGAATCGCGTCTAAAATAGTCGATGAGAAGAGGCGCTTTTATCGGGCACTCCTCACGGGTCAGAGGGCGTGTCCACCCGAAACCTTTATCACCTGTCCGGTAATCATTCTTGCCCGTTCGCTTGCCAGAAACAGAATTGCATCGGCAATATCTTCCGGTTGAATGAGCTTGTTCATTGGAATCAGCGGAACGACACTCCGTTCAAGTTCCTCGTCAATCCAGCCTGTCTGTGTAGGGCCGGGAGCAACACAATTCACCGTAATACCATACTTGCCCACTTCGAGCGCTATGCTGCGTGTGAGAGCCTCCAGGGTTGCCTTGCTCGCTCCGTAGGTTATCTGCCCTGCAAACACCTGTGCCGCATCGGTAGAGAGGTTGATTATTCGGCCATAGTCGCCACGTTGTCTGATAAACTCCCTTGTCATAAGGATGCTACCCCTGACATTGACAGCAAACGTGTCGTCAATAACATTTTGTGTGATTTTCTCTATTGTATCGAAGCCAGTTTCGTCATCTGTCGCCGCATTGTTTACCAGAATATCTACCCTGCCGTAACGCTCAATGGCAGCAGAGTAGATTTCGCGTACGGAATCCTCGTTGGAGATGTCGCTTTCGAGGAGAAGATAATCGGCATTCATTGCCGCGAGTCTGCTTGCCACAACATCGCCATTGCCGGCATTTGCCGCATAATATCTGTCTACCCCATTCCTGCCGGTCTTGGCCTTGTCGAACTGACGTGCGACCCTTTTATACACCAATACCACTTTGGCGCCTTCGCGTGCAAAGGCTACTGCTGTTGTTGCCCCGATACCCTGAGGGTTGTTGGCACCTGTCACAAGAACCACTCTTCCGTTTAATCCGTAGTCGACCATTTGAATATTCTCCTATTTTCAGCAAAAATACACAATTTTATTAAAAACATAGGCATGGGGATATTCGAATATATAACATCCGCCGTTGTTGCACACAACGGCACAACAACGGCGGTTATCTGTTATTTGGTAAAAGTTCCTGTCGTTACTTTACAAGAATCTTCTTGCCTTCGGATGTTACGTAGATGCGTCCCTTCTGCAAGTTCTCGGCGCGTGTACCATCGAGGTTGTAGAAGATGGTATTCTCGCCATCCTCCTTAATATCATCTATGGATGTAAGAATCTCCTTTTGCCCCAGATAGAGCTGTGTAGCGCCACCTACATCCTCTTTCAGCAGGTAGCTCTTGTTGGGCTGCACCTGTGTAGCGGTTGACGATGTATTCAGGCTGGCTGTGGTGCCTGCAACGGTTACCGCGGTAAGTGTTGCAAGGAATTCTCCCTTTGTCAGACTCTTTTTCAGTGTGGCACCCTTAAGCAGGTTGGTTGCAGCCGCAACATTGTCGGGGTCCGATGTTATTTCAAGCGTGTATGTTCCGGCTGCTGCCGAAATAATCACAGGCATATATGCAGGAATTACACTGCTGTTCAGCTTCTCGAGTACGGCATAGTCGAAGTTTGTACCCTGATAGCTGTATGTTGCCTTTTCGCTTACGGTGTATGCTGTGACACCGTCGGCAAGATGAAGCGCGAAGGGATAGCACACAGCCGCATATCCGTAGGCAGAAACAGCCACTGAAACAGAGGTAACCTCTTCCACTTTCCAGATGTTGTTGGGGTCGCCTGCACCATCTGTCCACAGACCGGTGTTTGTCTCGCTGTACGAGTTCAGGTAGTTGTTGGTGTCGGCATATTTGAATATATATGTAGACTTGTCCTCGTCCACACAGACAGCCTCCCACTCCCTGGCATTCTGCTTGTCTGTAAGAGAGGTTGTCTGGCTCTTGGCTGTTCCACCGAAGTAGTAACCGCTCTGGGGGTTGTAGAGGTAGGTTTTGCCACCACGGCTCTCCCACTTCCATATCTGGTCAATCTTTGACGATGAGCGTGTTGCACGAGCAAGGCTCCATGTTATTTTGCCGTTGGCATCGACTGTTGTAGATGCACCGCAGCTGAGGGCGTTGCCCTTGCCCTGCGAGGTGATGCGATAGTATTTGTCCACCGCAAGTGACTTTTGCACATTCACCTTTTCATATATTTTTGTGCGTGTACCGTCGTATCCCACTGCCATAATGTATGCCGACGACTGTGCCTCGTCGGTGTCGGCGGGATAGAGCACCTGTGTGTATGAGTGAGCATCGTTGCTGCCAAGGCCGTACATGGTTATGCGCAACAGTTCGCCTGCCTTGTTGTATGTCTCGAAGGCAACTGCATTCTTCACGTCGTTGTGCTGCACTGTCACCTTGCCGTTGCTGTATGCACAACCTGTGCCGATGGTAGCAGGTACCGAGAGTTTGAGGTTGTCGCGGTAGATGTGGAAGTTGTGCGCGTTAATGTAGTTAATCTCCTCGGTGAACGCAGGGTATCCCTTCTCTTTCACATAAGCCTTGAGGTTGTCTATCATCTCCTGGCTGATGATGTTCCATCCCTTGGTGTAGTCGTCGACATATGCGTTGATGGGGCGCAACATTCCGGCTTTTTCAAAGAAGGGCAAAAGGTCTATCTTTGCGCTGTCACACGCTATCTTCATCCAGTTTACCTGCTGCTTGCCATTGGTGTTGTAGGTGGTTGTGTACTTATTGTCAGAACGGATGGCCTCTATCACCATGGGGATAATGTCGGGGCACTTCTCGGCAAGTGTTCCCCAGAGTGTCAACTGCCAGAAGGGAACGAGTTTCACAAAGTGGTCGTAGTGACGCCATGTGGTGTTCACGGTGCCTATGCTCTTGCCGTTGGCATCGTATCCGGTGACGGTTACCGCAGTGGGAGTCTCACCATGATAGTCGGGACCATCCTGCAACTGCCAGGGATTGCCCTTGCGTATGCCCTCTTCGAAGTATGTCTGCATGCGACCACCTCTCATTCCCGAATATTCGTCGATGCCCGACACCTCATCCTCGAGACGCAACGAGTGTCGTTTGCCGGTGAAGTGCAACTGAGCCCATGCAGCGTAGATGTTGTTTGTTGTCTCGCCGCAACCGGTCCATTTGAATCCGGCAACAACCTGGTTGTTGTGTCCCCACTCGTGACCTACGCCCCAGAAATCGAAGTTCGATGCGTCGGGCTTGGTGATGCCGGCAAGACTGCCTACGTGGCAGTAAGCACCATCGCCACCTGCTGCCATGAAGCCGTATGTGGTACCGAAGAAGAGCTGACGGTTCTTCACCTGTCGGCCATACTTCTCAAGTCCAAGAATATCGCGCTCGGCCCACTGCACCTGCTGGTAGAGTGTCATTGTAGAGTCGATGTTCGACGGGCAGTTCTGCAACCATATATACACGGGGTAGGCAAGCTGCGCGTGCTGCGAACGGGTGATGAGGATGGTAGAGTCCTTCTGGCTGCGTCCCTTGAGCATAGCCTTCCAGTCGTCGTTGGTCATTGTCTCCTGATCCCAGTAGCCCTGTACGGGAGCATTTATAAAGTGTACCTTCACGTTGGGAGCCTTTTCATATTCATCGGTGTAGTAGTCGACAAATACGTTACCCTCGGTGGTGGCAGTGATGAAGTTAAGACCGTTGCACAGTGTGTAAGAACTTGCATTCTCGTTAACCACCCAGTTCTTCACCTTCAGCCCCACGGGGTATTTGCCAATGCCGCTTACAGCCACAATGTACGACTCGCCGGCCTTCATGTAGACACCGGTGGGGTTCTCGTAGTTGTTGTACTGACTGCTCACCTTCAGGCGGTCGCGAAGTGTGGCGGTGGTCAGATAGGCCTCGTACTCGCCCACACGGAACTGCTTGTATTTGTTGGCACCACCGAGAAGATTATCGACAAGCATCTTCACATCGGCATCCTCGATGCCCTCGCTGCTTGTGACCTCGGGCTTCAACTGCGTGTAAAGATTGTCGCTGAAATATTTTGCAAAAGCCTGCTCCTTGCTGTTGTCGTAAGCATATGCTTCGACCTCGGCAGCCGCAGCAAAATTGTTCACACCCGAAAGCACAGTGAAACGCACCTTTCCGGCATTGATACCACCCTCGGGCAGAAGGAAGTCGAAACTGCTGCTTGTGCCACTGAGCATGTAAGTATTAATATCGATGAATGAGTTTGAAGAGGGAGATTCGCTGTAAGACAGCTTCACCTCCTGCCAGTGACCATTGACGTTGCCATCCTGTCGGGGAGTGTAACGCAGATAATCGATGTGCGATGTTTCGGTAAGAGTGACGGTAAGAGTAACAGGGAAAGTTGTCGACCCCCACGAAGTGTGCCAAATGGTGTTTGTCTTGCCATCGATGGCATATTTCACATCCTCGCCCGGCTGATAACTGGATGCTGTGGCACTCGCAAAGGAAATCTTGCGGTCCTGAGCCGAAAGCCCCAAGGCAGCTACCAAGCAGAATAACAAAATGAGTGTTTTTTTCATAACCTATGTTTTTTGAATTTTTATTTGCAGCAAAGAATATAACCACCTTTCGCGAGGTTATATGCGTGTATTTCGCAAAGATACCATTTTAATCAGAACGAAACTTAATTTTATCTGTTTTTTAAGAAGTTATATGAATTTTAGCGAAATTCCGCGCCCTGAAATACGATTTTACAGGAGAGGAGAAGTGAGAAAGAATATCGAACAAGGCAGATTGCACTTAAAAATATATCTAGAGAATTTATAAAGTCTGTGCAAAAGAAATGAGAACAAGGCAATTATAGCGATGCACTTGTTTAAGGACATACGATATAAAAAAGAAAAAGCGACAGATGATTTTGCTCATTTGTCGCCGACTGTCGGAATGAGGCGACTCGAACGCCCGACCCCTACGTCCCGAACGTAGTGCGCTACCAACTGCGCTACATTCCGTACACTTTTCTTGCTGCAAAGGTATAACAAAAATGCCGAAGAGAAAAATTTTTCAAAGATTTTCTCCAAAATATTTGCGTATGTAAAAAATTAGCCATACCTTTGCACTCGCAAACAAGAAACAATGGTGCCATAGCTCAGTTGGTAGAGCAAAGGACTGAAAATCCTTGTGTCCCCGGTTCGATTCCTGGTGGCACCACAGCAAAGGAAG
>JAEIGA010013988.1_pt1 | contig 12199 bp, 10 predicted proteins | sample 9270691 | NCBI WGS metagenome assembly JAEIGA01 (sample SAMN17057246, study PRJNA624740) | gut metagenome | biome: biome; isolation source: fecal sample | host: Bos grunniens | place: China: Xizang | collected 2019
CGTTCTGGCGCGGATGAAAGGAATGTGAGTATGCATATTTCACCTCAAATTGATTTGATAGCTCCAGATCCTACTGGATTGCCATACGATCCAGTGTTTGGTTTGTATTATGATGGTGCTGTGATTAAATGGAATGGTGACCCAAATAATACTAATGGAGTGTTAGTTATGGTTGAGTGGGATGGTAGCCATGCGTATGAAGATTTTCATGATTCCTTTATAACAAATGCAGATATTGTTCCTGATACTGGGGAATGTGTGTTGGATAGTCGTTTATTTCAAGGAATTCCAGATGGTGCTATAATAACACTTTCTATTTTGCGCGCAAATATACAAGATATTGATGATTTCGAATTTGCAGAGGGAATGTTTAAAGATGTTACTTTTGCTGTAGTTTCGCAATGTCTGCGTGCACATATAGTCCTTTTTAGAGAAATACCATAAGATTTTATAAGAAAGATACTCAATAGCCATTATCAAAGTAAGGTAATTGTGAAATAATACTTAATAATTAACGTTTCATTTATTCAAATGTGTCGTTTATCGGCACCTCTGTATTTATAAATTAGTTTTTTTAGAGATATTGAAATTAAAATTTATTTGTATATTTCAAAAAAAAAATGTATCTTTGTGGTCATTTTTAGAATGTTGAAACCTTGTTAACACATTGAATTATGCGGTTTGATAAAATTTCCATTATGAATATGCGCCTTATTGGCGATGTTCCATTAGAGTTGTCTTTTCGACGCGATAAAAATATTTTTGTTTTATTAGGCGATAATGGTTATGGTAAAACTACTATTTTGGATGCAATGGCAACAACTTTAGCAGTATTTACTATGCAATTTTCTGGAATTCAGGATTATCAAATTGGAAATTTAGATGTACACATAAATCGACATGGCAATAGATCTGCATTTTTGTCAATAAAAGCAGATGTATTTCATGAAGAAGAAATTTTTTCTATTATTCGATATCGAAAAGGGATTGTAAATCCACCAAAAGCAAATTATGAGCAAATTAGACAATTGGCTATAGAAAAAAAAGATGCTATTATTCAAAATAAAGATGTAGAGTTACCTATATTTGCATATTATGGGACTGGGCGTGGTCAGTTTAGTGTGCCAGAGCGTAAACGTGGATTTCAAAAGACATACGAGAGATGGGATTGTTATAAAAATGCAATTAAGCCAGAAACTGATTTTAAACGTTTTTTTAGTTGGTTTGATGTGATGGAGAGTGAAGAATTGTATATGATGAAAGAACGACAAGATTTTAATTATAAATTTCCCGCATTAGAAGTTGTGCGTAAAGCAATATCAATGTTTGTTGAAAATTATCAAAATCCGCGAATTAAAGTAAAACCACTTAGATTCGTAATGGATAGAATAGATGAAGATGGGACTCAACATGAACTTAGAATAGAGCAACTTAGTGACGGATATAAAATTGTTATTGCAATGGTTGCAGATTTAGCAGCTCGTATGGCAGAAGCGAATCCTAATATGCATAATCCATTACATGCGACTGGTGTTGTGTTAATTGATGAAGTAGATTTGCATTTACATCCTAATTGGCAAAGGACAATTTTACGTAAATTTCATGAAGTTTTTCCTAATATACAATTTATAGTTTCTACGCATAGCCCTATTATTGTTGTAGGATCATCGGATATTGCTCAAGTAATAAATTTGAATAATCCTAACTGTAAAGTTGCTGATATCTCTAAATCTAATGTAGGATTGGTGTTGTTAAGTGAACTTTTTGGTTTATCTTCACTTAAAGCTCCTATTTGGGATGATAAAATTAGAGAAAAAGAAGAAATTTTATTAAAAGCCGAGTTGTCTTCCTCTGATAAGGAGCGTTTGCAGGTGTTAAATCAAGAGTTGAGTGGATTATCAGTACAAGATCCTAATATTATTAAGGCTAATGAATTATTGGAAGAAATAGCAAATAAATTGCATATACAATTATGATAAAATTGCATAAATCAGAAGATATACCTGCAACATTAAATTCTGTTTCTACTCCAACAAATGCTTTAGAAGTACATTCTGAAATATATGGAGCAAAAGATGTGCGAGAACAATTAATGTTAGATCAATATGATAAATGTGCTTATTGTGAATGTCCTATAACAATACAGTATAATGATGTTGAACATTTTCGGCCTAAAAAATTTTATTATTGGCTAGGTTATGATTGGCATAATTTGTTGTATTCTTGCGATTTGTGTAATAGGACGTATAAAAAACAAAAATTTCCACTTATTGATGAGTCTAAACGTGATTTAGAAAATAAAGATATTACCAGAGAAACTCCTTTAATTATAAATCCTTATGAGGTTGACCCTTTAGAGCATATTGTGTTTCATGAGCATATTTTGGTGCCACGTAAGGTAGATGGAATAGAAGATATTATAGGGAAAACCACGATTGATTTGTTTCATCTTAATGATAGTAATGAAAGGCGTGAACTTGTGGAAATGCGTAGGCAAGAGTACGAAAGTTTTGTTTCTGTAGTTAGTATGTGTGATATAATTACAAAAATTATTGATCAGACTATAGATTTAGCAATATTGTCAGATTTAAAATCTGTGCAAACAGCATTATATGATAGTATTGCAAAATATAAATCTCCAGCACAACCTTTTGCTGGTATGTTTGTTGAATAAGTGTAAGTTTTTATGATTTATTAATATGTTAATTAATTATAACTTTTAATAAATAATATTATTTTTGTTTTGATGTTTACATATTTATTTGTATCTTTGCCATTGGAATTTTTTTGTTTGCATATTTAAATTGTTTTTATACCTAATTTTTATAAAAATCTAATGAAAATATTGATTTTGCATGATTGTTGATTAATATTGCATGTGTACATTGATTTAAAAAAGAGTAAGTGATTTTTATTATGAATAGAAAATTAGCTTATATAGGTAAAAATAATTTGGGAATAAAATAGTGCTCATTACATTTATTATGTAATGGACATGTGTGTTGTTTATTTCTATTTATTCAATTTTTATTTTTTTTGATATGAGAGCTAAATCCTATTTAAGAATAAGAATATTATCTATATTTATTCTAGTTGTTTCTGTTGCACAGCTAGTAGTTGCTCAGACTTTTGATGAAGAAGAGATTTGGATTGATAATGTGACAAGAATAATAAAAGGTTCTAATTATTATGAAATAATTTATGAGAATGGTTATGCCGATTTAGTGTATAAGGAAATATCTGGTCAGGTTTTTTTAGAAATGGAGTATCCAGAGGATGATAATTTGCAAAAAAGAGATGTTTTAGGTGCTCCTGCAACGCCTTTTAAACCTATAAATCTGCAGATACCACAGTATGCTCAAATTGTAGAATCTTTTATTGTGGATATTGATTATAATTATATAGATTTGCCACATTTATATATTCCTTATCAAGATAGATTTGAATCTGGAGATTCTACTTTTAGTTATTTTCAATGTGCTTATAATGCTCAATATACTGAAGATCAGCTTTTGTTGTCTTCGGTGGAGTTGTCTGAATCGTATGTTTATCGCAATACATCAGGAGTTTTTCTTACAATAAATCCTTTTCTTTACAATCCTGCTCTTGGTTATGGATTTATTGTTAATTCTATCGTTTACCGAATTTATTTTTCTGAGTCATTTGAGGATATGACAGATTTTAATGATTTTGTCACATTAAAAAATTTTTATGATACAGATCCTTTATTTTTTAATGAAGAAGATGAAGATGAAGATGAAGATGTAGAGTATCGTTCTCTTGATCCAGGGCTGCTTATGATTGTGTCTTTGGATAACTATGTGTCTATGTTGGATGATTTTGTAGATCATAAAGAATCGTTGGGGTATACTGTAGAGGTAATACCTGCATCTGCAATTGAAAGTTCGGATTATATATCAGCTTCTAGTTTAAAATTCTTTTTGAGTACTTATGAAGAGTATCCTTATAAAACAAAATATTTGTTGTTAGTTGGATCTCCTTACCAAATAGAATATTCTCAAGGCGTAGCTAATAATTCAGAAAATCCAGCGACAGATAGGTATTATTCTATATTGTATCCAGAAAGTAATAATACCTTTATTGTCGGACGTTGGCCAGTTCGTTCTGAAACTGAGTTAACGAATATTATGTATAAGACAATATATTATGAAGATATAATTCTGGATTTTAATAAGGAGGATTTATATATAGCTTTATTTTCAGGCTCGGGAGATGGAGAGTCGCAATTTGCTCAAAATATAGAAGATATTAGTTATGCTTTGGAAGAAAAACAATTTTATAATAGAGGATGTTATTTTGGTCCGGACTATAATAATACAGAAGCGGCGTGTTTGTTGTATGATACTTGGGGGCAGGATTTGTGGTCATTTATTTATAGAGGGCATGGTGCACCTACATTCTTAGGCCCTCCTTATTCAATGTCTTCTATTTATAGTATGGACTATGGTAATTATGCACCATTAGCGTTTATGTTTGCTTGTAATTTAAATGGATCATCAAGTGTAAGTAATGGCTATTCTTTTGGAGAGCGTTTATTGACGTTATCAGAAGAATATGGGACTGTTTCTTCTTTTGCTTCGACAACAGTATCTTATAGGGGGTTAAATAATGAGTATTCTAAACTTCTTTTTAATTTATTGTCTCAAGATTTTCAATTGAAATTAGGTGATATTACAAACGCTGCTGCATTTAAATTTTTGGGCCAAAATCCTAGTTTGAATAGGGTTGATCATGTTAATAAATATGTTTTATTTGGTGATCCATCTCTGTTTTTATATGGTAGCCATCATTGGGGGGATATACAATATTCTCCAGCGGAAAAATCTGTTAATGTTGTTTATAATAAAGAATTAAAACAACTAAGTATTGAAAATAATGAAACATTTACATTAATTATTTACGACATAAATGGACATATAATACAAAATTGTACTACTAACAATTACAATGTTAGTTCGCTTGCTTCTGGCTTTTATTTGGCACATATTGTGACACCCGATGCTGTGACGAACTATAAATTTTTCGTAAATAATTAAACAGTAAATTATTAAGAGACATTTTTAATAATTTTTTAATACAGGTTATTATGAAAAGATTTTTTTTATTTATATTAGTGTTGGTTTGTTTGATTTCTTGTGAACAAAATCAAAATATACCAAATAATGAAAATGGAGAAGTGACATATACTATGAATAGGGATAGTTATATCCGTTTTGCCGTATCTGAAAATAGCTATGTTGCTTTTTCTAAGGGTAATCTTCAGTACCAAGCATCAAGTAATACTTGGCGTTTTGCTGATAAACAATATGATGTGATAGGTGAAGAGAATGCAAATGTGTCGGAGAACTATGATGGTTGGATTGACTTGTTTGGATGGGGAACTTCAGGTTATAATAATAGAATGCCTTACATGATACTAGATAGTGAATTGAGTTATACTGAAACTTATTCTATTGCTGAAACAAATTATGATTGGGGCGTGTATAATGAAATTCAAAATGATAAAGGTGATAAAGGCATTTGGCGTACACTAACTGCTGACGAGTGGAAATATTTGATTTTAGAACGTAAAAATGCCCCAAAATTAAATGCTTGGGCAAAAGTCAATGGCGTTGCAGGTTTGGTTATTTTACCAGATGATTGCGTTTTGCCAGATGATGTTGCTTTTGAATTTACTGAGGAGTATGGTGAAGATTTTCAAGTGGAAAATGTATATGATTTAACGCAATGGCAAAAATTAGAAACCGTTGGAGCTCTGTTTTTGCCTGCTGCTGGTCAACATATTAATAAAAGTGTTGGAGGAGTAAATAGAACCTGCTTCTATTGGTCATCGTCTTTGGGCTCATTCAATAATAGTGCTAGTTATTTCTCTTTTAATACTTTCGGACCATATCCATTTGATGACGCTGCTTCAGCTCCATATTATAATGGTTTCGCTGTTCGCTTAGTTAGAGATGTTCAATAGATTTAAGTACAATAAAAATAAATAGGAGGCTGTGTCAAAATGCTAATTTTGGCTCAGCCTCTTTTTTAGATATATTATGACACAACGTCATTAATAAAGTAAAAGAAAATAAACTTAAAAACTGAATGTGTAACTAATAGATGGTAATATAGGGAATAGCGACACTTGTTTTAAGGTTCGCTTTTTAGTGTCATAGTCATATTCTACATAAACATAGAATGGATTTTGGTGGTTGTAAACATTATAAAAACCTACAGACAATAAGTGCTCACCATGACGGCCTTTAGGTCGATCGAAATGGAAATTTACGCCCAAATCCAATCTATGATAATCAGGCAAACGATAGTTGTTGCGCGAAGTGGCAACAGCAGAACCATCAGGCATAATTTGTGTGGCTAAAGTGCCACATGCACCTGTACCATAAACGAAAGTAGCAGACAAATCAATCAATTTAGTTGGTCGGTATTGCAAAGAGACAGAAATGTCATGAGTACGATCGTAACGCGCAGGGAATGTTTTGCCACCATTGATTACCATACCCTCACGATCGAATTTGCGTTCAGTTCGACTCCATGTGTAACCTATCAAACCTGTGAATTTTCCAATTGTACGCTGAACAAGAAACTCAACTCCATAACTCCATCCACGACCAAGATTGATTTTTTCATTCCAATTATCAGTTGAAGTAATAAGTGATGTCCCCTCTTTATACTCAATAAGATTGTTCATTGACTTATAATAACCTTCAACAGAAATATCGGCTATATTAGGGATGTTATAGAAAAATCCGGCTGCAACTTGATGGCTAGTCATAGGGGGCATAGTGCTAGTAACAGGTACCCAAAGATCAATAGGCAACATCAGATTTGACGAAGACAAAAGATGCACATATTGAGATATATACTGATAAGAGGCTTTAAACGAGAGGTCGCGTAAAATGAGAAAGCGCAAACCGATACGTGGTTCGAGACTAGGGTAAACTTTATTGTCGATAGCATAAAGAGAACCACGCAAACCAACATTCAACTTTAATCTACGACAAATATCCCAATCGTCTTGAACAAAAAGCGAAGCTTCATGGGTGTATATAGGTGCATTGCCATAAGTGGTGTCCATAACATCTTTTTGCCCCTGATCAGTGACATGACCATAAGCACTCATGACAGCAGGAATGAAAATATGAAAGGCATATTGTGCACCAAACTCTACATGATGATTTGGATGTGGCACATAGTCGAAAGAATACCGAGCTATTACATCTTCAATATTAGAGCCATAATTCATGTTATATCGGGTATCGACAGAATTCGTGATATCATGCTCATTCATATCAACATCTACACTAAAACGATAGCGCGAATAAGATAACGAAGCAGTAGAGAATAATTGAGGAGAATAGATATGATTCCAATTGAGCGAAGCAAGAAGATTACCCCACATCCAATTATTTTTACTTTTAATTTTGTAGTCTTCTTCAGAGGTTTCAATATTGGAATACATATTATCATCTCCCATATAGAAAGATGCAGATAGACGATCATAGTCAGAGAATCGATGGGTTATTTTAGCATTAACATCCCAAAAAGCATAGCCCATATACTCGCCCGAGCCCATTGATTCAGAAGTTCCTATTTGATATATCAAAGGAAAAAGCCAATCGAAATATGTACGACGGGCAGAAATATTGAACGAAGTATGGTTTTTCCAAATAGGACCTTCGAGATTGACCTTTGCTGACAATAAACCAAGCGACAACGAGCCATGATACTCTTGCATATTGCCATCTTTTTGTCTAATATCAAGTACACTCGACAATCGGCCTCCATATTTAGCAGGGAAATTACCTTTATATAGAGTCACATTCTTTACTATATCGGCATTAAATACCGAAAACAAGCCTAACATATGACTCATATTGTACAAAGGAACTTCATCTAATAATATCAAATTCTCGTCAGGACCACCACCACGAACATAAAGTCCAACTTGCCCCTCACTACCCGATTGAACACCTGGCAATAGTTGCATTGCCTTAATGATATCCAACTCGCCACCTACAGACGGTATGCCTTTTATAAAATTTATAGGTAGTTCGATAGCTGACATCTGTGAAGTTTCGACACCTTGTACACGCTCTGAAAGCACTTCAACTTCAGACAAAAAATTGTTGGACAAAAGACGCACATTGAAAATAGTGTCGCTCGAAAGATTGAGCGTGCGAGTTTGGGTTGAATAACCCACATAAGAAAATTGTAATTGACACTCACCTTCGGGCAACGTAAGAGAATAGAAACCATAAGAATTAGTGGCCGCACCCTTATGATGATTGGTAGCGTAAATAGTTGCTGAAAGTAGTGACTCTGACGACAAACTATCGGTTACATAACCGCAAATTGTATAGTGTTTAGCACTTGACACTAAGGGCAAAACAAAACAAACTGCAACAAAAACAATTCGCATAAACATAATCATTTTTGAATAATACAATTGTCGTAAGTTAGCGATACTCATATAAAATTTATTCTGGCAAAAGCCCAGAAAGAATAATATCTTTTGTCAATTCCACAGAAAACGATTTTCTCACACAAAAATATCCTAATCCCCCCTCGACATTCGGACTTGTAACAACCACAGGTTCAGACAATATTGAAGCCACTCCGTTTTGAACTGCTTGCATCACACGCAAATATTCTAAATATTCGGGATTAGTAATATAAAAGTTAAGAACACAATATTCAAAAGAATACCTTGTTTCTTCAGACCAATGCTCCTCTTTACCATTAGAATAATGAGAATAATAAGAATAGTTGACCACTTCGGCTGGAATCATTAAAGAGAAGCGATATGGCCAAGTCGTTATCTCAGGTATCGGAAGCACAATTGGACTCTCCATCAATTTCTGATCTTGATACGAACCCATAAATGCATCATAATCTTGATACAACAGATTGTTAGTTACAATAGGGTCATCGCTCCAACAATAAGAAAAAAATCTAACTAAAGTATCCATATTCATTTGTGTAATAGCATACAATAAAATGACATTATCCGAAGCGCATTTTGTCTTTGAATCTACAATGACATCAAACTGATAACTAGATTGATTAAGAATACCACGAGGCACTAACTTAAGGCTATTTGTGTCTATTTTAACTACTATATCATTTAAATCAGGTACAACAATTTCGGTAGTAACTGTAGGATAATCGGGATGAGACACCTTCAAACGAAAAACATCACCAACATTTATTGGTTTACGTATCTTATAAATAGGAGGATATAACTCAATAAACGGATCGTCGTTGTGTTGTAAGTAACACTCAATATCTTCAAATAATAATGAATTTTTTGCTGTATCAAGAAAAAATTGTGTACTCTGAATAGGGAAATATAACCTTCCATAATATGTCACATTATCCCTTTGATCATACCACATATAAGGTTCCAAAGAAGCCTCAACAATCAAGAGTGGATCAGTTTCATTTCCTTTATAATCAATCTCTTTAGTACACGAGCTCAATGCTATTACAAAAAATAGCATCCAAGCAAAGAAGAAATGATCTGTTTTTATTGACATAACAAAAAATTGTTTTTATTTTCTTCCAAAATCGGCTGGAATTTCACCCCAATTTGGAGTATCCCATTTTAATATTTGAGTTATGTAATAATTATCTTCAAGCCAACGCTCGGCACGTGCAATGAGATTAAACACCTCTATATTCTTCTCAGTACGAGCTAGTTTAGTACGACATTTTTTTGCTCTCACCCACGCCATAGCATTCACACTATCAGAATAAATTGGCATTGTTTTGTTATACTGCTTGAGCAAAGCCAATCCATGCACCAATGCCAAAAATTCACCTATATTGTTAGTAGCATGCTCAAATGGTCCCATACGAAATATCTCGCGACCTGTAGCTGTATCTACACCACGATACTCCATGAGACCAGGATTGCCACTACACGCCGCATCAACCGAAAGCGACGGCACTACTATCTGCTCCCTGCTCCCTACTCCCTGCTCCCTACTCCCTACTACTTGTTTAACAGCTTGCCAATAATTGAGTTTATGCGCCGCCTCTGCCAATTCTAAGGTTGGATATCCTTTGTATTGTGCTCCTTCGAAACCTTCTGTCTGTTTACGACACTCCTCCCACGAGTCAAAAATACCAGTGAGCCTACCCCGCCACACTACATAATATTTATTTTTTTGTTTTGACATATTTTATTCAATGCTTAATGCACAACGCACAATTACCTTTCGGCACTAAACTTTTCTATAATTGTGAATTGTGCATTAAGCATTAAGAAAATTTATTTTCTTAAAATATTTGTTGCATTTGCTTGTGCCGTTGGTGTAACAACAAGGTCGTTGATACAAACGTGTGGTGGCAATGTAACTGCAAAACGAATAAGATTGGCTATATCTTCACCCACAAGTGGAGTATAGCCTTCGTATGTTTTATCAGCACGTTCTTTGTCATCTTTGAAACGTACGATAGAGAATTCAGTTTCTACCGCACCTGGACAAATATTTGTTACTTTAATGCCATATTTAAGCATATCAATACGCATACCCTTGCTAATTGCATCTACTGCATGTTTTGTTGCACAATATACATTACCATTAGCATATACCTCTTTACCGGCTGTTGAACAAATATTCACAATATGACCAGCTCCACGTTCACACATCAACGGAGCTATTTCGCGAGTCATATAAAGCAAACCCTTGATATTTGTATCAATCATACGCTCCCAATCTTCGAGCAAACCCTCTTGAATAGGATTAAGACCTACAGCCAAACCTGCATTGTTAACTAAAACATCGATTTTACGCCATGCTGCAGGAATAGATGCCACAGCTTGTGCCACCTCTTCTTGATTACGAACATCAAAATTAAGTACTAAAGCATCTGCCTTATATGTAATACCAACCAACTCTTTTAATTCATCAAGACGCTCTTTACGACGACCTGTAAGAATCAAATTGTAACCTTCATCAGCTAAAGCAATAGCTGTTGCGCGACCAATGCCTGATGTAGCACCTGTAATTAAAGCAATTTTTTTCATATTATAGATTTTTAGTAACGATTAGCGAGATATTAGACCTACTCGCTTTGTCGTTTTTTTAAGTATTTAGCATAGTAAGATTATTAAAATAAAACTGTAAAGTCTTAAATAACAAACTAAAATATAACAAAACACAAAACTTCCAACACTCTACATTCAACACTCAACTTTTTCACAAAGTTACTATTTTTTTTATTAACACTAAAGTAGCAATAGTTAAAAAATATTAAAATTTCATCAAACTATTGCGTATGTAAAATATTTATTATAATTTTGCATCGAAATTAAAAATGTAATCATTACAAAAATGAAATAAGATTACAAAAGTATAAAAAATAAACAAAACCATAAAAACAATGACAGAAGCGATAGACATACTAAATAGCCACAATATACGCCCATCGGTGCAACGCATTGCAATACTGAAATATTTGCTTGAGCATCGCATTCACCCAACGGTCGATGACATATATTTGGCACTGAATCCTACAATGCCTACGCTCAGCAAAACAACGGTATATAATGTTTTGCGCAACTTAGTAGAGAATGGCGCGGTTCTTGCATTAACAATTGATGAAAAAAATGTGCGCTACGATGCCGACATAAATTCACATGCTCACTTCCGATGCCAATCATGTGGCGAACTCTACGACATTGAACAACCGACTATGTCGGACGGCAATACTTCAGGATTCAAAATCGATAACGTACACGTTTATTATTGGGGCAAGTGCCCAAAATGCTTACAAATAAGGAGTAAGGAACAGGGAGTATGGAGTAAGGAATAAGGAGTAAGAATGTAAAAACTAGTAACTAATAAAAAATCTATTACTATGAAAAAGTATGTATGCACAGTATGTGGTTATGTCCACTATGGCGAACAACCACCTTCAGTTTGCCCAGTTTGCAAACAACCAGCTTCTAAATTCAAAGAGGTACCTAACGAACAAAATAAAGAGAAAAAATCTATCTTCGAAAAAATTAAAGGATTATTTAAATAAAATTTAAAATATTAATAACTAACTAAAACAATTACAACTATGAAAAAATTTTCTTGCACAATCTGCGGTTATGTTCACGAAGGTGACGCTGCTCCAGCTATCTGTCCACAATGCAAACAACCAGCTGAAAAATTTAAAG
>JAEIGA010013989.1_pt1 | contig 12199 bp, 10 predicted proteins | sample 9270691 | NCBI WGS metagenome assembly JAEIGA01 (sample SAMN17057246, study PRJNA624740) | gut metagenome | biome: biome; isolation source: fecal sample | host: Bos grunniens | place: China: Xizang | collected 2019
AAGAAACAATATAGCAGTTGACCCAAACATATAAAATTTCGCATTTGTGTCATATCGAACGAACCAGCGGTCGACGCCCGAAGGGGCTAAAGTCAATGTGAGAATGTTGTGATTGCGCGAGTTAAACATGAAGATTTCTTCAATGTTTTACAACGAGCATAAACAGCATCGCCAAACTGAACTTTCGTCGCTTCGCTCGCTCGGGATGACATAGTCCAAGGATGGTGGGTCAACATCTGTATTATTACCTTAAAATATTATCAACAAGAAATCAAATATTATGAAAAAATGCATTTTGGCCATTTGCCTGTTTTTAGGTATATGCGCAGCTAACGCACAAGAGAAAGTCAAGGAAGTCGTGTCCGACAAATATGACAGAAACAGCGTATCATACATTTTTGTTGAAAGACATCAACATCCTGATGTTGTAGAGTTCTACAAATCATTCTCTATTTCAAAAAAATTCGACGTTAATGACATTGAGACCAAAGTTCTTGAGGTCAATTGCCCGAACCCTCATGCAGCAGCAACTGAAGCAGATGTAAAGAAAGCAGTCAATGAGAGTAATATAGGCAAGGAAATCATCTCATACGTATTTAACAGAAAGGAAGATGGCTCTTTCGATGACAAGATCATTCTTGAAAGAGGACGCTATAATGCAAAAGACCAGGACATCAAAAATCTTGAAGCCGCAAAAGTCAAAGAATTGGCTTGGGAATGGGGTGAGCCACTTGTAAACTCGGCATATATAGTTATTTACGATGTTTACAACACTGACATCAGCAGAGACAAGAAGGGTAATATAACTTATAAGGCACATGCCTGCGCAAACGTTTTCAAGTTGAAGGCAAACAGAGATATTCTTGACGAATTCTATAGCACTGCATGGGCTGACGCAAGTTCTACTGCAGAAGAGAAAGCTAAAGCATCAGAAGCCTACAACGATATGAAGTTCGAATTTAAATATGTTACATCTGTAACTTCATTCGGCCTCAGCATGGATACTAAATATAAAAAAGGTAGCATCTATGAAGCATGTGTGAGTGCATACGAGGATGTCTTCCGCAATTTAGAGAACAAAATTGATGCATGGCAAGTCAAGACTTATGTAACATCAGTAAAACCACTTGCTGCAAAGATCGGTACAAAAGAGGGATTGAAGAACGGCTGCCGCTATCAAGCATATTCATATGCCGAAGACAAGAACGGTGAATTGAAATCTGTAAAACGTGGTATGGCAAGAGCAACTGTCATTGCTAACAATTCTACAGTAGCAACAGGTAACTCTAAGGAATCTCTATTCTATCAGATTTCCGGTTTCAAGAACATTGAAGAGGGTTATGTTCTCCGTCAGAAAAATGACATTAAGTTAGGTATTGGTTTAACAGCAGGTCTTTCTGCTATCGGCTTTAGAGCAGGTTTGGACTGCGACTATATTTTACATATAGGCAAGAGAGGTGCTATCACTTATGCTATGTTGAATGCCGGTTATAATATCGGTGAAGTATCTGGAGAACCAGCAGTTGAAGTTGATGGAATGATTGGTCTCGGTTACGGTATTCCATTGACAAGATTCTTCGAGATTACCCCTTATGCAATGTTCGGTGGTTTCTACAATATTCATACAGAAAAGATTTCAACATATATAGCAGAACCAGGTGTAAGACTTGCTGCAACCTTGCAGCCATGGTCAATCTTCATTAACGCAGGTGCACAGGTTCTATTCGGCGAATACGTCGGATACGGTCCAAGCGTCAAATTCGGTATCAAGAGAACATTCTAAATATACAACAACTATATCCCTGATCAGCTGACAACTGTTGGGGATATAGTTTTCATAATTATAAAAACTGTATGAAAAAACATATTCTTGTCATTTGCCTGTTTTTAGGTGTATATGTCGCTAACGCGCAAAACAAAGTTAAACCAGTCAGCGACAAATACAACAGAAGCAGTGTCTCATATGTATTCATTGACCGCACCCAAACACATGCACAAGATGTCAACAAGTTCTACGAGACATACCTAGACTCCATCTCGCATAAATTTGATGTCAACAATATAGCAACCAAGATGATACGTATCGACTGCGAACAGGGAAAGCATGCGAGCATATGGAAAATAGCGCCTGCTATAAACGAGAATAAACTTGGCAACGAAATCATCTCGTATATATTCAACAGGAAGGAAGATGGTTCATTCGATGACAAGATTCTTCTTGAAAGAGGACGATATAATGCAAAAGACCAAGACGTCAGGAATCTTGAAGCAGCCAAAGTCAAGGATATTACGTTGGAATGGGGTGAACCGCTTGTAAACACAGCCTATTTAATTGTATACGACATTTACAACACCTCCATTACAAAAGACAAGAAAGGCAATAAAGAATACAAGGCTGAAGCACAAGCCTATGCATTCAAGTTAAAAGCAGACAGAGAGGTTCTTGATGAATTCTACTCTACTACATGGGTTGATGCTGATGCGACTGATGCTGAAAAAGCAAAGGCAGCAGAAGCTTTCGACAAGATGGTTTTCGAAATGGAATACGTTACACAGGCAGGGGCAAGTTGCACCAGCAATGCTGAGAACGGGAACATATACAACAGATGTGTCGAAGCATTCAATGCCATTACATACCAGTTAGAAAATAAAATCAATGCATGGCAGGTCAATACATCTATTGTTTCAGCCAGACCTCTCGCTGCGAAAATCGGAAAAAAAGAGGGGCTTAAGAACGGTGACCTCTACCAGGCATACTCATACGCCGAGGACAAAAATGGTGAATTGATATCAGTCAAACACGGTATGGTCAGAGCGACAGTCATTTCAAACAACATTGGTGAAGCTACCGGCAACACAAAGCCATCGCTATTCTATCAGATTTCCGGTTTCAAGAACATTAAAGAGGGTTATGTTCTCCAGGAAATAAAAAATATTTTCATTGGTACAAGTCTTACAGCAGGCTACTCTACCGCCTTTGGTTATAGAATCGGTTGTGACAACGACTTGATTACACATATCGGTAAAAGAGGTGCTATCAATTACGCAATGTTCAATGTCGGTTATAACCGCAAGTTCGGACCAGAAAAAGACAAAGGCAAAATCGATGCAATGGTTGGATGGGGTTATGGTATTCCGTTGACAAGATTCTTTGAGATTACACCATATGCAATGATCGGCGGTCTCTTGGATATTGAAACTGGGGATATTGCAGACACCTTCGTCGTTGAACCAGGAATAAGATTTGCTGTAACCCTGCAGCCTTGGTCAATCTTTGTTAACGCAAGTTATCAGAGACTATTTGGCGAAGGTTCCGGCCATAATCCAGGTATCAAGTTCGGTATCAAGAGAACATGGTAAATATAAACAAAGCTCGCAGGAGGATTGTTTTCATTAACTATAATTAAAAAATAAAAATATGAAAAAATTAATTTTGCTTGCATTTATACTGGTTGCAAGTTCAGCCGTATGCTTTGGCCAAGGCAAAGCAAGAAGAAAGTCATTCAAGAGTTGGGAAAACTACGAAGTTACCACAGAGAAAGTAGGTGTTGAAGGTACAAAATTCATCAAGGTCTGGGGATTTGGCAAAAACGTAGACAAGGCCGTGATGAATGCTAAGAAGAATGCAGTACACGCATGTATATTCAAAGGCCTGCCTGCAAACACAAATGCAAACGCAACTCCGGCGATTATGAAAGACCCTAATGCTTTTGCAGAAAACGAATTATATTTCGAAAAGTTCTTTACAGCAGGCGGAGCATATCTTGGTTTTATCAACATGACAACCGATGGTGTTCCCAGTGGTCAGGACAGAAGAAAAGTAAAAGGCGGATACAAAGTAGCCATATATGTTCAGGTCATGTACGACAATCTGAAAAGAAGACTTGAAGAAGACGGTCTCATAAAAAAACTCAATTCAGGTTTCTAAATCAAAAAAAAATATGAATAGAAGAATTATTTTATCAGCAATCCTGCTGTGTATTTCTTGCCTTGTTTTCGGTCAGGCAAAGAAACCGACAATCATGGTTGTCCCAAGTGAAGGTTGGTGTATTCGCAACGGTTATGTAAGCGAATTCGACAATATGGGTGAGATAAAAGTTGTTCCTGACTATGCCAAGGCATTCCGTGAGGACTCACACATAAGAACAATGGTTTCTGCAATGGCCGACTTTATGGCTAAAGAAAATTTCCCTATCCAGTCTTTGGAAGCAGAGCTTAAAAGACTCCAGAACGAAACTTCAGAAATGTCAATGATGTCAGGCAAGTACGAAGGTGGTGAAATTGCAGAATCACCTATTGAAAAATTACGTAGAACAGCCAAAGCAGACATTATCCTTGACCTTGATTACAATATAACCAAGACTGGTCCAAGACAACAAGTAGAGTTCAACCTTCAGGCAATTGATGCATACTCTTCAAACATAATCTCGGGTAACACAGGTTTAAGCTCTGAAATTTCGGCTTCAAGACCGCCTACATCGGTATTGGAAGAGTCTGTTTTAAGTTTCAAGGATAATTTCCTTACCGGATTGCAGATCTATTTTGATGACCTTTTCACTAATGGTCGTGAAATCACTGTTACACTTTTCAGATACGACTCATGCCCTATCGATTTTGAAGAAGAATTCGAAATTGACGATGAATATGTGGAATTGGCAGACCTCATCGAGGATTGGTTTACATTGAATACTGTTGGCGGTCAATTCAATAAAGCCGAAAAGAGCGCGAACAGAATGAGATTTAACCGTGTACGAATTCCTATTTACTCTATAAACAAGCGCACAGGCAAGGAAGTTGCAATTGATGCCGAAGGATTCATAAAGAGCCTTGTGAGCATGCTAAAGAAGGATCCTTACAATCTTGTAGTAGGAAGCACACCAAAGGGTCTTGGTGAAGTATGGATTACAATCGGTGACAAATAACATTCTTTTTGACACGAATATACACAACTGATTAAATTATTATTACTATGAATAAGATGACTAAAATTTATATTTCTATCTTATCATTATTTTGTTCGATGGTGGCATTTGCTCAAAATGATAAAGGTAAGACAGACGATATAGGTCGTATTGTACTGACTCCTTATGTTGTATCAAATGCAGACATACCATCATATGCAAAGTCTGTGGTAGAGAACAAACTGGCTCAGATTGCCACAAGACAAGGAATGGCAGGAAGTTCGGCTGATATGCGATTTGTCATTACAGCAAACCTTATTGAATTTTCCAAGGAAATAACCGCCACTGCACCTCCTATGGTTGCATTAAAATTGACTCCGACATTCTATATCGGTGACATTGTTACAGGTGAACTGTTCTCGAGTTGCGAACTGCCAACAATCAAAGGTGTAGGTGAAAACGAGACAAAAGCCTATTTGAGTGCGGTGAATGCTATCAGAACAAACCATCCTGCAATAATTCAATGCATCAATGAAGGAAAGGAAAAGATTATTGAATACTACAACTCACAGATAGATTTCATTATCGATGAAGCAGAGTCTATGGCGAAATCTCAAAAGTTTGATGAGGCCATGGTCAAGCTTGCAGCTGTTCCCAAAGTCTGCAAAGAAGCCTATGCAAAAGCATACGAAAAAATCGGTGAAGTCTATCAAAAGAAAATCGACCTTGAAGGCGACAAGTTGTACAATGAAGCATATGCCACATGGAACACCGACAAAAGCAAAGAGTCTGCCACTAAGGTTGTTGAACTGTTAGCCAAAATCGATCCGATCTCTACTGCCAAAGAAAAAGGTACGGGTCTTATTAAAACGATAGAGAAATACTATGCGGAACAGGAAGCAAGAAAAAGAGAGATTGAGGAAAGAAATTGGGAATTCGAAGTTAGACAGTACGAAGATGAGCAAGATAACAAACTGACGGAGGCCAAGATGAAATATGAAATAGAAATGGAGAAGGCAAAAAACAGTAATGGAGCAGCGGAATATGCACTTCAGGAAGTTAAAAGTATTGTCTCTGTAATGAGTAATAAAGAAGAAAAAGAGCCAAAATCAAAAAACAAGATTATCGAAAAGATCAAGAGTTGGTTCAAATAACAATTACAGACAATCAGTTATTGGACCATTTAAATAAAGGGACTGACTCAAAAGCCCCGTTTAAGAACAAGTAAACCCTGTCAGAATACGCTCTGGCAGGGTTTGTTCTCTTTGCAAAATGACTTTTGGGTCACCCTCTTCTTATACAATGAACTCTTATCGGCAAATGGAAAGGAAATCAGATCTAATGATATCAAACAAAAAAACAATATTTGCATAAAAAAAGTATCATTTTTCTTTGTTTTAATGATAAATGCTATTAAATTTGCGCCCATAACAACAAAAAGAGAGATTTATGTATAATAGTTTATATATCCTTAACAACCTTAACCTCGTGGTCTTGCGCAGACGACGGGAGAAAGGTTGCATGTATATATAAGATTATGATATATAAAGGCCTTTCTCCAACGGAGAGAGGCCTTTTGAATAACCAAACCTATTAAACAGATATGGATTTTTCAAACATTTCAGAACATTCCACTACCCCATTCCCAAAGGATCTGCCCCGCATAAACGGTGCTGAAGCCGTAATACGCTCATTACTTGCCGAAGGTGTAGATACAATGTTCGGTTACCCTGGCGGTGCCATCATATCGGTATATAATGCACTGTATGACTATCAAGACAAACTAAACCATATTCTCGTCCGTCACGAGCAATGTGCCGTACATGCCGCACAGGGTTACGCACGCGCAACAGGTCGCACAGGTGTGTGCATGGTAACCTCCGGGCCCGGTGCAACAAATACAGTAACAGGACTTGCTGATGCCATGCTCGACTCGACACCTATTGTACTTATAACAGGACAGGTGGCATCGTCAACATTGGGAACAGACGCATTTCAAGAGATAAACTTCATTGAAATCACCAACTCCATCACCAAATGGAACTGCCAGGTCAAGCGTGCCGAAGATATTCCCGAAGCTATTGCCCGTGCATTCTATATTGCTTCGAGCGGACGACCGGGTCCCGTTGTTGTAGATATCACAAAAGACGCACAGGACGGTACACTCGATTTCTACTATAATCCAATGAAGTTCATCAGAAGCTACATGCCAAATGCCGATATTGACAACAATCAGATAATGGAAGCTGCAAGGCTGATCAACCTTGCACGCAAGCCTATGGCTCTAGTCGGCCAGGGAGTCATTCTCGGTGGTGCCGAGAATGAACTGTTGGACTTCCTTGAAAAGAGCGGTATACCGGCAACAAGTACACTGATGGGCATGTCTGCCATTCCGTCGGAACATCCTCAGTTTGTAGGAATGATGGGTATGCATGGAAATTACGGACCGAACATCAAGAACCGTGATTGCGACCTTTTAATAGCTATCGGAATGCGTTTTGACGAACGCGCCACAGGAAAACCATCCAATTTTGGTATAAATGCCAAGATAATACATATGGAGATAGACCCGGCAGAGGTCAACAAACTGATATATGCCGATGTTGCTGTAATGGGTGATGTAAAGAAAACACTTCCATTGTTGACCGAAAAGATTTCAAATAACGACCATTCGGCATGGATTGACGAGTTCCGCGCATGTGCCAACATAGAACGTGAAGATGTAATCGAGCCTGCAATAGAACGTCGTGGCGAACTCCTGAGAATGGGTGAAGTGGTTGACGCGGTGTCACAACAGTTCGACGATGCAATCATCGTAACCGACGTAGGACAACAGCAGATGTTCGCATCGCGCTATTTCCGTTTCAAGCGTTCACGAAGCATTATAACATCAGGAGGTCTCGGCACTATGGGTTACGGATTGCCGGCCGCAATCGGTGCAAAGATAGGAATGCCAGACAGGGAGGTTTGCCTATTCGTTGGTGACGGTGGATTACAGATGACATCGCAGGAATTGGGTACAATATACCAATCAGGAGTAGGAGTAAAGATTGTTCTTATGAACAACGGATATCTTGGAATGGTACGTCAATGGCAGGAACTTTTCTACGACCGTCGATACTCGTTCACAGAACTCGTGAACCCCGACTTTGAACTATTGGCCAAAGCTAACCATATTGCATATCGCTGTGTCGACAAACACGAGGAACTTGACGATGCTGTAAAAGAGATGCGCAATGCAGAAGGAGCATTCCTGCTCGAAGTGAGAGTTGTAAAAGAAGAGAATGTATTCCCGATGGTACCAGCCGGTCAGCCATTGGAAAATATCCGTTTGGAATAAGAAGCAATTGAGCGAATATGAATAAGGAATTTATCATAACCGTATTTTCGGAAAACAAGGTTGGACTTTTGAGTCAGATTACAACGGTGTTTACACACCGCAACGTAAACATAGAGTCTCTGACCGTGTCGGAATCGGCCATTGAAGGTGTACACAAATATACCATCATGGTCCGCAACGAAGAGGAGAAGGTTGCCAACCTTGTCAAACAGATAGAAAAGAAAGTTGACGTACTGAAAGCATTCTGCTACACCCCATCAGAGGTTGTAATGCAGCAGATTGCCCTTTACAAAGTAAAGCGTGGAAGAAATGTCGAAGAACTTGTTCGCCGTCACAATGTAAGGATACTCGACATACATGACGATTACATCGTATTGGAAAAGACCGGACACAAGGAAGAGATCGACGAGCTTTACCAGATGCTGTCGCCTTACGGCCTGTACCAGTTCGTCTGTTCGGGTGTGGTGGCAATCATAAAATCGCGCACAGAGCTTATGAACGAATATATGCAGCACGTAGAGGAGCAAAGAAAAAAAGCGATGCAGCAATAATGCTGGAAGATGTATGACGTGTACACAAAACATATAAAAACTGATAACTGACAATATATTACAATTATGGCAAAAATGAATTTTGGCAGTGTAGAAGAGAACGTCGTAACACGCGAAGAATATCCATTGGCAAAAGCTTTGGAGACATTGAAGGACGAAACAATTGCAGTAATAGGATACGGAGTGCAAGGCCCTGGCCAGTCGCTTAATCTACGCGACAACGGCTTCAATGTTATCGTCGGACAACGCAAAGACTCAAAAAGCTGGGAAAAGGCAGTTGAGGACGGTTGGATTCCGGGTGAAAACCTTTTTGACATTGAAGAAGCATGTGAAAAGGCAACTATCATCGAATACTTGCTTTCCGATGCAGGACAGATTACAGTGTGGCCTACTGTAAAGAAGCACCTTACACCGGGAAAAGCACTATATTTCTCACACGGTTTCGGCATCACATACAAGGAGCGCACAGGAATTGTTCCTCCTGCAGATGTAGACGTAATCCTTGTTGCACCAAAAGGCTCAGGAACATCGCTACGCCGTATGTTCTTGCAGGGTCGTGGTTTGAACTCAAGCTATGCAATTTTCCAGGATGCTACCGGCAAGGCATGGGATCGCGTCATAGCACTCGGCATCGGTGTAGGTTCAGGTTATCTTTTTGAAACGACATTCAAGCGAGAGGTATATTCAGACCTTACAGGCGAACGCGGTACATTGATGGGAGCCATTCAAGGTATATTCGCAGCACAGTATGAGGTTTTGCGTAAGAATGGCCACACTCCATCCGAGGCATTCAACGAAACAGTTGAGGAGCTTTCACAGAGCCTTATGCCACTGATTGCCGAGAACGGTATGGATTGGATGTATGCAAACTGCTCTACTACAGCACAGCGTGGTGCTCTCGACTGGTGGAAGAAGTTCCGCGACGCGACAATGCCGGTTTTCGAGGACCTTTACAATGAGGTTGCATGTGGAAACGAGGCACAGCGCAGTATCGATACAAACTCACAGCCCGACTATCGACAGAAACTCGAAGAGGAACTACGTGAAATGCGTGAGACGGAAATGTGGCAGGCAGGTGCAGTCGTACGCAAACTCCGCCCCGAAAACAATTAATCAGGAATAGACATGAGCGAAAAAGTATACATATTCGACACTACCCTACGAGACGCCGAACAGGTTCCGGGTTGCCAGCTCAACACCATAGAAAAGATTGAGGTTGCCCGTCAACTTGAGAAATTGGGCGTTGACATCATCGAAGCTGGTTTCCCTATTTCAAGCCCCGGTGATTTCAATTCTGTCGTGGAAATTTCAAAGGCAGTAACCAATCCAACCATCTGTGCACTTACCCGGGCAGTCAAAAAGGATATTGATGCCGCAGCGCAGGCACTCGAATTTGCAAAGCGCGGACGCATCCACACCGGTATAGGCACATCACCATACCACATTTACGAAAAGCTACGCATGACACCAGAAACGGTAATCGAGCAAGCTGTTGAAGCGGTGAAATATGCACGACGTTTTGTCGATGATGTGGAGTTCTATGCCGAAGATGCCGGACGTTCCGACGAAGAGTATCTTGCACGCGTAATAGAAGCGGTCATCGCCGCAGGTGCAACTGTAGTAAACATTCCTGACACTACAGGATATTGTCTGCCGAACGAATACGGCGCAAAGATAGCATACCTCAAGAACAACGTACCCAACATAGACAAGGCTATAATCTCAACACATTGCCATAACGATTTGGGTATGGCTACAGCCAACACATTGGCTGCTGTCCAGAATGGTGCACGCCAGGTAGAAGTAACAATCAACGGTCTTGGAGAAAGAGCCGGCAACACGGCATTGGAGGAGGTTGTAATGGCAATCAAATGTCATTCGAACCTTGACTTTGATCTTGGTATAGACACAAAACAAATCATATCTACAAGCAAGCTTGTATCTAACCTCATGCGCATGCCGGTTCAGGCAAACAAGGCTATTGTCGGACGCAATGCCTTTGCACATTCATCGGGCATTCATCAGGACGGTGTACTCAAAAGTCGTGAGACATACGAGATTATTGATCCAGAAGATGTCGGTGTTGACCAATCGAGCATCGTACTCACTGCACGTAGTGGCCGAGCAGCCTTGAAACATCATTTGAACGAAATAGGCTATACTCCCGAGGGCGAAGCACTTGACGAGATTTACCAGCGTTTCCTTGAACTTGCCGACAAGAAGAAGATGATCACCACAAGAGACCTTGAGGTACTTGTGGGTACAACCCACCATCGCAGAATGAGCATGCAGCTAGTCGGGTTACAGGTTGTCTGCGGTAAATCAGCAATGCCTACTGCGACAGTACAGATAAGTTTTGATGGTGACATCTTCACTGAAACTGCATGCGGGAACGGTCCTGTCGATGCGGCAATAACAGCTGTAAAAAACATCACAAAACGTCGCGTACACATCGAAGAGTTTCTTATTCAGGCAATCACACGCGGTAGTGATGACTTGGGTAAGGTACACATGCAGATATCACATAAGGGAAAGATGTATCACGGTTTCGGAGCAAACACCGATATTGTGACAGCATCTGTGGAATCTTTCATTGACGCAATATCAAAAATAGCATAACGATGAATACATTGTTTGACAAGATTTGGGATTCACATACAGTCCGTACACTTGACGGTGGTTCATGTGTACTGTATATCGACCGTCAATACATACATGAAGTCACAAGTCCGCAGGCTTTTGCCGGACTGCGTAAGCGTGGCATTGGCGTGTTCCGTCCAGCTCAGGTTACTGCAAGCCCCGACCACAACATACCCACAAAGAACCAGCATTTGCCTATAGCAGAACCGCAGTCGGCACAGCAGGTGGCAACGCTCGAAAGCAATTGCTCCGAGAACGGAATCAAGATATTCCCAATCGGTTCTGAGCGCAACGGAATTATCCATGTCATTGGACCTCAGACAGGTTTGACGCAACCCGGTATGACCATTGTATGTGGCGACAGCCACACATCGACACACGGTGCGCTCGGTTGCATTGCATTCGGTATTGGTACAAGCGAGGTTGAGATGGCGCTGGCTTCGCAGTGTATTTTGCAGTCAAAGCCAAAAAGCATGAGAATAAACGTTGAGGGAGAACTAAAACCTGGAGTATGTTCAAAGGATATTATCCTTTACATAATATCAATGCTCGGCACTGGTGGCGGAACAGGTCATTTCGTGGAGTTCGCAGGATCGGCAATACGTTCGCTTTCAATGGAGGCACGTATGACAATATGCAACATGAGCATTGAGATGGGCGCACGTGGCGGTATGATTGCCCCTGACCAGACTACATTCGACTACCTGCGCGGACGCGAGTTTGCTCCACAGGGCGAAGAATGGGAAAAAGCAGTGGAACGTTGGAGC
>JAEIGA010013990.1_pt1 | contig 12199 bp, 10 predicted proteins | sample 9270691 | NCBI WGS metagenome assembly JAEIGA01 (sample SAMN17057246, study PRJNA624740) | gut metagenome | biome: biome; isolation source: fecal sample | host: Bos grunniens | place: China: Xizang | collected 2019
CTACGGGACCTATTTCACCCTGAATACCTTGTGGACCAGCAGGACCAACAGGTCCAGTTTCACCTTGAATACCTTGTGGACCAACAGGACCTACGGGACCTATTTCACCCTGAACACCCTGTGGACCAGCGGGACCTACGGGGCCGTCTTCACCCTGAATACCCTGTGGACCAGCAGGGCCTACAGGGCCAACTTCGCCCTGAATACCTTGTGGGCCAGCGGGACCAACTGGACCAGGCTGACCTTGCGGTCCAATGGGACCCATAGGACCAATTGGGCCACGTGGACCTGGAGGACCTTGTATTCTAGATGGGCAATTTCCGCAAGGAGACTTACAACAATCAAATGGACTTCTATTATTGCAAGAATTACAGCAATTATCACAATAATTTTCTCTATTCATAAAAACCTCTTTTTATATGTTAATCTATTACATAATATGAGTTTTATATGAAAAAAGGTCAATGCTCTTTGGCGATTATAAAAATATGTTATTATCCAGCGATATATTAATTGTGGAAACTTTTTTGCGTTTAGCGTATTCTAAAGTTTTGGCAGCACCACCCCAAGAATATTTAACGTATGCAATAACAAGGTTGGCTTGTTCAACCATCCACTCGTTTCTTTTTAATATGGCAAACTTGCGTGGAACGCTTTCAATAGGAGGAAAGATAACGTCGTCATAATAATATTTTGCTAATTGTAACTTGCTATAATTATTATCAAGATAGGGAGTAATAAACAGCAACTCAATATCGGGGAAATCAGTTTTTAACTCTCGTAGTGTTCGCAAACATAAACTATCAAAATCACCATACCCACCTAAGTAAAACTTACAGGTGGGATTTTTTCTTATTACATTAATAAGAAGTTGTTTTAATTTTTCCTTTTCTTCATCACTAAACAAGCAATTAGAATGCCCACAAAATGTAATTACCATTAAACGCTTCCTTGTGTAGATTTACCTACATATTATATCAAACATTAGTTTTGCGTGCAACTCTTTACGTAGGTTTATCTACGTATATTTACAAACGTAAACTGGTAAACTTATACGTAGATATAACTGCGTAGGAGTATTGATGTATGAATGTTTGTGAAGCAACAGCAAAAAGAATAAATCAATTATTAAAAGAGAAGGGGATGACTCAATATAGATTAGAACAAAAGTCAGGAATTTTACACGGAAGTATGGCGTGTATTATGAATGGACGTAACAAAACCGTAACACTTAGCACGATTTACATGTTGGCAAGAGGTTTTGATATGTCGATAATTGAGTTTCTTAATAACGAGATTTTCTTATCTGAAGAAGTTGATTTTGAATAACGGTATAATAAGTAAGTCGGTGGCTGAAACCACCGACTTTTTCTATGCTCAAATTCAAATCTTTTATTTGAAAAGTCGAACATTGTTATTGCGTTTTTAATTCTATTATGCTATAATAGAATCAACTATTTATACCAAGGGGTATTTTTATGGCAGCAAATTATAATAAACTATGGAAATTACTTATTGATAAAGGTATGACAAAGACCGATTTACGCATGAAAACCGGTATGTCAACGTCCACGCTCGCAAAGATGAGTAAGAACGAAAACGTTTCTTTAGACGTTATTCTTAGCATTTGTAAAGTGCTTGAATGCAACATTGGCGACGTTGTTGACGCAACAGATATTGAGGATTAAACATTATGAATAAGAAAACAGCCAATCCGCAAATAACTGAATTTGCAAAATGGATGGCAGAAAATACAACATTGCAAAAAAGTTCCATTTATAAATATTCGCACGCTGTTGCCACTATTTCAAAAGAGATGCAAGAATTAGGTGTGATTAATGGAGATTTGCTGACATTTGAAAATTTAATATTAGACAAATCCATATCTATAATCTTAAATAAACAAGAGTTTTTCGCAAAGAATAAACGCGGAAATAATATGTATAGTAATGCTTTAAAACAGTATCGATTGTTCCGAAACATAGAAAGCGGCGAAGTTACTGATAAAGATACTCTAGTCGATATGGTTGATAATTATGCGGTAATGAAAGAAACAGAAAGACAAGCTATCATAAAATCTCGCGTTGGGCAGGGGATGTTTAGAAAAGAACTCTTAAAAAAATATAATGAAACATGCATTATTACAGGAATTAATGAAAAAAAATTATTAATTGCAAGTCATATAAAGCCTTGGGCTGTTTGTACTAACCAAGAACGATTAAGTTCAGAAAATGGTCTGATTTTGAGTCCTACTTTTGATAGGCTTTTTGATAGTGGATTAATTTCTTTTAAAAATAATGGACAAATTATGATATCAAAACTACTGCCGTGTGATGTTGTAAATAAGTTGCATATAAATGAAAAAGATGTTTTTGATTTAAAACCGACTAAAGAACTAAAAATGAATTTAGATTATCATCGAGATATAATATTTACAACAAGAAGAAAAGTTTAGAATAAAAAATACGGAGAATAAAAATGAAATCTATAGAATTATTTGCTGGAGCTGGAGGCTTGGCGCTTGGTTTAGAACAAGCAGGTTTCGAAAATATAGGATTAGTTGAATTTGATAGAAGTGCAGCCAATACTTTAATTTTTAATAGGCCACAATGGAAGGTGTTGTGTGAAGATATTGCTTTAGTAGCTGAACGAGATTTAGAAAAAGAATTTAATATTAAAAAAGGAGAATTGGATTTACTCTCTGGAGGTGCTCCTTGTCAATCATTTAGTTATGCTGGTAAACGTTTAGGACTGGATGATGTTAGAGGAACTATGTTTTTCTATTATGCAACTTTTTTGAAAAAACTACAGCCAAAAATGTTTTTATTCGAAAACGTTAAAGGTTTATTAACGCTTGATAAAGGAAAAACATTTAAGACGATTCTAGAAATTTTTGAAGAACAAGGGTATGCAACAACATATAAAGTTTTAAATGCATGGGATTATGGGGTTCCTCAAAAAAGGGAGCGTTTAATTACAATAGGAATAAGAAACAATTTAATAAACAAAGTTAAATTTTCTTTTCCCAAAAAGCTTGACTATAAACCTACTATAAGAGATGTGAAGCTTGATGTTAATCCACCGAAAGAAGAGTGTGTTAGATATTCTTCGTATAAAGAAAAGATATTTTCTTTAGTCCCTCCTGGTGGTTATTGGAAAGATATTGATCCAGAGATTGCAAAACAGTATATGAAAACGTGTTGGTTTATGGGTGGTGGACGTACAGGAATTTTAAGAAGAATCGGTTTAGATGAGCCGTCTTTAACTGTTTTAACTAATCCAGGCATGAAACAGACTGATAGATGCCATCCATTAGAAGTTAGACCTTTTTCATATAGAGAGAATGCAAGAATTCAAACTTTCCCAGATGATTGGGGGTTTTGGGGTAAATTGTCTGAAAAATATAAGCAAGTAGGCAATGCTGTTCCTGTAAATCTAGCAAAAGAAATAGGGGTGGAAATAAAAAAAGCCTTGGAGGAAATAAATAATGACTGATTATTGTATAACTTTTATAAGTCAAGAAAATTTTGAAAAGCATGTGGCTGAAACAATAAAATCATATAATGAAACTTTGAAGTCTATTAATCTTGTAAAATTTAATAGCAATATTATAGACCCCATTAAACTTACGTTTGATAAAGCTCTCTTCAAGAAGTCTATGGAAGAAATTTTAGAATTGGAATTACATAGACAAAGAGATAAATCAAACACGAATGCTATTGGGTATTTTCATCAATACATGTTTAAGTATATACCTAATTGCGAGGTTCCTCTCCATGGATTTGATGTGATTTTTACTCAAAAAGATGGAACAAAAGTCTATGTAGAAATGAAGAATAAGCACAATACTATGAATTCTTCTTCAGCTCAAAAAACATATATAGGCATGCAAAATCAAATTTTAAATAATCCTAATGACATGTGTTTTCTTGTTGAGACTATTGCTCCACATTCCCGTAATGCGGTGTGGAAAAGTTCAGTAAATGGGAAATCTGTGGCTCATGATAAAATTCGTAGGGTATCTATGGATAAATTTTACGAGTTGGTTACGGGCATCCCAGAAGCTTTTTATCAAATTTGCAAACAATTGCCTTTAACAATAGAAAAACTTATAAAAACTGATGCTGTAGAAACAGTTGAGAAAGATACTGTTATAGAAGAGTTGAAAACAAAGAATCCAGATTTGTTAAAAGCACTTTATTTATTAGCGTTCGAATCATATAATGGTTTTAATAATTGGTAAGGAGAAAGACTATGTCTAAATTTAAGACAAAAGCAAGAACTATAGAGTTGTTGGGCAGGAAACAGATTAGAGACTCTGTTACGGCTTTAGCTGAATTAATGAAAAACTCATATGATGCTGATGCTGATTGGGTAAGAGCATATTTTAATTCAAATAAAGACAATATTATTTTAGTTGACAATGGATTAGGTATGTCGCAAACAGATATTGAGGATAAGTGGCTTGTTTTAGGAACGCCGTCTAAAAATACGGTAAAACGAGTTTCGCCTAAAGGTCGTCCGTACATGGGTGCTAAAGGCATAGGGCGTCTTGCTGCTGCTAGTTTGGGTAAGCATTATATTATGATTACAAAAACTGTAAACAGTAATTATAATATTGCATATTTGTTTTGGGATTTGTTTGAAGATACAACTATTTCTTTGGAAGAAATAGAGATACCTACTTGCTATAACATCGACAAACAAACGTTAATAACTTCTTTTGGTTCTATTTTGGATGAATTGGTGGATACGCAACTTAAAAACGTTGATGTTTATGTGAAAGCTACATTTAATCCCTTTGATAGAGAATTTCTTACAAATTCTATAGCTAAAGCAAAAGAGAATGCTCAAAATATTATTAAGTATCTTGGTCTTATTAACGAAAAAGGAACCCTCCTTTTTATGAGTGAATTGAGGGATGATTGGAATAGCATTTTAGTACAAGATACAACTAAATTGGAAGATGATTTAACTGCAGATAAAAATTATAAGCGTTTTGCAAATTTTGTATCTACGCTTAATTCTGCATATAAGAAGCAAGAAAATTGTAATAACGATTTTGTGGAAATATTCAAGAATGGCCAGGTTATGCGTTTTCATGACGATTATACAGAAGAGGATTTTGATATATACGATATTAAATTTGAAGGTGTAATCGAAAAAGGGGTGTTTAAAGGAAAGCTTTATGCTAACAATACAAAGCAAGAGGCGTTGAATGCTGCGAATAAAGTTTTAGCTGAGGGGATTAACATCTCTGGCGGAATTGAAGGCTTATCAAAGTATGATTGTGGGCCAATTAAGTTAAAAGTGTGTCATATAGAGGGGCAAAAGAATTATTCGTCTCTGTCGGAGGGAAAATTTAATTATATAAGAGAGAAAATAGATATTCTAGGTGGTATTGGCGTTTATAGAGATGGTGTAAGGGTTTTACCTTATGGTGAGCTTGAAAACGATTATTTAGAAATAGAACGCAGAAGAACAAATAAGGCGGGCGTATATGTTTTTAGCCATAGAAATATTTTTGGTAGAATAGATATTTCTGCTCAAAAGAATCCTAAACTCGAAGATAAGTCTAGTAGAGAAGGATTTATTGAAAACAATTATTATCACTATTTTATAACTACACTTAAAAATCTTCTAACTAAAATAGCTATGGATTTTTTGTCTAATGCTCGTAAAAGTTCTTATAATATTAGAACGTTTATGGTTGAGTATTATAATCAGAAAATAGATAGACAAAGGAAGCAAGAAGAATATGAGAAGCAAGAGCGTGAACGATTCAAGCAAGCGGTTTGTGACTTAAAGTCAAGATTAGAACATTCTCGTCAAAAGTTACAGGAAACTGAAGTCTTAAAAACTGAAATATTGGAAATTATTGCGCGTGTTGAAAATTTAAACGGAGTTGATTTATTAGAAACTTTTTTACCTTTACAGCAGCATTTGTTATCAAAAGAGCGTAGTATATTGGATTTACTTAATGGGTGTATTATATTTATTCCTGAACGATTTAAAACAGATTTATTGAAAAAAGAGGATAAAATATTTCAGGAGATATTATTATTTAATGATTCTGTAGAAAATCAAATAAATAGATTTAGAAGCATTATTGCAGACGTTAAAGATGTAATAGAATTTAAGGAATCTGAATTTGAAAAAGCTCTTATAGAAAGAAAAAATGTTGAAAAGCAAATAGACGTGTTGAGACAAAAAGTTAAAGGAATTTCTTCTTTTATTTCTCAAGTCTTTAGTGATTTTTTAGCGAGAAGAAGTCTTGCGATGAGAGATTTGGATGTTGTATTAAACACAGTTAAAGATAATATTGATTTAGATAAGCAAAAAATTGAATTTGAGAGCAAGCTTGAAGCCATTTATAATAAATTAAATTCTATAAAATTTGTAGATTTTTCTGATAAAAATTATACGGAATTTGATGTAGAAATTACAAAACTACAGACTGAAATCGAGAAGTTGGTTGATAGATTATATAAAGATTTTAATGAGGATTTATTCGCTACCAATATAATCGTTAAAAACATTTATCAATTGATTAATAATAAAAATTCAATAGGACATGATGATAAAATTATTGGTTCATTAAAATCTGAAAACATGGTTTTACGAGAAGAAGTAGATTTATATGAGGACTTGGCGAATTTTGGCATGGCTTCGGAAATATTAAATCATGAATTTAATCAATTTTATACTAAAGCAAATGATGCAATAACACAACTTGGTTCATATTTGTTAGATAATACTTCTAGATATTGGCTGAAACAAATACAGATTGCTTTCGATGCTATTTATTCTAGACATAGTATGCTTTCACCTATGTATAAAATAAAGACAGAAAAAATTAAAGAACATTCATTGCGTGAAATAGTAGAAGGCGCAATAAAATTATTTGAAAATACTTTCAAAGCGGAAGAAATTAAAATTAACACAGAGGACATACCGACGGATGTACTTGTTAACGTATTACCATCTCATTTATATCCAGCTATTTCTAATATTATTTCAAATGCTGTTTATTGGTTAACTGGTGTTGAAAACAAAAGAATTTGGATACATTTTGTAAATGAAGAGAATGCGTTGTATATAGAGGATAATGGTAAAGGTATACAAGCAGAAAGAAAAGAAGATATTTTTAATCCTTTTTATTCTCTTAAGCCGAACGGAAGAGGGCTTGGGCTAACTATTACAAAAAGAGTATTGCAAAAGGATGGTCACGATGTAAATGTGGTTGAAGCATCAAACTATAAAATGCTAAGTGGTGCATGCTTTAAAATTACTTTTAAGAGGAAAGAAGGACAAAATGACTAACATGACTGCATTAAGAAATCATCTTAGTAATGTTATTTATATAGAAAATAATTTTGGTCTTGATTTGTTTAAGTCGGAGATTAATATTACGAAAGATGATAAGGATGATTTTGAAGATGCAATTATGATGAGGCAAGAACCATCGTTAGTTGCAAATGAAATTACAACAAGTGAAGAGAATTCACAAAGCAATGATATAGCAATAAGTGATTTTTTTGGTGCGTCTCAAAGACATAATTCAGATTTTAACATAATGCCATATTATTATGATTCGAGCATATTTTGGACCCAAACTGACTCATTGAAAAAGAAATTATCTCATTTTCCCCTTATAATTATAGATTGGCAATTAGAGGAAAATGATAACCCTAAAACAGGATTGGACGTTTTTGAGGAAATAATTAAAGATAACCAAATATTGCATTACTATGTAATTTATTCAAATGAAATTAGTAAGGCTATAACCTCATTTGCTGAAAAATTCACTGATATTAAAATTGGAGAAATAAAAGAAGACGGAATTGCAGTAATTGATAATGCAATAGTTATGTTTGCTAACAAACGCACGAGAAATATAGATAATATAATATCGGCATTGGAAAAATTTACAATTGAAAATTATGGATATTTGCCACAACTGTTTTTGAGTGCTAAGCAACAGATTGAAAGTATAACAGCTATACTATACAATGAGTTTATGGGGCTTGACACAATGATGCTTCCTCAATTAATAGCTGATGAATCGTATAGCTATGACGGTCTCGAAGATGAACTCCTGAAAACTTTTATAATGAACAAATTGCGTGATGATTTGAAAATTACGGATGATTCCTCAGAATCCTACATAAAAAATTCCATTAAAAGATTGTTGAGTAAGCAAGTCTCTCAAACATCATTCGAAAAAGCGTTGAAAATTTGCAATGCAAAACACAAAGGATCAATTTTGATGACTTTTGCGGAATATAAAGAACGTTGTGCTCAAATTCTTAGGTTAAATTACATGGAATTGGATCTTTTGCCAGCGTTAAAATTGGCCGCGCATTTGTTTGTTAAAGGAAGCGTGTCTGGCGCTAAACCTGATGATATAACACAGTTGAGTAATACTGATAGAGAAAAGGTGGATGTTTTTGTTTTAACATTAAGTATTTCTAATGATGAAAATTTTTTGGTTAATTATGTAAAGCTGTATAAACTTATTAAGCTGACAGAATATAAAGGCGATAAAAGTTTTTCTCTGGCTGATTGTTTTGATGCTGATAAATGTAATACTCTTTGTCAAGGAGATGTTTTTATTGATGACGAAAATAATTATTTAATTTGTGTCTCTCCATCATGTCAATTAATGAGACCAAAGAAAATTAATCATAGATATATGTTTGTAAGGGGAAAAATTGATTCATCGGCACTTGATAATCAAAAACAGTATTACGAAATAAGTTTACTTAATAAAGAAATGGATAAAGTTGTACCTGTAAGACTTTCCTTTTATGATCCAGTTGTTATAGAAATGTGTGATAGTGATCGCGCTGATCAATATTTGAAATATGTAAGGGCATTTTCGTTACATGTTGAGTACATACACAAGATTGTTGAATTGTTTTCCGAATATATTAAACAAATAGGAGTAGAAGAAATGTTCGGTAAGGCATCAGGACTTAAAGATATTTTTATTTATAATAAAGAGGATGTCAAAAATGATAGCAATTGATTTCTTTTGCGGCGGAGGAGGAATGACTCGTGGTCTACTTGATGCAGGGATAAAAGTTCTTGCGGGGATAGATTCTAATCCTAATTGTCGTGATACATATGAAAAAAATAATAATAAAAGCAAATATCTACAATGTGATATATGCGAGTTAACGCCAGAGAAATTAATTAAACAATTTCCTGTTTTAAAGAAAGCTGATGACGTTATACTTGTTGGTTGTGCTCCTTGTCAGCCTTTTAGTATATTAAGAAGAGAGGAGTTTGATGAAAATGGCAATGCCATCCCACATAAATCTGTAAATTTATTAGTCGAGTTTGGTAAATTTGTTAAAGCTATTCGACCAGCTCACGTATTGGTAGAAAATGTTCCAGGTTTGAAGGGGAAAGGAGCTTCGGTTTTAGAAAATTTTAAGGCAATGTTAGAGCAAGAGGGATATACTTATGACGATAAAGTGGTTTACGCCAAAGATTACGGTGTGCCTCAAAATCGTAGAAGATATGTATTGATAGCCTCAAGAAAATTTACGCCTAAAATACCAAAAGCAACGCATGGGGAGGGACGTTTACCTTATGCGACGGTAAGAAAAACCATATCAAAATATCCTGCGATTAGCGCGGGGGAAGAGGATAAACTTATTCCTAATCATAGGTGTGCGAATTTAAAGCCTATCCTTTTAGAAAGACTTAGTTATACTCCACATGATGGAGGAAGTCGCACTGATTGGCCAGACAGACTAGTTTTGGATTGTCATAAAACATTTAAGGGACATACTGACGTTTACGGTAGAATGAGATGGGATGAACCTTCTCCGACATTGACAGTTAAATGTTTTAGTCTATCTAACGGAAGATTTGGACATCCTGAACAAGATAGGGCTATATCGTTAAGAGAAGCAGCAGCTTTACAAACTTTTTCTGACGATTATATTTTTTACGGTAGCGTTCAAGAAATTGGTCGGCAAATAGGCAATGCCGTGCCAGTATTATTGGCTAAGGTTCTTGGTTCGTATATTTTACATCAGAATAAAACTTAATCTAAATTGAACAGCGAACAATATTTATTAAGGAGTTAAATTTGGACGTAAATCTGATTCAAACAATAGCAAAAATGCAAGGCATAGATAACTGTAATGAACAATTAACTTTTTTCTATGATGAAACTGGAAATTGCGGAAAGTTTTCATTGCGTGAAAACGGTGTAAATGATACTACTGCTTTGTATAATGATTTTATTCTTGGTGGCGTTGCGTACGTAGGGGAAGAATCTCCTGTTGAAGTTGAAAGTTTGATAAAAGCTTTAAATATTCAATCTGATGAATTGAAATTTAAAAACATTTATAAAACAAAAGATTTTATATCTTTTTTAAATAGTAAAAAAGCGAGTATTTACATTGATTGGCTTTATAGAAGTGGATTACTGATTCATTATGCGACAATTAATAATCTATATTACTCTCTCGTAGACTTGGTAGATTCTTTATGGGAGTCACAACCTCAATTTCTTTTTTCTCAGGATTTGGTTTTGGCTTTAAAGTCATGCTTGTATAATTTTTGCAAAGAACATTTAGCAGAAACACTAGCATTGTTGTATCAATACAATTATCCCAATATAGAAAGAGAAAAAGCACAATCTTTTTGTCGTGATTTTTGTAATTTTATTCAAACATACAATGACGAAGCAACACAACAAGGTTTTCTTGTTGAAAATTTTCGGCAAATGCTAAAACATGTTGGAAAGCACGGGGAATTAGTCTTTTTGCATGATAATGAAAGTAATGTGCTTGTTGAGGAGTATTATACGCTTTATCAAAGTAGATGTTGTGCCTATATGAACTCGTATCATCATTTTGATTATGAGCAAGTAATACTTGCTAAAATGAAGAAGTCTTCTTTGTTAATAGATGGTAAACCTTTTATTAATTATGATTTTATTGACTCTAAAAGCAATAAAATGATACAAGTTTGTGATGTGTTTGTTGGGTTTATGGGGAAATTATTTAGATTCTTGGATGATACGTCTTTTGAAAGAATAAAATCATTAAAAACGATAGAAAACAAAGATGCTTTGGAAAACTTAGCAAAGATAAATAGTTTAATAAATCGCTCCGTTGATTTTCACAAAATGATGATTCAAAACGCTAATGATGTGCAGTTGGCGCAAGAAAGAATGTTAAAGTTAGACCTTTTTACAAAGGATATACAGTATTAAAATAATGTGAGCAATTATTTATAGCAATAAAATATAGTGCAGGTAGCAGATATACAAACGTGAAAGGAAGGCGGTAAAACGCAACACGATTCTCAAGGGGAGTAGAAATACTAAAATTTTGATTCAAAAAGGGCAAACTCAATTCCATATCGATTCCAAAAAGTGGGGGATGACTACAATTGAGATTCGTTTTGGTGCGATTCTCGACGAGAGTGGCGAAATTTTTGGGATTGCGTTTTTGCGATTTGGAATCGAAATTGAATTATTTTCATCAGAAAAGTTAGAAAACGATACAAATTTTTCGTAACGATACGAATTTTATGAAACAATTTATTTGATAAAACGAATTTTATGTTCGACTTTTAATATGAAAGATTTAATTTCTAAGTACATTTCAAGCTCCTAAACGAGCGATTTAGGTTCTAGTCCCGACTGGAGGACCAAAAACTAGCCGTGTGGATAGGGGATATACTACATATTCTGAAGAATAGGTTCCCAAAAAGTTCCCAATGCCGCTAAAAAATGGCAAAAAACACCCGATTTTAGCCCAAAAACAGCGATTTTTAGGCATCAATAAGAGCCAAGTTCCCAATTTTGCAAACCTATAAAATTTGCTGCAAGGGGCAAAAGCAATAAAAAGAAAATCGCTAGGAAATTCCTAACGATTTTCGTGGTGCCGCTGGCCGGACTTGAACCGGCACGGATGTTACTCCGAGGGATTTTAAGTCCCTTGCGTCTGCCTATTCCACCACAGCGGCGATACGCTATAGATTTAAATAAAAACTCTGCACGATAGCGCAGAGTTAATTTGGAGGCGCCACCCAGATTTGAACTGGGGGTCAAGGCTTTGCAGGCCCGTGCCTTACCGCTTGGCTATGGCGCCACCGATAAAAGTGTTTAATAAAAAAATGGAGCGGGAAACGAGATTCGAACTCGCGACATTCGCCTTGGCAAGGCGAC
>JAEIGA010013991.1_pt1 | contig 12198 bp, 10 predicted proteins | sample 9270691 | NCBI WGS metagenome assembly JAEIGA01 (sample SAMN17057246, study PRJNA624740) | gut metagenome | biome: biome; isolation source: fecal sample | host: Bos grunniens | place: China: Xizang | collected 2019
ACAGCTACCCCTTTGCATCTTGCAGTCGTATCCGTCTGCAAGTTATATTTTCACCACGGATCGTGCTGAAAAAGTACGGTCATTTTTTATTGTCCAAAGAAGGGAGGTTCATAAAAAATGCCAAATCCGCACTTTGATGTTTCCATCGTACAGCGAAGCAAACGGCAGTCTGCCATTGCCTCCGCTGCCTATCAAAGCACAGATCGGTTGTACTCAGAATACGATCTGAAGTACAAAGATTACCGCAACAAGGAGCACGTCGTTTACACGGAGATCTTACTTCCGGTGCATGCGCCACCGTCGTACTCCGACCGTGAAACGCTGTGGAACGAAGCCGAAAAAGTTGAGAAGCAGCATAACTCGCAGCTTGCAAGGAAGATCGTCCTGACCCTCCCGCGCGAGGTTCCAATGGAACACTATCCGCAGATGGTCAAGGAATACTGCGAAGAACATTTTGTGTCGAAGGGTATGTGCTGTGATATCGCTATCCACGATCCTGCACCGCCCGGACATAATCCGCACTGTCATGTGCAGCTTACCATGCGCGCCTTTGACACGCACGGAAACTGGATGCCCAAGAGCCGCAAGGTGTATGACCTTGACGAGAATGGAGAGCGTATTCGTCTGCCGTCGGGAGCATGGAAAAGCCATAAAGAGAAAACCGTGGACTGGGATGAACAGTATCACTGCGAAGAATGGCGGCATGGCTGGGAAGTCATTCAGAACAAATATCTGGAACTGGTTCACAGCCCCGCCCGTGTCGATCTGCGCTCTTATGAGCGGCAGGGTGTGGACACCATCCCCACCGTCCATATGGGACCCGCTGTGACGCAGATGGAACGTAGAGGCATACAGACCAACATTGGCAATCTGAACCGCGATATACGCGCCGCAAACCGTCTGTTACGCTCGATCCGCGAGACGATCCGACTGGTGCAGGAATGGATTTCCGCGCTTCTGGAAGCTCGCTGTCGTTTGATTGAGGAACTGAACGCCGAACCGCCGACATTGTCGGGACTGATTCAAAAGTATGCTCCGCATGAAACGGAAGCTATCGCATATCTGAATGAGCATCATATTCAGACAGCCGAAGACCTTGACAGAACCTTGCAGGAAACCGAGGATACATTGATATTTCAGCGACTACATATCCGTTAAGTGATCGTTATTCAGAATAATGTGTATCTCTCAAAAAAGTATAGCATAATCATATTGGATATCCAATAAGAAAGAATAAATGGCGGATCTATGTGTTGAATAAAGTCAAGAAATAGCCCGACAGAGGTAATGGTCACAGTATGAAAGTTCGTTCCCGGACTTCATTTCCATGATGGTTCCCTGTCGGGCTATTTCAAATATTGGAAAAATTAAGACTCAGAAGAAGAACACACAGCCATATTTGCAGGATTTATTAAGATTATTCCTCGGAGTAGTATCCGTCTTCACGCAGCATCAATGCCGGGGAACCGAGGTGTGCTTTTCCACATTCCTTCATCTGCATATTCTTTTTCGCTTTTTGCGGAACAGCAGCAATAAGGGATTCCGCGGGACAGGAGGAGAAAATCCACATGGTACCAGCGTCTCCGTGCAGTCGGTAACATACATCAATGCCAACAGAAACAGTGTCGGCAGGACAGGGTCTGACAGAACCGTCCGGCAAACGGCAGTAGAGGTATGGAGCAGACATATGTGCTGGCAGGGACAGAAGTCCGTCCTCTCCGCGCAGACTTTCGACGGTGATGACATAATCGGAGGAAGCATTTTCCTCTGCTTTGATTTCTGCTGTGACACGGAAACCGCCTTCCGCGTACAGAGAGAATGCAGCGCTCTGATCGGCGGGAGTAGCCGGAGCGATACGCAGAATGCCGTCGTACGATTGCAGAAGGGCTTCCTGCAGTGCCTTTGCAACGACCGGTACGGTTTCGAAGTCAAAGTGCGTGAAATCGTCGGGACAGAGCTTATAGCGCTTATGATTGTCCGTGTTGACAGGACGGTACCATTGCGGGGACTGGTACGGAGGCTTGCATGCAGGCTCTTCCTGCTCGGCGTTAAAGCCGTTCGGATACGCCTGGAAGATGTCCATCATGGAACGGCAGAAGCGGTAGACATCGTCTGCCATACCCATGCGGGCAAGGAAGATCGGCGTCATACGCCATTGCATGCCGGCATTGTCACCGGGGTCGCTTGGGAAGCTTGACAGATTCAGCTGATTCGTCATTGCGTCAAACAGCGGTGTTCCGCGGTCTGCAAGACCGAGGTCACCCGACGGATAAAGCGGTGCAAATTCGACGTACGGGAACAGGTGGTGGCCTTCGGGCATACGATCCGGTCCGTGCTTGCGGCGGCGATAACCGTTCTCCTCGCGGCCGACTGTGAGGACATGGCCCTCTCCTGCCGGCACTCTGCCGCGGCCAAGACCGTTCAGGATCTTTTCGCCGTCCCAGTCATAGCCGATGCGCATCGGTTCCGTGACGTAATCCGTCAGATGTGCGATGGCATCTTCCAGACGCACACGCATTTCTTCGGGAGCAAGCGGCAGACAGGTGCGGAAGAGCACGCGCATCATTGCAAGGTCCGTGATGGTATCGTCCATCAGATGATTGCCTTCATAACCGCAGGTGTCGTGCGTATGGTAAAGACCGTCATCCTCACGCACAAGCATCGCAAGGTAGTATTCCGCACATGCAAGGAGCATGGGACGCGCATGAGTCTCAAGGAACTTCTCGTCACCGGTATAGCGGTAATGGCGCCACATTTCCATTGCCATCTGAGAGCCGGGCGTATGGTTATTGGAATCGTATCCGGCACCGCGTCCGTAGCGGTCGGTGACATCATGGAAGAATGCACCGGGACGCTTCTTCAGGCGCTCTGCGAACAGGCATGCCGTATCAAGGCTGTTTCTGCGCATGTCATAATAATTCATAGCAAGATCGCCGCATCCGGCCGTTTCCAGCGGCGCAAAGACCTGCTGCATGTTGTAGTGGAAATAGTAAGCCCACGGTTCAAAGTCGTGATAGAAGCCCCACGGGCCGTGCATAAAGCGCAGCGGGTATGCACCGCGGTTTGCACTGTATATGTAATAAAGATACAGATAATAATTGTTTTCCAGATAATCGTCAGACAGCGCGATGAACGAACGGCCCCAGAAGGATTCCCACGATGCACGGTGATCCTCGTACAGCTTGTCCTCACCGATGCTGATGGCAGCATCAAGCGCTTCTGCACAGGCAGCCTTCGCCTGTTCTGTGGTATCTGCAATACGGATACAGTAGTAAAGCGTGATGTCGTGCTCCTCGGACGGCGGCAGAGCAATGCTTCCTTCGTGACGGTTCTGACGGACTGCCATTGCTGCAGGATGCGAGGAGATCATGGCAAGACCGAGGCAGAAACGGGTCGTACCGAGGTCCTGCGTAATGTAAATGCGGTCATCTGTGACAGAGGCATCCGTGCCGTCAAGGCCGATCTCGGGATGCGGCAGCTGCTGTGCATACCAACGCCACAGTGTACGGCTGCCCCAGCGCAGGAGACGGATCTCCGGGGCGTCGGCTTCCTCCGTTCTCATACGGCAGTGCAGGACAGACACATGGGCATCGGAGGAGGCAAATGCACGTGCATGAACCTCGCCGATGGGGGTGACGGCATTGATTTCTGCGGTCGCATCAGAAAGGGAAAGACGTGTCTCATATTCCTTTTGGTACATGTAATCAAAAGCGGGATGACGGAAACGCAGGATCAGTTCACCGCCGTGCTTCTGTACGGTCTGTTCTTCTTCGACGGAACTGTTGAAGCATTCATCATCGGGCGTGGTACCGGGAGCAGCATCTTTCCAAAGATCACTCTTGCCGATATTGATATGAATACCGTCGCGCTCCTGCCAGATCAGGGAACCGGTATCTCCGTCCCCGATCGGAATACCTGCGGTCGGACGGTTCAACGGTGTACCGAAATAGAGATCGTGACCCGGCAGTCGGTCGATTGCACCGGACAGCCATTTTCCGCTTGAAAAATCAAAGGATGTAATCATTGTGTTTTCCTTTCTGTATGTTGGAATCATTATGTCGTACGTTTATCATATCGTCTGCGATGTTTGGATGATTACTATCTTATTATATCATGGTATAGCAGTAATGTCTACTCATTATTTGCGAATGGTCTCCATTTATTGCAGAATCAAATCGGTTTACCTGTTTTTTGTGGCGAAAATGCAATTTTTGGTGAACATCCTCAAAATATGATAAGACAAGTACGGGATGTTGTGATATAATATCATCAAAAAAAGCTATATCATTTCAACAAGGAGTTGATACTATGCAAGAATTCCGCTTTCCGACCCAGCGCAGTAAGCTGAACGGACCCCCGGTTATCACCAAAAACGGTATCATCACATCCCACGGGTCAGAAATGTCCCTGTTCGTCTATCGGGGAAGACTGATGTATCTGGATGCAGGTCACTGCTGCGTTACCGACTATTTCACAGGGGAAGCCCATGCGCCAGTGCCGGATACCATGGGAACCTATTTTATGCAGGGATTCTGCGAAAACGATACTGTATATGCATTTGCAACCAAAGCAAACAGCGTTTACTGCTTTGTTACAGAAGATCTGGAGCATTGGAGCACCGGTGAGGTTGTACTAACCTTCCCCGACAATTTTGAGTTGTTCAACACCGCCGTTTGCCGCGGCGATCACGGTTATGTCATGGCAATCGAGTGTGGAGCCGCCTCGGACGCACCGTACCCCGGACGCGAAACAGAACGTGTGGACAAGCCCAATCCGTGGATTGGCGAAAAATTCACCGAATTCTTTGCATCCTCTGATGACCTTCTGCACTGGACACTTCTGCCGTTTGAAAAATCGTACACCCAAGAACGCTACAACGCCTGCCCCGCACTGAAATACTGCGAGGGATATTACTATATGTTCTGTCTGGAGGCGCTTCCGTGTTACCGATTTGCCCCGTATGTATACCGCACGGCGGACTTTGAGACATGGGAGATCGGCTACTATAATCCGCTGTTTGTACCGTCACGCGAGGATTTGTACGCCAAGGACGGCGTTGTCATTGATGCAGAACGGCTGGCGGAAACAAAGACAAATCTCAACACCAACAATTCCGATCTTGACATTTGCGAGTTCGACGGCAAAACCTACATTGTCTATTGCAGCGGCAATCAGGGCGTCACATGGGGCGGTCTGAACTGCGAGGCTGTATACGACGGCGAACTGTCCGATTTTCTGAAAGATCAATTCCGATAAATGCAAAGGAGTACTGTCATGAATCAACGCTTTTTCTGCGCATCTCTTTCTCTGCTTATGCTGATTCTTGCCGGCTGTCAGGATACCCCAAAGACTCCGGACAATGAAAGCACACCGTCCGGTGATACCGCAGCGGTTGTTACCGAGGATCCGTTTCTTGCCAGCCTGCCCGATGATCTTGACTTCGGCGGAATGGAGTTCTGCATCGGATATACAAGCGGATCTGAAGAAATAAACGAAGTGGCACCAGATGCGGAACTGACAAAGGGTGAGATTGTCGACGACGCTGTGCGTCTGCGCAACAGTTTGACCGAGGACCGTCTCAATATCCGGATTACGACCACTGCTGATAAAATGTGCAGCTGGACAGAGTTTACATCATTTGTTCAGCCGCTGATTATGGCAGGCGACACAACCTATGATGCTTTCGTCGTATCTGCATGGGGACTGTTCCAAAGTGCTCTCAACGGTCTGCTTCTTCCCATGCAGGACATCGAAACGATCGATTTCAGCAATCCATGGTGGGACTCCGAGTTGACCGACATGATCTCTCTCGGAAGCAATTCCATTTATGCTGCAACCGGTGCAATCAACTATCTTGATGATTATGCAGCAGTTGCGCTGCTCATCAACACGAAGCTGTGTAAGGAAATCAATCTGGAACTGCCATACCAGACGGTTCTGGACGGTAAGTGGACAATTGACCGCTTCTGCGAATATACAAAGGCATATTCAGCCGATCTCAACGGTGACGGTGTCTATGATGAAAATGATGCATACGGTATGATTTGCAATATGGGTATCCCGTATAAGTTTTCCTGCGGCAGCGGTGAGTCCTTTATCCAGATTGATGACAACGGATTTGCGACTCTCAACCAGTCCGAGCGTCTTTTCGATGTCATTGACAAGCTGTTTGTTCAGCTTCTCGACCGCGGCAACAATGCCATCTGTGTTGTGGAACGAAAGCTCGGCTACGATATCGGCAACGCCTTGTTCCCCAACGGTCAGAGCCTGTTCTATGTCGATCAGGTTGGCGGTATTGATTCCATGCGCAAGAAGATGGAAGATGATTTCGGTATCGTTCCGATTCCTAAGTACGATGAAGCACAGGAAAACTACTACAGTGTTTTTGATACTGCATACGGTACGGCATATGCGATGCCGACCACACAGGAGGATCCCGATACTGCCGGTCGCATCCTCGAGGTTATGGGCTTCTATTCACAGGACACCATTTATCCTGCTGTCATCGAAAAGAACATTCTTGTCAAGGGTATCCGTGATGAGGAATCTGCTGAAATGCTCGATATCATTTTCCACAACAAATTCTATGAGCTCGGACAGTGGGGTTCCTTTGTCTACGATGAAATGATGGGTATGGCCAAGAGTGGTGTCAACAAGTTTGCCTCCAAAACTGCGTCCATTGCCAAGCGTACCGAAAAGGAATTTGCTGCGATCGCTGACTACTACGATTTTGACTGATCGGTAACTCCGATATACAATTACCCCCGACATTCATTTGGTTTACGGATGTCGGGGGTGTTCTGTGTCATTGAGGTTTTTACAGAAGCCTGCCGGCGATGACAATCCATACCGACAGAAAAATCAGACCAAGAAACGGGAGAATCATCATGTATTGGATAGGTATCATCCGATAGCCGAACAAGGTAATCGACGTTCCCTGTGTTGCGGTAATGAATTGTGTACCGACAAAATTACCGAGGAATGTCACAATCGTTGTCGCAAGACTGTGAAAGCCCAGATATGCTGTACGGTTTTCCTCCGGCATATGCTGATAACGGATTATGAGACATCATATTCAAGATATGTTTTGGCAATATGTTTTGCGCTCAATTGTTTTCCTCCCGTCCAAAAAACGCACTTTCAAATGTCTTGACTCTTGCCGCGGCATCAGCCAGCATGGCGTGTGCGGTATCATCTCCCTGGCAGGCATCCCAAAGCAGCTGACCTTCGGTGAAGCACAGCTCATCGTGAACAGGGAAATACTGCTCGAGAAGGAACACCGTATAGCGAACGAGGCGGTAGGTTCCGACGACATTCGGTGTGGTTCCGTCGTAGTTGTCGACCGCTGCGGAATAACCGCCGCGGATGGACTCGGCAAATCCGTCAAACGACGGCTCCTTTGCAAAGATCACCGTCCATGCCATGTTGAAGCAGTTGTCAAGGGAGTTCCATGTCATGTGGCGTGTGTGTGCATCATCGCAGCCGACAATCGGCATATAGATGCCGTCTGCACGCATATCGTTCCAGAACGCAATCTGCAGATTGGATTCCATGGAACCCGGTTCCTGACCGCCAAGCACTTCCATCGCATCAAAAATTTGATGTTCGGCAAGATACCGCAGCATTGCGTTGCGCGTGTTGTGTGCCTCCCAGACCCAGAACGGGTGCGCCGCAATCGCAATACCGTCTCTGTCATGAATCATTTTTGCAATCCAGCAGCGCCATGCAAGATCCATACGCTCAACACCGAACGGCAGATCATCGGGCAGTGTTTCGGCAAGTGCTGCGACCTCTGCATTGCAGACATCTCTGTTTTCGTTGAAATAGGTATTCAATCCCTTGCCGCCGAAATCCGCACCTACATTTACTGCGTGAATGTAGGCATCCGGCACGTGAACCTCCTCACCTTTGTACAGGGCAAGTTCTGTAGGGAGGTCTTTCAGCGCGTCGATAGCGATCAGCGAACCGTCAATCAAATGGTGATCGGTGATTGCAAGATAATCAAATCCGGCTTTGCGGTACATCGCGGCGACCATGGCAGGGTCTTCTGTTCCGTCGACAGACGGGCAGGCATGACAGTGCGTATTGCCGCGCATCGGGGTGCGTTCCCACAAATCCGGTTCTGCCGCATACACACGCAGATCGATCAGCTGCTTCCAGCCATCTCCCTCTGCCGCGTGCAGACGGAGTGTATAGGTCTGCTCTCTTTCAAAAAGATAGGTAAAATGCAGAATACCGTCATCATCGGCGCGGGCGGAAATACCGTCGTACTTGTCGCTGCAGCTGTATGTCAGAAGCAAGGAGGAATTATTTTCTTCATGCGGAATGACGCGAAGCAGATACGATGCGCCCGGTGTCAGGGCATACTCCATGCCGCGTCCGCGCAGGGTGAACGCGGTTTCTTTTCCGGTACATACAGCGCGGGGGTAAAGCGTATAACATGAGATACTGTGATGAAACGCTTGTGTTTTCATATTGATATGGTCCTTTCTTCGGGGATTATCGTCGTTTATCCGATGCCGAGCAGAAGCCACTGTCCTGCCGCAAGGTGCAGTGTGACACGGTTTCCGTCTGACGATACGGTACCGGTGCCGTCGAGGCTGCGGCAGGTGTTGTGATCGCCGCAGAAACGGATGTCTGTCGTGACAGCTGCGTCCGCGTCAAAACGGTCACCCTCAAAATTGTCGTTGGTTACGCCGTCGTTGTTGAGTACCAGAACCTCCCAGCCATCCTTTGTGCGGTTGTACTGCGTCTGCAGGTCGCCGCCGATCCGACAGGGAAGCATCCGGTCAAGCAGTCCTTCGAGTGCATCAATCGACACAATATTGTTGTGTGCTGCGGCAAAGGCAGGATCATCGGTCAGATCGATCAGATAATCATAGTGAGACAGAGCGGATTCCTGATCGGCGTGCAGAATGTCGAATACATCCGGATATCCGCCGCGGCGCAGGACATGTCCCGTGTTTCCGCGACCGTCTGTACCGAGGAGCGTGTGCATGGTACCACGGAGCTTTTTCGTCCACGTATTGGAAACCGGGTAGGACGGATCATCGCCGGGATAGTCCAGATAATTGTCGCGCAGCTGGACATCGAAGATCGGCAGATTTGCCGGCAGAACAATCGCAATCGGCGCAAAAGGCGTGCCGACATCCTCATGCTGTTCCTGATAGGAAAGGAAATCCCGTTTGGTTTGTCCGTACGGGCTGAGGTCATAATCGTGATAGTCGCGGAAGGTGTTGCAGACACCGTATTCCTCACCGATGACCGTCGCTCCGGCATGGTAGGCGAACCGCCACAGCCGCTCCTGCAAATTGATGGAGGTGCCGCCGCGCTCACGATCCTCCGGTGTCCGGTCAGCGCCGGTACCTTTGTGCAGCTGATCTTCAGCCCATTCGTCCTGTCCTTCGCGCAGGGAAAACGGAATGGTCAGACCCTCTGCCGCTTGGTTGTAGCACCAACATTCGTAATAGATACCCCAGCGGATCGCGGCGGCGTTTGCCATACCGCGTGTGTAGGCAATCTGCATCCGGGCACCCGGAATCTGCCAACCGACCTCCGGTAAGAGCAGCTGCGCACCGTTTTCAATCTCAATACGCGGTGCCATATGATAGCTGTCGGCGGGAATGAGACGGTTTCCCGTCATGCGGCAGCGGGTTTTGTACAGCAGACGGATGTCATCCAGGAACATCGCGCGGCTGACCGGATCACGGTGGGAGGACCATTCGTGGGGTGTCAGCGCTTCCAAAAACAGAGTCTCTTTGCCGGAGCGGACGTTCTGGAAGATTGCATGACGCTCTGCGGGCGTTGGATTCGGTGTTCCGCATTTCTCGTATAGCTCCGTGATCCGCCCAAAGTCACTGCGGTAGTTGGATGACCATTCATGCATCTGAAAGCCCCAAAACTTGTCCCCAAGCAGTGTGCGGTAATGGTGCAGAAGTTCCGGATCAAACGGGTAAAGATAGGGAAGACCGACACCGCCCTGTAAGCGGTCAATATAAAACGGACAGCGCAATTCCCGCAGCTTTTGTTCCAACGGACTTCCGACAGCTGCCATCTGATTGAATCGAAACCAGTCAGGGCGTTCGCAGGCGTGCATGACCTTCAGACCGTCTCCGCGGCGGAACATACCGTGCTTTGACAGACCGTCCCAGCTTTCAGGGGTATAAGTATGTATAAAAGTAAACATTGCTTGATTACCTCATTTCTTTTATTTTCCTGTATAAACTGGGTATTGACAAAAGGAGATATATCGGATATAATGGAATAAAAGTGCTAATGGGGTGATTTTTTTGCGCAAGTCCATCATACTGGAGCCTGTCCGGGCGAGCATTATCAACTCTAACGGATATTGCAGAGAACACGATTTTTCATATCCACTGCATTATCATCCCTATACGGAGCTGTTCGTGTGCTTTGAAGGTCAGATGACGCTTCTGGCGGATAAGGAAATTGAACTTTATGCCGGCGATATGGTACTGATCTCCACATTGACCATTCATGGATATCGTTCCAGCGGATATACGACGTTTGCAACCATCATTTTCAATGACACACTGTTCGGCGATATCCCGGAATTGATGCTGTTCAATGAGCGCCCCCATGTATATCTTCTGAAAAATTTGTCGGAGGAAGAACAGACAAGACTGTTCGGGCTGATAGATGATGTGATGCATTTCTATCAGGCAAATGACGATCCGATAACAGAATGCTACAGCCGCTTGCTGCTGATCTTTCTTTTGCGTCATGCGCTGCGTGATACATCGGCAGAGCTGGCACTTCCCTCCGATTCGGCACAGATCCTGAATCAGATTCTGTTTGAGATCCGCTCTCATTGTACGGAACAATTTTCCTTGTCCGATCTGGAACAGCTGGTGGGCGTCAACAAATACACCATTTCCAAGCTTATCAACCAAAGTTTGGGTTCGTCCTTTATGCAGCTTCTGAATACCTGCCGGCTGCAGCGAGCCTGCCGGCTTCTGACCGAAACGGATGAAACGATACTATTTATCGCCGGTGAGATTGGCTTTGGCTCGGTCAATACATTCAATCGGAATTTCAAAGAGCAGTATCACATTACTCCAACGGAATACCGTGCCATGTCCCGTACGGCTCACATGGACTGATTTATCAATTTTATGCGGCATGATGACATCTCCTGTCTCATGCCGCAGCATTTTTTATCCAAGCAGATGCGGTAAACCGAGATACGCACGTCCAAGCTGTTTCATGTCCTGATTCGGTTCTTTCTCCCGGCTTTCGGTCAGAACCAGTGCTTCGATCGGCATAGAGAGCAGAAGCACCGTTTCGCCGGCTTGTCCGTCAGAGAAATCAAGCAGGCAATCCTCTCCGCGCTGGATGCAGCGGATACCGCATGGTTTGAAATCGCTGCTTTCCGATGCACGGTAGGCGTACAGCTCGTCGGCGTGTAGATGTGCGGGCATCGGCGGACGCAAATACGCGCGCATTGACCGTACCGAGCGGTGTATCTGCGTGCAGTTCAGCATGGGCATCAGCGAGAATCAGCTGCGCAGAATAGGCTTTCTGATACATATAGTCAAACAGGGGGCTGTCAAAGCGCACGGTGATCTCCCCTGCGTGCTTCTGCATGGTATGGCACTCCTCCCAACCGGAACAGTAGCAGGCATCGTCATATGTTGTACCGGGCAATGCGTCCTGCCACAGATCGGTCTTGCCGATATGAATGTGGATGCCGTCGCGCTCCATCCAGACAAGGGAGCCGGTATCACCGTCACCGAGCGGCAGACCTGCCCACGGCTGGTTCAGCGGCGTACCAAAGTATAGATTGTGTCCCGGCAGAAGATCGGTGGTTTTCTGTATGGAGTGTCTTGTTTTGAGATCGTAGGTTGTGTGAAGCATATGTCCTCCGGAAAACTTTGCTATATTATTATATCGTATTTTTTCGATAAAGTCTGCTCATTATTTGCAAATGTATCTCATTTATTGCGCAATCGGATCGATTTCATAGTTCATACAGAAGAGCAAATTGAATAATGAGATTCATTTTACTTCTGTTCAAAAAAGAAAAATGAAATTATGTTAATAAAACCCATTCGAAATTTTCGGTAATGAACGTTTATGTGTGTGACTTGATTATTTCAGATGCTTGACAGTAGTCCCCGATGCTTTACTTCTCTTTACGTCCTCGAGTAAGCTGCACTATCCCTGATCAAGATATCG
>JAEIGA010013992.1_pt1 | contig 12198 bp, 20 predicted proteins | sample 9270691 | NCBI WGS metagenome assembly JAEIGA01 (sample SAMN17057246, study PRJNA624740) | gut metagenome | biome: biome; isolation source: fecal sample | host: Bos grunniens | place: China: Xizang | collected 2019
GTCAAATTTCTATATCTTTTTAACTGCCCTGTTGCACAAAATTTACAACGTACAGGACAACCTGACATACAACTTACACCTATCATCCATCTATCTTTACGACTTCCTAAATGATAATTTTTCAACTCATTTATATGCTCATTTATACAATCTTTTGTATAAAAAGGTAAAAATGTATCTGTTGTTTCAATAGGAAATCCATCCTCTGTATGTAAAACATAAACTTTACCATTTGCAAAACTTTTACTTTTCTTTTCTATCAACATAACTTAAACCCCCAACTATTTTATATTCTCATACCTCTTGGTATTCCTAAATTTTCATATAATTTATCATACTTTGCAATTATTTCAGGTGTTTCAAAATATAAACTACCACCACATTCTTTTCTCTTCTTACCTATTAATTTTAAGTATTCTTTTGCCTGATTTTCTTTCAACACATCAGTAGGTCTAACTTCTTTTTCACCCTCACCACATTCATAACAGCATTTATGCCCTGTTTGATACTTTGTAATATCTAATTCTGTGGGTGATAGAAATGAACCACAACCTGTGCAAACCATACCATTGAATCTAACTTTCACAATCATTAAAAACACCTACTTTTTGTTTCTCTTTTTCCACTCTTCAATACGCTTTTGTTCTTCTATTTCAAACTTATCTATATAATCTTTTGCTTCTTCTATAGTGTTAAAATTATAACCACCATCGCCTATAATTAATCCATAGGTATTAGAATAATTTTGTTTTGTTATAGAATAGCCTTTATACACTTCACCCTCTATATCACAATGTTTGAATATAAGAGGAAATTTTAACTGACAAATCATTTTAAAATATACATAATCAGGTAAACCCATTCCACCACGAGCAAAATATATATCTTTATAATCTTCATAAATAACAAAGTTTGTTTTCATAAGATTTATTCTTTTAGTTTTCCTACATCTATAAGGAATAATATCTATAATATACTCTCCCTTATCATTTACAACAGCATTTTGTAAAGTTCCTAAATATGTACCACTACCAAATGCTTGATGAAAAATAGTTATCTTTTGACCTTTATATGCTTCTAATTCTTTTACTATCTTACTCATATAAATCACTTCTTTCTCTCTTTATTTCTCCTACTTCTTTCACCCATTAACCTATCTAATTCTCTCATATCTTTTTCGTTTTCATTTAACAAATCTATAATCATTTGATTATCACCCTGAATTATACCATCTTCCATATCTGTATTCAAAATATTAGACAAATTACTATAATTCATTATTAATCTCAAATTTCTTATTGCTGTCTTTCTCTTTTTTATACGAGAACGAACTGCCTTTATTTCTATATTTATACCATAATTCAAAGCCTTTGTTTCCAATGCTTTTTTTCTTTTATCTTCTTTTTTCTGTCTAATTTCTTCTTCTATTTCTTGATATTCCATATCATCTCTTAAAGAGTTCTGAACTTTCATAATTACTGCTCTACTGACCTCTTTAATAGTCATATTACCATATTCTTCCATATTCATACAAGGACAACTATAATCAGGGTTTCCATTACATCTAAATGAATACATTTCATAATCAGTAAAAAAAGGACACATACTACAATCAGTAACTTCCCTAAAATATTTTGGATAACCCATATCTAACACCCCTTAATGTATTTTTGGTAATTCATGATTTTTTCTCTTATTTACACCATTACTCCATAAAACTCTATTATGCATTTCAACCCAATTCCTAAACATATTATCCACAGTATTTGGTATATCTACATTTATATAAGTACCTACACTCATATCACGAGAAATAATATAATGTAATTGAGGATTCTTACCACTAACATGAGGTATAATAGTTACAACCATTCTTGCGTCCTCATTTGTTTCTCCATACCATGCAAAAAACTCACTATAATAAACAGTACAATTATAACCACCTATATTATGTCTTCCAAACCTATGATTTACTAATTTTTGACCTACAAAAGGTGAACATACTCCCATATTTATCACTCCTTATTTTTAATTACCTGACCTATATTCAGGACTACCATGCATTCTAAATTGTAAATTAAAATGACTTTCAGAATACTTTAATAATTCTTCTTTACGCTTAAAAAATTCTCTATAAAATGCCCATTTTAACTTTTCAGCATTTAATACTCCATCATAATGACTTATTCTCATTAGTTCTCTTATTGTAAACTCATCTATAAAACAATCAGGAGAACAAGCGCCTGTAAAACCACATTGTAAAGCCATTTTATAAGGTAATTTTTTACCTTTATATTTTAATGGTATTATTAATACACTATATTGTTCTATTGGACTACAAGCATAAAACCATAATTGACTGGTATATAAAGAACACTCAAAACCTTCTACCTTTATGTTACAATATTTCTTAAAAGGTACAGAAAAACCTTTATAAACCTCATACTTCATAATACCACTTCTTTCATTTTTATATATTAGTTTTGTGTATCATACCTAGGATTTCCATACATCATAAATTGTAAATGAAAATGCCTTTCAGAATATTTTAATAATTCTTCTTTATGCTTAAAAAATTCATCATACAATGCCCACTTTAATTTTTCAGGAGATAAGTTACCATCATAATGACTTATTCTCATAAGTTCTCTTACACTAAATTCATCTATAAGACAACTAGGCTGACAAGCACCTGTAAACTGACATTGCAAAATTATTTTATAAGGTAACTTTTTACCTTTATACCTTAAAGGTACTATCAAAGCAGTATAATATTCTACACCACTCCAAGCATAATACCATAATTGACTGGTATATAAAGAACATTCAAAACCCTCTGTTTTCACATCACAATACTTCTTAAAAGAGATAGGAAAACCTTTACATATTTCATATTTCATAATTATCAACCCCTAATTAAATATATATTTTAGGAATATCATACGCAAAAAGTCTAACCCTATTTTCTGCTAATTGCCAAAATATACCCCTATTACTATTTACATATCTTTGAATAATATATATTAAGTCTTTTGGATAACCACCATCATCTAATAATTTAGCATAATTACCTTTACTAAATTCAAATATTATTTTAGGATTTTTACCTTTTATATGTGGTATTACATATGCTAATATTGTTTCTTCATCTTTATGAGCATATCTAAAAACTTCACTATAATAAAAAGTAAACTTAACATTTGGTATTCCATCTATACCCCCTGAACCTAATCTAAAATTTTTCAAACTTTGACCCTCAAAAGGTGATTTCAAAAACATAAATATCACTTCTTTCGTCTTCTCTCTTTATTCATATTATCCCTTACAACAATCAATCTTGCTAATTCTTTTTCATAAGCATTTATTTCTGCTACTAATCTATTTACCAATTCATTTTCATTATTATATTTACTTTCTCTATACTCCAAATTAGCCATTATATTACCCATTCTTATTAAAGATTGTATCTTACTTAAAGCAATTTTCTTATTATTTATAGTACTTCTTAAAGTACTTATCTTTGCATTTATTTCTCTATTCTCAAATCTTGTCTTTTTTCTCTTATCAACTGCATCTTTTTTCTTCTGAATAATGGCTTCTTCTCTTTGTCTTTCCCTTATATAATAATCCACTTTTGCTCTTTCTCTACTATCTACCATTTCTACTACTTCATCTAATGGATAATCACCATATTCATCCATGCGAGTACAAGGAATATAACTATCTGGATTACATTTACATATAAAATCAGAACACCATTCAACTGCATTATCTACAAAAAATGGACAAATACTACAATCATCCACATCTCCAAAATATTCAGGATATTTTGACATTTTCATTACCTCATTTCAAAGAATAGTGTCTTGGTTCATAACTTTCACTAAAAAATATATTACTTTTTGGTGCTACTCTAACAGTAAAATTAGGTGATAAATTAAACAAAGGAATTAACTCTCTAAAAAATACAATCATTTCATTTTTTGCTCTAAATCTTATATGTATTGTTTCTAAACCACCATTGACTTCTGGATGTCCACCAAAACCCATACAATTATAAGAATCTAAATAAAATGACCTTGTATTCATACCCATAGCAAAAGTTTTAACTACTTTAATAACTTGTTTATTGCAATTATTATTGTCTGTTATCTGAAATAAACTTAGTAATACAAGAGGAAACCAATTTTTTCTTACACCTTTTAATTCATCTTTTAGACCATAAGCACCATAATAACCATCCCTCATATTATGCATAGACTCAATAGCATAAACTAATTTATCTATATCTTGAATAGTGCCACTTAAAGAAACCTCATATTTTTCTAGCATATTTATCACTCCCTAAAATTGATAAACCCTCAAGTGTTTTGGTATATCATAAACATTATACATATCATCATACATTTTTATTACATTTTCTGGAACATCACAGAAATACTTTTTACTATCTTCTTTTATATATTCAAGTGTCATAAAATATTGTCTTGCCTGATATTCATTAAATACAGGCCTTGCTGTATTTATATTTTCAGCAGTATTACAAAAAGGACAATATTTTATTTTCTTACCATTTAATAATTTTTCTTTTAATTGACGAGGTACACTTATTTTACCACAATCAGTACAAATTCTATATCCTTTTTTAGGCATTATTAACATATAAATCAACTCCTATTTTAATTTACCATAAATACTTTCACAACATTTACAACGATAAGGAACTTTTGAAATATCTTTTATATTAGAAAACTTTTTCTTATAACTATTTATTGTTCTACCGTCTGTAGTCATCTGACCACAATTTTGACAAATTAAATAGTCACTTTTACCATTCATTTGCGCCTCCATAAAATAATACTCACTATCTGATGCATTATCTTGACAAGCACCACAAAAATAAGGAATATCATGAGTACTTAAACCTTTACCTTTAAATCTATTCTTAAAAGCTTTTACTGTTGGTTCATAAGATTCTTTATAACCACACTTTTTACATACTAAAAATTCAGACATTTCTAACAACTCCTTCACGTTTACTTATCAAAAATTAAAACTATTTGACCAAAATTATATGTGTTGATTTTTATATTTATGTCCATCTATTTCATTAACTTATTTAAGAACTTTAACCTATCATCAGTCTTATTTACTTCTTTTTCAATATTACATAGTCCATTATAGTATCTTCTTATTTGCCAAGCTAATAACACTTTTTTAAATATATTTGCTCTTTTATAACTTTCAAAAAATTTATCAAATATTTCTATTTCTTCTTCTTTTGATTTTACTTTTTCTACCCAATATTGACTATTATTTATTAAAGTTATATTATATTTCTTAAAAAAATAAACTGTTGTTATCATTTCAAAAATAACTATAAATAAAATTATTATCAATACTAATAGACCTAATATAAATAAAAAGCCTAAACCATAACGAGCTAAACTACCACCCATATTACCATATTCAAATTTACCAAATATAGGTGTTAATATATCTGCAAAACCATTATGTATAGAAGTTACTCTACCTGTTATCATATCTCTTGTTACAACAAATTCATCTGGTTTTTCATTTGCATCACCTTTTGTACTAACATATGCAACAGTTTTTGTTTGTACTCTATGTAGTACACTAAATCCTCTATGACTTGTATATCTTATAATATCCCCAACTTGTATATCCTCAAATTCTACTGGTTCTAACATAACTACACTATTAACTTTTATTGTTGGCTCCATACTACCTGTTATTATAACAGTAGGTCTTTGACCAAATACAAACATATTATTTAAGTTACAACCTGCATTAAAGAAAGTTATAAATAAATAAATTAATATCAAGCCTACTATACCAACCAAAGTACCATAAACTGTATATGTAAAAAACCTTAATCTATTCTTTTCTTTTTCTTTTTTTAATTTCTTAAACATACTATAAATCACCCACTTTACTATTTATATACTATAATAACTTTTTCTGTTATTGTTTATGTCCATATACCACATTTATTAATATATTTCATACTATTAATATAAAGTCAATAAGTATAGAATATTTTCCTACAAAAAATAAAAAGCAGTTGAGAGTTTTCAGAATACTAATATAGACTAATATTCTCAAAACTTTCAACTGCTATCCTTACAGACGAGGTGAGCTCTAATCCCCACCTGCAAGTGCCTACACAAAATTGCATGCATTCAATTTCACATAGGACTTTAAAACTCACTACATTTATATTATAACATACTTTATATCTAATGTCAATATACAAATAAAAAATTCCTAATCTTTTTTTTGATTAGGAATTTTATTTTTACTCTTAATAATTTTCAGTATGCACTTCAAAATAACTCTGTGGATGAGCGCAAGTTTCACAAATTTCAGGTGCTTTTTCACCTACAACAATATGACCACAATTTCTGCACTCCCAAACTGTAACTGAACTCTTTGCAAACACTTCTGACATTTCTACATTCTTTAACAATGCTCTATATCTTTCCTCATGTGCTTTTTCAATTGCTGCAACAAGTCTAAATTTCTTTGCAAGGTCTGTAAAGCCCTCTTCTTCTGCTGTCTTAGCAAAACCCTCATACATATCAGTCCACTCATAATTCTCACCCTCAGCTGCAGCCTTAAGATTATCAGCAGTATCACCAATACCATTAAGTTCCTTAAACCACATCTTTGCATGTTCTTTTTCATTATCAGCAGTCTTTAAGAAAAGAGAAGCAATCTGCTCATAACCCTCTTTTTTTGCCTTTGAAGCAAAGTATGTATATTTATTTCTTGCCTGTGATTCACCAGCAAATGCTGCTTCAAGATTCTTTTCTGTCTGTGTACCAGCATACTTTGACTTAATGATTTCTTCTACATTATCTCCACTCTGCTTACAAATAGGACATACGGGTTCTACACCATTTTCAACTTCAAATACTTTTCCACAAACTTTACATTTATAATTTTTCATAGACATTAAACCTCCATAAAAATATTTTTTATTTACTATATTATCTCATAAAAACTATAATTTGTCAATATGTATGAACTAAAAAAATAAAACAGACCTTGCAGAACAAGGTCTGTGAACTCAACATTTCTGTTGAGGATGGTTAAACAACCTGAATGAGATAAACTCATTATATTTATTATAACACATTTACAATTTAAAGTCAACAAGTAAAAATAAAATAACTAATATTTTTTTACCCATTTCCATTTATAATAAAATTTTGTTACTTCATGTACTCCATCTTTTCTTATTATCTGAAATTCTCTAAATTTATACCAATCAAATGATTTTATAACACCTATACATTTAACCTTTACATCATTTAATACCCAAACTTCACCTGTTAAACTACCATCTCTAACTTCATCAGAAGTAGGTACATAATAAGACACATCATCAAAAGGTACATACACATAAAATTCTCTTGAAATATCTTGTAAAGCAGACAAACAACCACTTATTGTTTTAGCAAAACAAACACGAGGTTTAGTTTTATCCTCATAACAATATAATGCTATTTCTGGCACTCTTGCTCTTAATACAGACAAATTAGGATTTTCAGAAAGATGATAAATATTTGTCATTAATTCTCAACCACCAATTTATAAAATTCACCTTTTCTCTTGCCAAATCTTGTTGCAAAATAACCTACTGCCCACAAGACTTCATTTCCACAACAAACAAGAGGAATACTATCTCTCAATCCTGCATCAATCTTCTTATCAGAAAATACCCTATTTAAATTCTTATGAGTATTATCATCTACCCTAAAAACGTCACCTTTTCTTCTATTTCTGATAACAATTTTTTTACCATTATACTTACTTGTAGGCAAATTCAATTCAAGACCATTATTATCAATATTCAAATCATAATTTCTATACATACCTAAACTTAAATTATAATCCATAAAATAAACATGGTCTTCTTCCAAATTACCCATATTCAATGCTGATAAATCATAATAATATTCAGACAATTTCATTTCTTCTACACCCTCAATATACAAATATTCATAACTTACCCTGATTCTACAATTCTTATTTACAGTTAAAATAGTACCTACTTTCATATCAATAGCTTTATAAAAACTATCAATAACTGCAGGAGAAATACCTAACTGATTAAAATGCAAGAATTCCATCAAACATTTAGAGATAAGTCTTTTAGAAATAGAACAATGTTGTTCTCTCAATGTATCAATAGGAATACCTACCCTATTTTCTTCTACACTTACTACTGTTTCAAACAATTCATTTACAATATTATCAAAGTATTCTGCATCTTCTCTATACGACATAATACTTTCAGATACCGTATTAATCAAATTAGGATTAAACTTTTCCTGCATAAAAGGAATCAAATCCAATCTAATTTTATTACGAGTATAAACATTCTCAAAGTTTGTTTCATCTGTAATATGTTCCAAACCATTTTCTTCAATATAACCTTCAATATCTTCACGAGATACATTAAGAATAGGTCTTACAATATTACCACGAACAAAAGGAATACCTGCCAAACCTTTTACACCTGTACCCCTCATAAAACGCATAAGAACTGTTTCAACATTATCATTCGCATTATGAGCAGTAGCAATCTTACCACTCTTTCCTGCTAATTCATTAAAGAAACAATATCTTGCCAATCTTCCTGCTTCTTCTTCACTCATACTATTTTCTTCTGCAAATGTAGGAATATCAATTTCTTTCAAATGAAATTCAATACCCATTTCATTACACAAATATTCTACAAATTCTGCGTCTCTTTCAGCAGTACCAATACGAATTTTATGATTAACATGAGCAACTACAATATTCAAATTATAATCATTCTTAATAACATTCAAACAATGCAAAAGCATTACACTATCTGCACCACCTGAAACCCCTAATACTACAGTATCACCATTTCTAAACATATTATGTTCTGCAATAGTCGTTCTTACTGTATCAAGAATCTTCTTTGTATAACTCATAAAATACTTCTCCTTATTGTTATTAGTTATATTATAACACATATAAATATAATTGTCAACTTTTTTATAACAAAAAGACTTTGCAAAAGCAAAGTCTTATCATTTTTTATATATCTAAATCTAATTTAAAATCCATAGAAGTAAATTCAACCTTACTACCTACAACTTTTCCTATATAAATAGCAGGACCCTCTATACTATCATCTAATTTATCTTCAACACTTTCTGGATTTTCTAAAAACTTTTTCATAAATTCTTTACACTCTTCAGAATTTTCTTCTACTTTTAAGAGTGCTTCATCTTTTATTCCTACACAAAAACCTTCACATTTATATGCTATACAATCTTTTACTTCCTCTTTATGCTCTTTCAAAGCATTCTCTAAAAATGGAATTATTAATTCCTCTGAAAGAATATTCCTAGGAGCACCAACTGACAATTCAATCATACTTTGGTCTGCTTTCATACCTATTATACCTATAAAAGTTAATTTTTTCATGTTACTTCCCCCAAATTATTTATTTTGGCATACCCATTACTGAATACATAAAAAATAAGAACAATAAGAATAATCCACCAAACACTACTACTTTTATTACTTCACTTGCCTTACCTTTATAATCTGTTATCCAAGAAGGTAATGTCACCACTTTTTTCTTTCCTTTATCCTCTAACCACTTATTATCTATTACAAAAAATAAAAACAATACTATAATAGTTCCAAAAATCCACCAAATACAAAACTTTAATGTGAAACCTTTTGTATCACCTTTTAATGCTATAACTTCTTCAATATTATTATTATAATAAAATTCTGTATTATCCTTAGTAAACTCACTTTTGCTAAAATCCATAAACATAGTTCCTGAAAACTTCAATGGTATTACTTGATATCTACTTCTAATATTACCCTCTCTTTCATACTTTCCATTTGGATAATAATATGTAGAATTACAATTACTTAAAACGTTTTCTGAAACCGTTTCAGAAGTTAATTTTAATTTTTCACTATTCATCAAATTAAAATTAAATAAACCTATTGATAAACTCTTATCCATAAAAATAATTTTATTTACATTATAAGTATCTTGTTTATAATTATCCCAACTATATGTTATTTCTTTCTTTGTATTACCATTAGAATCCTTATAAGTCTCTGTATGTTTAGTATATTTTTCAGTTATCTTAAAAATAACAGCATACTCATTCTTTAATTCAGGTAATACAACAGATTCTATTGTATGACAATCACTATATACAAGAGCATTACCAACTTTTGTTTCACTTGCATAATTAAAGTCTTCAAGTTCTTGAATTTTAAGTGCTTTTGTATATAATTCTGCCTCTTCTCTTCTATTTTCAGCAAGTCCTGAATAAACAAACAAACCAATAGTAATAGATAATATAATTATAACAATACTAAATAAAAGTTCTCTTTTAGTTATCTCCATTATAAATACACACTCCTATATTATTTATCAAATAAATTTTGAGGAGCATCAGATGGTGCATCAAAATCAAGATAATCAACATCTAATTTTTCATAACCCATCATATTCAAAATCATACTATTAGGAAATTTACGAACATATTTATTATACTCTTTTATTTGTAAATTTAAATTCTCTCTATAATTCTGAATTAAATTTTCAGTTGTTGCCAACTCCCTCATATATGTATCATAATTATCTAAGGAAGTTAATGTTGGATATGCTTCAACTACAAAATCAATCGCTTGTTCTGCACTTTCAACATCCCCACTTTGCAAACTTGTACGAGCCTCTGTTATTTTCATTAATGTATCTGATTCATACTCATTTGCACTCTCAATAGCATCAACTAAATTACCCCATAAATCAACCCTACGCTTCTCTTGTGTTTCTAAAGAACTCTGTGATTCCTTTATTTGTTCTTCAAGGTTTATAGCATTATTATTTGTAACAGCAAATAAACTAATTACTGCTATAATAACAGCCAACACAATACAACCAACAATTAACCATAATTTTTTACTCATTTAATTAACCCTCCAACTTATATTTTTTATGTATGATAAATTATTATATCATATTTTAAATTAAAAATCAATAAGTGTAAACACAAAATTTATACTTTTTCCAATACCCAAGTAGGACCATTATCTTCATTTAATTTATTTAATTTTATAATTGCTTCACGAACAGTCAATTCATAAACTCTTGCTTGACTTCTATATGGCGTACAAAAAGAATTTTCACCTGCATACATTCCATCTGCTCTTCTATACACATAATAAATTTTTTCTTTTGAATCCTCTAACAATTCTACTTCCATCATTAATTTATCTTTATTAAACTGACCCCTACCATTATAAAATTTTATCAATTTTACTAACCTATTTTCTTTACATAATTTCTTACCATATTCTTCATTAATTAATTTAATTCTATAAATCATAAGAATCACTCCTTTAATTTAATGCTACAATACTATAAGGTTCTATTTTTCCCTTAAATCTTATTCCACCACCATAATATATACTATCAGCCAATGTCTGTTTAATACAATATTCAGGGTGAGCACAAGCCATATTTCTTAATTGGTCCATATCAATACACATATCAGTTGTTTTTACCAATACAGCAAACACACAAACATCTGGACCATTTGCTAAACTACCAAATGTATATGCTCTATCAAATTTATGTGCTAAATAAACATATCCATTTGTACTCTGATAACTTCTTCTTCTTGTATTTGAAGTAGGTAATAAACCCTCTTTTAATATGTTTTCTCTTAAATATAAATTTGTACCATGAAAAAATATCATATACTTTGGTAAATAAATATTCTGATTAGACTTTATCTGCTTATTTACATCAGACAGAAAAGATTTCTCATTTATTTTACTTTCATCAATTACAAAAATATCTTTATAAGTAATACCATTTTTATTTACTAATTCATTTAACTTTTCTATTGATATTGAGTTTACCATACAAAAATCTTTCAAACTTGCCATAATAATCACTCCTTTATAAAACAAAATAGGATTTACTGTCTCTTTTAACAGTAAACCCTATAGTTATTTTTGTCCATTATATTGTTTCAACTTTTATTGTATTTGTACTTCCTGCCATACTATTTATACTACCACCTGTCATAACAATAGTATCACCTTTTTGAAGATTAAACTTATCTTTTGCTACTTTCATTGCATGATAAA
>JAEIGA010013993.1_pt1 | contig 12197 bp, 10 predicted proteins | sample 9270691 | NCBI WGS metagenome assembly JAEIGA01 (sample SAMN17057246, study PRJNA624740) | gut metagenome | biome: biome; isolation source: fecal sample | host: Bos grunniens | place: China: Xizang | collected 2019
CACCCTCGACAAGGCCGCTCGCTACGAACAGTTTATCTGCGATTTCCTCCCTTACATTGCCGATGAGCATGAGGAGGTGAGTATACTGGCCAACACCACGGCTGCCCTGCGCCAGGCCTTCGGGTGGTTCTGGATAGGGTTTTACCTTGTACGCGGCGAGCAACTCATCCTCGGTCCCTTCCAAGGCGACGTAGCCTGCTACCGCATCCGCAAGGGACGTGGCGTCTGTGGCACCGCCTGGGCCGAAGCCACCACACAAGTTGTCCCCGACGTGGAGCAGTTTCCCGGACACATCGCCTGCAGCGGCAGTTCACGCTCCGAGATTGTGGTGCCCCTCATCGCTGATGGCACCGTACGTGCCGTGCTCGACATCGATAGCGACACCCTCGCCACCTTTGACGACACTGACCGCCACTACCTCGAAATCCTATGCCATCACCTCAGTGAAAGACTGTATGCAGGATTGTAATAAAAAAGGAGATAATATATTTACCAAGGGATTTTGTCATTCTGAATTTAGGATGGCAAAATCGCGGTAAAAAGTTACTTAGGCAACTATCAATATTATTGCCATAAAAAAACTGAATCGTACTATATCTCCAGTTCTCCTTTTTCGAAATCGTAAAGTGTTTTACGTTTGATATCAGCCAAGCTGAGCTGGTAAGCGATGTATGCACTCAAGTGATTTCGATAGGCACTATTGAGACGATTGCGCTCAAGAGCAAGGGTCTGACTATCAATATCTCCATCGGTGAATCGCTGTAGAGTAATGGCAAAACTCTTCTCTGCAATGGCAACGTTCTTCTCAAGTAATTGTAGGCGTTTGAGGTTGTTGTTGAGTTGTGCCACAAGGTTACGTATCTCGGTCTCGATAGAGCGTTCGAGTTCCTCTTTTGCGAGGTGGTTTTGTCGTTGACGCGCTTCGGCTGCACGTACTCGAGCTTTGTTCTCTCCCCAATCAAGGAGAGGTACACTTAGAGTGACTCCTACTCCATAGTTAATGGGACGGTCGATGAAGTCTGTCGCAGAGTGCTGGATAGTGCTTCCATAAGTCGTGCTAAGATCACCCATGCTAGTACCTGTCTTCTGTATATAGGCATCGACATAGCCACGTATCATACCATCAGCCTTGCGTTGGCGGATGCTCATTTCTTGTTGCTCGATGGCGATGTCACGTTCGCGTAACTCCGTGCGATTTTTCAAAGCATATTCCACCGCCTTTTCTGCATCAACAACAACGATTGTATATAGGAGATCATCTTTTAAAACTACACTATCGGTGAGCTCGATACCGAGCAGTTCCTTGAAGCTATTGAGAGCTGATTCCTGATTGATAAGGGCCATCTCATAGCTGTTCTGTGATTCGGCAAGATCGACCTCCATCTGCAGGGCATCAACCTCACGGATGAGTCCCGACTCATACTTGTTTTGAGCAATCTCGTTCGCTTCGGTCTGTCGTTCATAGTCGAGTCGAGCTATCTCGGTGCTACGTTGTAGGGAGAGCAAATTGTAGTAGCTACTGCTTACACGATATTCAAGATTAAGTTCCTCGCGACGAAGTGACTTGTTGGTGCGTTCATGATCAAGACGTGCAGACCTAAGCGATGAGCGTATAGCGTTGTATCCATAGAGGGCATCAATGGGCTGGCGCAGTCGAAGACGGGTGTTGAATGTAGCCGAACGATCTTGGTTGTAGAAGTCATCATAGCTGTTGAGTCCCGTCTCCCAATAGATGTTACCATTGGTGATAAGAGGTTGGTTGATGGTTATCATACCTCCATAATCCATACGCTTGATAGAATAGAAGGAGACGCCAGTGGTGTCGTCCCATGTGCGGACGGTCTGATTGAATTCGGGCATCGTAAGATTGAAGTCAATGTGCGTCTTCAAACTACTGGTAGCTGATTTCAAGTTGTACTCGGCAATCTTGAGTTCCTCCTTCAGATTACGCATGGTGTAGCTCTTTTCCTTAGCCAGTTCAATACTCTCCTCCAAGGTGAGCAGATAGGTATCAGCACTTGCAGTGAGACTGACAAATGCCATGCCGAGTGCTACAATGGATTTCATTTTCATAGCCTTAAAGTCGAAAATGTAAAACAATGAAAGATTTATCGTCCGCTCTGCTCTATAAGACGTCGTACTTGACGATTGAAGTCACCGGCTTCAAGCAACTCTTCGAGGGTAAGGTGCATACGATAGCGCCAATAGTTGAAGGGATTAGCGGGAACATTGATGCGCTCGAAACTAGGGTCTGCATAGCGCAAGTGCTCATCCATAGACATCCAATCTTGTAAGGGAAGAATGGTGAGCATGGCAGGCGAGTCGAGATGTTGCCGTACGATATTCTCGCATATCCATGCCTCGCAATCGATGGGGGCTTTACCACGCTGGTGTAGCATCTCACTCCAGAAGTGTTGTGTGAGTGAGGGGTCCTCTTGCCACCAGCCACGGATACCGCTCATATCGTGGGTCGAGGTGGTGCACACCGAGTAGTATGGATAGTTGGCAGGATTGTCCACGCTGCACCCATAGGCCTTGGGCATACGTTGTATCTCAAGCGAAAGGATGTGCAACTCGCTCATAACAGCAGGCACACAAGCTGGTATCATACCGAGGTCCTCACCACACACGAGCATGTCGGTACTATCAACAAGAGCAGGCAACTTCTTCATTGCCTCGGTGTGCCAGAAGTCGTTGTGGCGATGATAGTAGAAATGGTCGTGCAATGCATAGAATGCTCGACGCTCATGCTCAGGCATAGCCTTAAACGACTCGGTCTCAAAGCCATTGATACGGGGATGATAGGTGCCTGGCTGATAGGGATCCTCTACGAAGAGTACATCGGTCTCATCGTTCGGAGTAAAGGGCATGGCATGACGTTCCTTATAGAAGGCAATACCGCTAGATATAATCTCTTCGGGGGTGAGGGGCATAGCGGGATTGAAATGGCCCAACAAGCCGCTCTTAGTATAGCTGGGAATTTCCCATATACGGAAGAATCCCAAGAGGTGGTCTATACGGTAGGCATCGAAGTAGTCTGCCATCTTGGTGAAGCGCTGGGCAAACCAATGATAGCGCTCGGCTGCCATAGCAGGCCAATTGTAGGTGGGGAATCCCCAGTTCTGTCCATCACGGGCAAAGGCATCAGGTGGAGCTCCGGCTTGACTTTCCAGACAGAAGAGTCCGGGATGACACCATGCCTCTACGCTAGTGCGACTGATACCAATGGGTATGTCACCCTTAAGCACTACACCATGCTGATGAGCATAGTCGGCCGCATGTTTGAGTTGCAGGTGGAGATGGTATTGGATGAACAGATAGATAGGTGCCGCCATTTCATTATGATCTTCGTTGTACTCGCTATCGTCACCCCACTGTGTATAGTCGGGAGTGCCATACTTGTCACGTAGGTAGCAATAGGCAGCATAGGGGCGTAACCACGACTCGTTGTCCTTGTAGAAATGCTTGAATGATGACGAGGCTAAGGTACGCTCACCCTCTTGGGCAAAGATTCGATGCAGATAGTCCCACTTGGCTGTGATGACGGTATCGTAATCGACCTGTGGGAGTTTATTGAGCTCACGCTGTTGCTTGCGGAATGCCTTCATGGCCTCCTTGTCGGAGAGCACACCCACCTCTTCGAGGCGGATATAGGCGGGATTGAGGGCAAAGCATGAGATGGCATTGTATGGGTACGACTCATGCCAGTTGCGGTTCATCGTGGTATCGTTCACTGGGAGCAATTGCAAGAAACTTTGGCCAGTCTTAGCAGCCCAATCCACCATAAGGGGGATGTCTGAGAACTCGCCGATACCATAACTCTTCTTCGAACGAAGCGAGAATACGGGGATGGCGACACCGGCTCCACGCCAATGCTCCTGAGAGTCACGCAACGTGTAGGTACGTAGCATGCGCAGCGTGACATCACTGTAGGGGTCAATGTGAAGGGTACGATTATCGCCAAGCTCCCAAGAAACTAATTGATAATTGGCAATTGACAATTGCCAATTGGCCTCCTGAGAGTTCTCATTCTTCTCCAGGATAACGAACTTGAACTTGGCATGTTCGCCTACCTCCTCCTTATTGAGCCACAACTGCCATTCGGTACCATGGGGTTCCATGATGCGGGCTTGGTCGGTATTCCATGAGCCTAACGATTCATTATCTCCGCATAGGGCCAGCACTTGATTCTTGCGTAACGTGGGAGCTTCGCAACAGATGCAGATACTAGCATCACCTTTGACCCTGTAGCTATGTGTCTCATGAGCAAAGATTGCCTTGGTGAATGCTGAAGAATAAAACGGAGCCAAGGTAGACCGCTCATGCCAACGGTCATTGATACAAACATGTCCGTGCAAGGTATCGGGCAACGTGTGATGGCGCCACTCGGTGCGCTTAACAGCATTATGTTCTATCACTACGAAGGTGTAGGGAGATGAAGGCTTGAAGTCGCCATCAATGGTCACGAACCAATGTCCCTTTCCATCGGTCAGCATGGGAATAGTTGGAACACTACAAACATCCTTGACTGTGCTGAACGCCAAATGTATATCTTCTCCCCATTGGGTATTGTAATGCAGGGTAATCGTCAGTTTCATGGGATAAGAATCGTATCTGATTTTATCGCTAAAAAAGAGTCCGTCACACAATCCCGTAGAATTGCAGTTACGGACCCAAAGTAAATGAAAATAAAGTGCCTTACTATTTTGAAGTCAAAATAGCGTGTGTGTCTTATTCAGCAGATTCCTCAGCAGGAGCCTCAGCTGCCTTTACCTCTTCGAGGATAGCAAGCGCCTTATCAAGCACTGTAGTGTCATCGATACGTACTAGACCACCATCAGGACCCGGCTCGAGGTGGATACCTACGCTCTGACCAGCTTGGAAGTTCTGGCCACCGAAGAAATTTCTTACAGTTTCTACGCTTACACCGAGTTCGTCAGCAATACGGTGCATGCTACCATCGGGCAATGAATCTTTAAGATTGCGCAATTCGTTGAATGTCATTAACTTGCTCATAGTCGTAAATTTTTTATTATTACTAATAAGTTTTGTTATTAAAGTATATTATTGTTAATATATATCAATGCATATATGCTGATGAATGCAAAGATTGCATAAATGGCAGCAATAACAAGTTGCACATCGTTGACCAAGTAGCCCGAGCGAGTATAGTTGGCAGTGATGCGCACTGAAGCATGTTCTATCTTACTGCTGACGAAGTTGTAGACAAAATACATCATCAAACCGATAGAAGCTCCAAGGAGGGCGCCACAAAGGACATCTCCAGGGTAATGAACGCCAAGATAGATACGTGAAAAGCAGTTTATGCATGCCCACAAGAGTAACGATAAGCTAAGCGCTCTATTCTTGATAATCAGAGAAACGATGGCAAAGATACCAAAAGAATTGGACGCATGACTCGACGTGAAGCTATACCCTCCACTACTATATCCGTTTGCAGTGTCGATAAGATGCATGATGGTAGGATCATTGCATGGGCGCAAACGCCCCACAAAGGGTTTGATAAGATGCGATGATACCTGATCGGTGGCCACAATAGTAAGCGCTACTGCAAGCACGGTCAAGAGGGCAACTCGCGGAGAGTTGTTCTTCATCACGATGAACAGCAATACCAAAGCCACGGGAATCCATATTGCGGTCGAGGTGTAAATCCTCATCACGCCATCCATATAGAGTGAGTTGCTGCCGTTAAGAGCAAGCATCACTTGCTTGTCTATGTCTATCAACCGTTGCAGGTCCATCTTACTTATTTATATCTTCTCGATAGATTCGGCAGACAGCCATCCAATGTTACCATCTTCAAGCTCGATCTCTTTCCATGCCTTCATACTATCATCATTAATCTTTACTTTTTTACCCTCATGCAGGACGAAGAGTTCAGTACCATTTTCACTAGGTGTACTACGTACAACAACGCTTGGGTCCATTATGATGGCATACTCGCGACGCTCGAGTTTTGCTGTCTGATTTGATGCAATCAAACCCGTCAAGACACTGCATAGAAGCGAGAGTAATGCAAATATAAAGATAATTTTTTTAGTTTTGCTCTTTTTACTAAAAATAAATAATACCAAAAACGAAATAAGTATTATAAAACATAAAATCGAGGTCTTTGCCCAAGCATCGGGATTCATAATAGCCACAAAATCGCGATACCAACGTGTTAGAAAAAGTTCGGTGATCAATGCGTTTTTGTCAACAGCCTTGGCGCGGGCCAACTCGAGATTAAACTTGATGTCGGCATCAGAAGGGTCTAGCAAGAGGGCACGCTCATAATTGAGGATAGAACGTGCAATTTCGTTCATCTTGTAGTAAGCCCCTCCGAGATTATAGTATACCTCAGCCGATTCACCATGTTCAGAAAGCAACTGCTCGTAGATGTGTACCGCTGTGGCATAATCTGCCGCAGCATAGGCACTATCCGCCATGGCTTTGGTGGATACTATAGTACTGTCGGCAAAGACAGTATTCTGTGCATTCAGTGTACTGAAACAACAAAATATACTTATTATATATATAAGGTGACGTTTCATAAGTTTATCTTTTTATCGCGTTCTCCAATTTGTTCATCAACTCTGCTGTTCGATTATAGACAACCTCTTCTGGTGATCCTTGACCATAAACACCTTGGGTCATACCACCTGACAGTGAGGGGGCATAGCGAGCAAACTCACATTCTCCGACCAAGGTAACACATTCCTCAATCAAGTTTTCTGGAACCTGACGGGCGGTCAATTGGGCTGAGATATTATCTTTCGACAGTTCTGATACAGGCATACTCAATTTGTCGCCCAAGTATCCCCACAAGGCTTTCAGTATCTCATCATAGAACACAGCCTTGTCGTCCTGTTTCATTTTCTGCTTGGCTATTTTGAGGCGTCGAGTAGCGACTTTTCCTGCTTTCTTTGTTTTTGCTTGGGCTATATTAGCACTCTCAATCACCTGCTTGCGATAAATGATAACTATCACTATGAATGCTGCAAGGGGGATGATAAAGCCCAGCCAAAAAATCATTGTGCCATAGAGATGCTTGCCCTTAGGTTGGTATTTAGCCTCGCCAAGGTGGATATAACGAATATCTTGACCCAAGAGCTGAAGCTCCTCCTTGCTCACATAACCCACGGGAGCCGAACCTGATGCACCTTCGCCTTTAGCCACATTGAGCGTGTACTCAGGAGTGGTAAGGGTCTTATAGGCACCACTCTTGACATCAAAATAGGAGAATTCTACAGGAGGAATCGTATAGTTCCCTCCGTGACGAGGTATGGCAAGGTATTCGATTACTTTATTACCCGAGAGGCCGCCAGCCTTGAGGGTAAACTTATTGTCCACCTTGGGATCGTAAACCTCAAAGTCGACAGGAAACTTCACTTCGGGAGTCTTGATAAGCTTCATATTACCTGTTCCCGAGATGACAAGTTTGAGCGTCACTGCCTCATTCTCCTTCAACTCAGTTGTGCTGATCGAGGAGGATATATTGAAACTGCCTACGCCGCCATAAAATGATGCAGGTTTACCCGAGGGAAGTGGGCTGACATCAATGGTAAGCTTTGGAGTATGAATGGATTTTTGTACATTAACATAGCTACTACCTCCGTTGAAGAATGCATCGAAAGGATCGTAGCTCTGCACACGTTGTGCAACGGTACCCTCAAAGGTGATGGAAGGAATCTCAAGCTGTCCACTTTGCTGGGGGAACAATACATACTGGCTCCAGACTATGGTACGGTAGTTACGGCCGTTGTAGTGCTCAAGTTCAAATTCACGATTACCCTTCGGCATCTCCATCTCTTGGGTATGGAATCCCTTGAGGTCGGGCATCTTGCCTGATACATTGGTAAGGTTTACCGTTGTGTAAATCTTATAGGTGAGCAATACGGCTTCCTGCTCATATACCTTCTTCTTGTTCACAGTGGCTAAGATGAATAGGTCATCGTTACTTATCTGTCCTGTTTGTGAAGAGCTGGATGTTCCTCTACCCTGCTGGGCACCTGATTGCTGTGAACTATGCTGATCGGGAGGGAGCACTTTCACGGAGAGTTGCTTTGACTGCATCTGCTTGCCGTCGACCATGATGGTAGCAGCAGGAATAGTAAACGTACCCTCTCTCTTGGGGCGAAGGATGCAGGTGAAGGTCAGTGTCTTCGACGAGGTGCGCACACCATTGATGATCGAGGTGCTTGACGAACTAGACTGGTTAGGTCCAGAGAGTATATCAAAATCAGCAATATCACCAATACGGAATCCTCTGGCATCATGAGTGTTGATAGTGTATGACAAACGAAATGTTTCGCCTATTACCACTGCATTGGGTGCACTGGCTGTAAATGATATTTCCTCGGCATGTGCGGTATGGCATGCAAAGGAACTTATCAAAAGGGCTATAGTAAATAAAATTTTTTGTTTCATATATATCTTTTCTGAGAGACTCTGCAATCTGTTAAATTTACCAATCCTTCTCAAACGTCTTTCCTTGTTGCTGTTGCATCATTTTCTTCTGCTTCTCTTGTATTTCCTTCTCGTCTTGCATCAAAGCGTTAAGTATCTGTTCTGCATTTTCTTCAGAGATTTGCTCTTCGTTCTGTTGTGACTGTTGTTGCTCTTGATTTTGCTGTTCTTGTTGTTCTTGTTGCTCCTGCTGTTCTTGCTGCTGTTCTTGCTGCTGTTCTTGCTGCTCTTGTTGTTGCTCTTGATTTTGTTGCTGTTCTTGATTCTCCTGTTGTTGATCTTGCTGCTGCTCTTGTTGTTGTTTCTTAAGCATATACATGGCTTTGGCAAGATTATAGCGCGTCTCATCATCCTTAGGATTGTTGCGCAATGCCTCCTTGTATGCCTCCACGCTTTGAGGATATTGCTGCGCTACGTAGAAGAGTGTACCGAGGTTATGATTGATTTGTGCCAACTTAGTCTTGTCTGTCTCAAGTTTAGCAGCTGTAGCATATTGTTGCATTGCCTCCTTGCCCTTCTCTTCGGCTTTCTCCTTAGATTGAGGAATTTGATAGAACAAAGCATTACCTAGATTATACATGGCATCTACAGACTGTGGATTGAGCTCAAGTGCCTTGCGGTATTCTATTTCAGCTTTCTCATACAAACTATCAGCATAGAGTCTGTTCCCTCTGCGAATATGATCGCTTTCGGTCATCGTCTGAGCTGTTATAGAAAGACCTCCATAGAGGAGTACAATATATAGGAATATCTTTTTAAACATCTTTTTTCACATTTAAGTTGCGAAGATACAAAAAAACAGATGAAATATATAAAACTCACTCCCGTTTTTAAGTTTATTTCAGAAAAAACCTTGCTTTGCTCATGGACAATCATTGGATTGGGACGAATGGCGGTGTTATGGGGTAAGCTGAGTGGGCTTTGGGACTATTGTGAAACCTTATCGCTAGGATTTGTTATACCTTTGCCGGCGATTAGCAAAAGGTAAAAGAATAACAGTTTTTGTTCAAAAAAATACAGAAGTATGAAGTTTAACAATCGCAATGTGCTTATTACTGGAGGTGCTTCAGGTATAGGCAAAATCATGGGACGCATCGCTTTGGAGAAAGGTGCAAAATGTCTCATCATTTGGGATATCAACGAAACAAATATCGAAGCTACAGCAGAGGAGTTTGCCACAAAAGGCAAGGTAAAGGGTTATCGTGTCGATGTCGGTAACATCGAGGCTGTACGCACAGCATACGCCACCACTGTGAAGGAATGTGGCGATATTGACATCCTCATCAACAATGCCGGTATCATCACCAGTAATAAGACCTTCGATGAGGTAGACATTTCTGAAATAGACCGTACTATGCTCATCAATGCCATCGCTCCCATGTATGTAGCTCGTGTGATGCTCCCCGACATGTTGCGTCGCGGTGTCGGACACATCTGTAACATCACCTCAGCTGGTGGCATGTTGGGCAACCCCCGTATGTCGGTCTATGGAGCTAGCAAGTGGGCAGCCATCGGGTGGTCCGACTCGGTACGCATCGAACTGCAGGAGCAGAAGAGTCCCGTGCGCGTCACCACCATTACACCTTATTATATCAATACGGGAATGTTTGATGGTGTGAAGTCACGCATTATCCCTATTCTTAAGCCCGAATATGTATCGAAGAGAATTATCCGCGCTATTGAGAGGAATCTCATCTTCCGCGGCATACCTTTCGGATTACATTTCATCCGTTTCTGGCAATTTATACTCCCGATACCTGTTTTTGACTTTTTCTTTGGCAAAGTCTTTGGTATTTACCATACAATGGATAACTTTACGGGCCGAAAGTGAGAAAACCTCTCCCTCTCTTTGATGGTAGGGGTTAAGTATAGTCGGATAGAAATATAACAGTTAATAAACATCATATCGCAGCAAGTCTGCAAGTTCTCCCTCCGGGGAGGATGGTGAGTCTCCTTTTTATGATAGAACAAATCATTCAGGCGCAACGCGCCTATTTCCGTAGCGGTGCTACGCTCGACATCCGTTTTCGTCGTCAGATGCTGACGAAGTTGCAAGCTGCTCTCACAAAGTGGGAGAAGCCACTGGCAGAAGCCCTTTGGAGTGACCTCCACAAGTCCTACGAGGAGGCCTACCTCACCGAGCTCAGCATCGTCAAGGGCGAGGTAGCCAACCACCTCCGCCATCTCAGCAAGTGGAGCCGTCGCAAGCGCCGCCCCACACCACTCAAGATGTTCCCCTCGCGTAGCTACATCGTAAGCGAACCTTTGGGCAATACGCTCATTATGGCTCCGTGGAACTATCCCGTGCAATTGCTGCTTAATCCCCTTGTGGGGGCCATCTCTGCTGGTTGTACAGCGATACTCAAGCCCTCACCCTATGTGCCCACCATATCTCAAGTTATGGCAGATATGATTGCCGACACCTTTCCCTCCGACTATATCGCCGTGATACAGGGTAACCGTGAGGTCAACAAGGCGCTCCTTGCCCAACGCTTCGACCTCATCTTCTTCACCGGTAGTCCCTCATTGGGCAAGATGGTCATGGAGGCCGCATCCAAGAACCTTACACCCGTTATCCTCGAACTCGGCGGCAAGAGTCCCTGCATCGTGGACCGCACTGCCGACATCAAGTTGGCGGCCAAGCGTGTGGCTTGGGGTAAGACGCTCAACTCGGGTCAGACCTGTATTGCCCCCGACTACCTACTCATCCATGAAGAGGTGAAGGAGGAGTTCGTCAAAGCCTTTGCCCATGCCATCAAGGAGTTGCATGGCAACGACATCAAGACCCATAAGCACTATGTGCGCATGGTCAACGACCGCGCCTTCGAGCGCGTCAAGAGCTATCTCGCTGAGGGCGACATCCTCTACGGAGGCCGCACTGATGCTAGAGAGCGCTTCATCGAACCTACTCTACTTGATATGCACATCAGCCTCACTGATAGCGATGTAGACACCAAGACCAACAGCAAGGCAGTGCTTACCGAGGAAATCTTTGGTCCCGTATTTCCCATCCTCACCTTCAAGACTCTCGATGAGGTGACAGGCTACATCACACGCCGTGAGAAGCCTCTGGCCTTCTACTACTTTGGTGACGAAGCCAAGGGGTGGAACCTCATTCACCACACCTCATCAGGTGGTGCTTGCATCAACGACACCATCATGCACATCGCCAATGAGCACATCCCCTTCGGTGGTGTAGGCAACTCAGGCATGGGCGGCTATCATGGCGAAGAGAGTTTCCGTGTCTTCTCACACCGTCGCTCGGTAGTGACTACGGGCACATGGATAGATCTCCCCTTCCGCTATATGCCCTACAAGATGTTCGCCCTCGTGAAGAAGATTGTGTAAAAATTACAATACCGCTGACAATAATAAAAGACGGAGAGATACCTCTTCGCCTTTTATTTATTTCACACACAATATTAGTAATTTACATAGAATTCATTGTACAATTTTTATATTGTAATATTATCCTCTGATTACGACATTTCTAGCCCAACATCTCCAGGAACTCCTCTTCGCTCACGATGGGTACGCCGAGCTTTTGGGCTTTTTCGAGTTTGGCGGGGCCCATGTCGTGACCGGCAAGGATAAAGCTCGTCTTGCTGGATATAGACGACACGTTGGTGCCTCCGTGTTGCTCAATCATCGCCTTGTATTCGTTGCGCGAGTGTTGGGCAAAGACACCACTGATGACGATACTCTTGCCTGCGAGTTTATCGGTACGC
>JAEIGA010013994.1_pt1 | contig 12197 bp, 9 predicted proteins | sample 9270691 | NCBI WGS metagenome assembly JAEIGA01 (sample SAMN17057246, study PRJNA624740) | gut metagenome | biome: biome; isolation source: fecal sample | host: Bos grunniens | place: China: Xizang | collected 2019
AAAAGAGATTTCCGTGGGTGCCCTCTACCCGCTTCGTCTGGAGCAGAATCTGGCAACTGTCGCCATTGTGGGCGAAAACATGAAGAGAGCAACGGGTATTGCCGGAAAACTCTTCACCACCCTGGGTAGAAACGGCATCAGTATCATCGCCTGTGCACAGGGCGCTTCTGAGGGAAACATTTCCTTTGTAATCAAAGAGGAATTCATGATTAAAGCCCTGAACGTCATCCATGACAGCTTTTTTCTTTCTGAGTATCAGGAACTCAACCTCTTTATCTGCGGCATCGGTACCGTAGGTGGCAAATTGATTGAGCAGATTGCCCTGCAAAGTGAAAAACTCAAGAAAGAGCGCAATCTCAAACTCAACATTGTCGGCATCGCCCGCAGCAGCAAAGCGCTTTTTGACCGCAACGGCATCGAACTGGACAACTACCGCCAGACCTTGCAGGAAAAAGGCATCGACATTGATATTCAAGAACTAAAAAAACAGGTCATCGACATGAACATCTTCAATTCGGTGTTCGTGGACTGTACCGCCAATCCGGAAGTGGCCGGCATTTACAACGACTTGTTCAACCATGGTATTTCTGTGGTGACCGCCAACAAGATTGCCGCCTCTTCGGAATATGATACCTACCAGACTTTGAAGACCAACGCCCGCAAGAAAAATGTAAAATTCTTGTTTGAGACCAATGTGGGGGCTGGACTTCCCATCATCAACACCATCAACGATCTGGTGAACAGCGGTGATAAAATTCAGAAAATCGAGGCGGTTTTGAGTGGCACCTTGAACTTTATCTTCAATGCCATTGCTGCCGACGTTCCTTTGAGTGAAACGGTTCGTCTAGCCAAAGAACAGGGCTATTCCGAGCCGGATCCCCGCATCGACCTTTCCGGAAAAGATGTCATCCGCAAATTGGTGATTCTCTCCCGCGAGGCCGGTTATAAGGTCAATCAGGAGGATGTCAAGAAGAGCTTGTTCATTCCCAAAGAATTTTTCGATTGCAGCGAAGAGGAATTCTGGGCCAAACTCCCCTCTTTGGATGAAGATTTCGAAAAACGTAGAAAAGTCCTGGAAGCAAACGGACGCAAATGGAAGTTCGTGGCCCGCATGGAAAACGGTCAATGCGATGTGTCATTGCAGGAAGTTGATAGCAAACATCCTTTCTATAATCTGGAAGGTTCCAACAATATCATTTTGCTCACCACGGAGCGCTACCACGACTATCCCATGATGATTCAGGGATATGGTGCCGGCGCCAGTGTGACCGCAGCCGGTGTATTTGCCGATATCATGAGCATTGCCAATATCTAAATGAAGCACATTGTCATCATAGGAGACGGAATGGCGGACAGGCCGATTGAGCAGCTGGGAGGAAAAACCCCGTTGCAAATCGCCCATACGCCCTATATGGACCTGTTGGCCGCCCAAGGCCGATGCGGTCTGTTGCACACCGTTCCCGATGACATGCACCCGGGCAGCGAGATTGCCAACTCTTCCATTCTCGGATACGACCAGCACAAGGTCTTTGAAGGACGCGGTTCCTTGGAAGCGGCCAGCATGGGCGTAGCGTTGCAGGAGGGCGATATGGCGATTCGCTGTAACCTCATCTGTCTGGAGGGCGACCATATCAAAAACCATTCGGCCGGGCACTTATCGACAAAGGAAGCCAAAATTTTGATTGACTATTTGCAGGAGCAACTTGGCAACGAACAGGTTCATTTCTATCCGGGCATTCAATACCGACATTTGCTTGTCATCAAAGGGGGCAACAAAGCCCTGCAATGCTTCCCCCCGCATGATCATCCTCTGGAAGCGTGGAACCCCTTGCTTGTACAAGCCAAAACACCCGAAGCAGCAGCGACGGCGGCCTTGCTCAACGATTTGATTATCAAATCACAAGACCTGCTTTCCAAGCATCCGCTCAACCTGCAGCGACAGGCCGAAGGGAAAGACCCCGCCAACAGCATTTGGGTTTGGTCTGCCGGCTACAAGCCCGCCATGGAGACCTTGCAAGAACGCTTCCCTCAAATTCATTCCGGCGCCGTCATTACCGCCGTAGATTTGATTCGCGGCATCGGCCATTATGCCGGTTTGGATAGCATCGAAGTCGAAGGCGCGACGGGCCTGTATGACACCAACTACGAAGGAAAAGCCCAAGCGGCCATCCGCACCATTGCCGAAAAAGACTTTGTATTTGTACACGTCGAGGCCAGCGATGAAGCCAGCCACGATGGAAATATAGACTTGAAAATCAAGACCATAGAATACCTTGATAGCCGTTTAATCGGCCCCATATACGAGGCGGTCAAAGACCAAGAGGTAGCCATAGCCGTGCTGCCTGACCACCCCACTCCCCTTGCCTTGCGCACCCATACCCGCGATGCCGTACCTTTTATAATATACGCACCGGGAATGGAAGCAGACCCGGTAACGACCTATGATGAGGATAGCGTACGCCACGGTGCATACGGCACCCTCAAAGGTGATGAATTTATCAAAGCATTGATGCAGTTATGAAACTATATTCCACAAATGGGAACGCCCCCTTGGCAGATTTGAAAAAGGCCGTCGTGAAAGGATTGGCCGAAGACAAAGGTTTGTATATGCCTTGCGAAATCAAAAAGCTGCCCGCCGCCTTTTTTGAAAACATCGATAAGATGAGTTTTCAGGAAATCGCCTACACGGTTGCCGATGCGTTTTTCGGAGAGGATATTCCGGCAGAAGATTTGAAGGCCATTGTCTATGACACCCTTGCTTTTGACTGCCCCATTGCCAAGGTGGAAGAAAATATCTATTCCTTGGAGTTGTTTCACGGGCCGACCCTCGCATTCAAAGATGTGGGAGCGCGTTTTATGGCCCGCATGCTGCGCTATTTCACCCAAGGAGAAGACAAAGGGCTCAATGTCCTGGTTGCCACTTCGGGAGACACAGGAAGCGCGGTTGCCAATGGATTTTTGGGTGTAGAAGGCATCAATGTCTATGTCTTGTACCCCAAAGGAAAGGTCAGTCCCATTCAGGAATGTCAGTTTACGACTTTGGGACAGAATATCCGTGCATTGGAAATCGATGGAGTGTTCGACGACTGCCAGGCCTTGGTGAAAAATGCGTTCATGGACGCCGATTTGAACGCCCGGATGAAACTCACCTCTGCCAACAGCATCAATGTCGCCCGTTTTCTCCCGCAATCCTTCTATTATTTCTGGGGCTATGCCCAGATGAAGAAATTGGGTTTGGCGGACCATTTGGTAGTTTGCGTCCCCAGCGGAAATTTCGGCAACATCTGTTCTGCCCTCTTTGCCCGCGAAATGGGATTGCCCATTGAAAGATTTATCGCTGCCAACAACAGCAACGATGTGTTTTACAACTATTTACAGACCGGAAAATACGAGCCGAAAGCCAGCATACAGACCCTCGCCAACGCAATGGACGTAGGAGACCCGAGCAACTTTGCCCGTATTTACGACCTATACCAAGGCGACCATGCCAAAATCGCGTCCTTTATCAGCGGAGCCATTGTGGATGACGACTGTATCGGAGCCACCATCCGTCAATGTTACCAGGACAACGGCTATGTGCTGGATCCCCATGGAGCTTGCGGCTACCGCGCCATGAAAGACAGCCTGCGCGAAGGTGAAAACGGATTTTTCTGCGAGACGGCCCATCCTGCCAAATTCAAAGACACGGTGGAAAAGATTTTGGGACGCGAAGTGGAAATTCCGGAACGTCTGGCGGCCTTTATGAAGGGTGAAGTCAAGAAAATTCCCCTTTCCAAGAATTATGAAGATTTGAAGAATTATTTAATAAACGAACAATGAAAGTAGCAATTGTCGGCGCAAGCGGCGCTGTTGGCCAGGAATTTTTGAAAGTTCTGGCAGAGAGAAATTTCCCGATGGACGAATTGGTCCTCTTTGGTTCCCCCCGCAGTGCAGGTACCAAATACACATTTAAGGGAAAAGAGTACGAGGTTAAATTGTTGCAACACAACGATGACTTCAAGGATGTAGATATCGCTTTCACCTCTGCAGGTGGTGGCACCTCTATCGAATTTGCAGAGACGATTACCAAATATGGCGCCATTATGATTGATAATTCCAGCGCCTTCCGTATGGACCCGGATGTACCCCTCGTGGTACCCGAGGCCAACGCAGCCGATGCTCTTAACCGTCCCAAAGGCATCATCGCCAATCCCAACTGCACCACGATTCAGATGGTTGTGGCTTTGATGGCGATTGAAAAACTTTCTCATATCAAACGCGTACACGCTTCCACCTATCAGGCTGCCAGCGGCGCAGGTGCACAGGCCATGGCTGAACTCTATGAGCAGTATCGTCAGGTGCTTGCCGGAGAGGAAGTGACCGTGAAGAAATTTGCCTATCAGTTGGCTTTCAACCTCATTCCCCAGATTGACGTGTTCACCGACAACGGTTACACCAAAGAAGAAATGAAAATGTACAACGAGACCAAGAAAATCATGCACAGCGACATCGCTGTCAGCGCCACTTGCGTCCGCGTACCCGCATTGAGAAACCACTCCCAGAGCCTTTGGGTGGAGACCGAGCGTCCCATCAGCGTAGAAGAGGCCCGCAAAGCCTTTTCCGAGGGTGAAGGACTGGTCTTGATGGACAACCCTGCCAACCAGGAGTATCCCATGCCTCTTTTCTTGGAGGGTCAGGATCCTGTCTATGTAGGCCGTATCCGTAAAGACCTCACCAACGAAAATGGTCTTTCCTTCTGGATTGTTGGCGACCAGATTAAAAAAGGCGCCGCCCTCAATGCCGTTCAAATTGCAGAATACCTTATTAATCAGAAATAATATGTTGAAAATATCAGAGAAAACTGCGGCTATGCCCGCATCCGCCATTCGTAAATTGGTTCCCGTTGCTGATGCTGCCAAAGCAGAGGGCGTAAAAGTCTATCATTTGAATGTAGGTGCGCCCGACATCAAATCTCCGGACTGCGCTGTAAACGCGGTTATCGAGCAGTGCAAAAACATGCACCACCTTTCTTACACCAACTCTGCCGGTTTGATTGAACTGCGCAAAGACCTCGTGGAGAAGTATTATAAAAAGGTTGGCATCAACATCGAAGTCAGCGAATTGCTCGTAGAGGTAGCCGGTAGCGAGGCTTTCTCCTGCGCCATGCAGATTGCTGCCGACGAGGGCGACGAAATCATTGTTGTAGAGCCTTTCTACACCAATTACAACACCTTTGCTTTCTTGCACGGCATTACCTTGAAAGCCGTTCCCACGAACATACGCGAAGGATTCAAGGTGCCTGACATCTCTGAATTTGAGAAATTGCTCACCCCCAAGACCAAGGCAATCTTGCTTTGCAACCCTTGCAACCCTTCCGGTAAATTGTTCACCAAAGAAGAAATGTTGAAAATCGGCGAATTCTGCCGCAAAAACGACCTCTTCTTGATTTCCGATGAGGTTTACCGCGAATTCTGCTACACCGACGAGCCTTATTTCTCTGCCATGGATATTCCCGGCTGCGAGCAGAACGTCATCTTGGTGGATTCTGTTTCCAAACGTTACAATTTGTGCGGTGCCCGTATCGGTTGCATTATCTCTCACAACAAAGAAGTGATGGCGGCGGCTATGAAATTGGCACAATCCCGCCTTTGCCCTCCCGTATTGGGTCAGTACGCAACTTTGGGTGCCTTGGACACGCCTTTCAGCTATTTCGATGAGGTAAAAGAGGAGTATATCGCCCGTCGTAACTGCGCCATTGAGGCCCTCAATCAAATGCCCGGTGTCTATACACCTATGCCTATGGGTGCCTTCTACACGGTGGCTGAATTGCCCGTAGATGATGCTGAAGCCTTTGCCAAATGGTTGCTCACCGACTTCCGCGTTGACAATGAGACCGTCATGGTGACCCCTGCCAAATCCTTCTACAAGACCGAAGGAGTGGGCCACAACCACGTTCGCATCGCCTATGTATTGGAAGTTCCGAAGTTGAAAAAAGCCATGCATATTTTGGCGGAAGCCCTCAAGGTTTATCCGGGAAGAACCAACTAACATTTATTCTGGTAGAGTAAACCTATGAAACAGGAACTCGCCGAACAAATCATCGACTTAAACAAAGAACTCATCCGGCATCCCTCTGCCACCTTTATGGGGAGGGTTGCCGGTGATTCTATGATAGAAGAAGGGGTGCAGGAGGGCGACGTGCTGATTATTGACCGTTCGCTGACACCGCGCAACGGAGACAAAGTCATCTGCTTTTATGAGGGCGAATTCATCATGCGCACCCTTGAATTGCAAGATGATTATGGTTGGTTACATGCCGCCAATCCCAAATACAAGCCTATTCGCCTCGGAGCGGAAAGCCCATGCCAAATCTGGGGCGTGGTCAGTTATATTATCAAAAATGTACGCGCCCGTTAAATCGGGACATCCCTCATGTACGCACTGGTCGATTGCAACAATTTCTTTGTATCCTGCGAGCGGGTGTTTCGTCCTGACTTGGAAGGAAAAGCCGTGGTCGTGTTGAGCAACAACGATGGTTGTGTGGTCGCACGCAGCAACGAAGCCAAGGCGCTGGGCATCAAAATGGGCACGCCCTCTTTTCAACTCAAGCATTTCTACGAAAAAGGCACGCTGATTCCCTTTTCAGGTAACCACCAATTATACAGCAACTTATCTACCAGAATCATGTCTATTCTGGCAGAAGATTGCGACAATCTGGAAATCTACTCCATCGATGAGGCTTTTTTCTCTTTGGACCGCATTCCCCCGGAACAACGCATCAGTCATTGCCGTAAACTTCGGGATAAAATCCGTCAATGGGTCGGTATCCCCGTGAGCATAGGCATTGCCCCCAGCAAAACCTTGGCTAAATCTGCAGCACATTTTGCCAAAAGCTTCAAAGGCTATCGAGGCGTCTGTGCGATAGACACGGAAGAGAAACGTCGTAAAGCCTTGTCGCTTCTTCCCATCGGAGAGATTTGGGGCATTGGACGGAAAATGGTTGTTCGCGTCGAAGAAAAGGGCATCCATACCGCCCTGGATTACGCAGAACGGAGACGGGATTGGATTTTTTCCGAGTGGAATCTGCCCGGTCTGCAAATATGGGAGGAATTAAACGGTCATCCTGCAAAATTCAGAAACAAGGATGATAAAAGAAAATCCATCTGCCATTCCCGTAGTTTTGCCAAAACCATATCGGAGTTTGAGTCGCTCGCAGGCCGCATTTCCGATTTTGCTTCCTCCTGTGCGGCTGATTTGCGTAGTGAGGGTACCGTTGCCCACCGCGTCAGCACCTTTATCCGCACCAACCGTTTCCGCGAGGATTTACCCCAGGATGAGGCCTCTACGGAAATCATTCTGCCCGTGGCCGCCAACAGCAGCCAACAAATCACAACCGCAGCGTTGCAAGGCCTGCGTATTATCTTCAAAAACGGTATGGAATACAAGAAAGCAGGGGTGGTGGTCTCCGATATTATTTCCATGGAAGACAACACCCAGCTGATTTTTGATCCGGAGGAAGAAAATCAGCGTGAGAAGGAAGACCGTCTGTCTGAATTGATGGATCTAAAACTCGGCGATTTGCGACTGGCGCGACAAAACAAGAAAGACAACAGCACGCGACACGAGCACCGTTCCCCCAATTACACCACTTGTCTGGAAGATATTATCAAGGTATATTAGCGCCACAGTTGCGCCAACAAAGACTTATTCGGTGCGGCCGGGATAGGCTTCCAATGCTTTGGCCAAACACTCCAGCGCCGCCGCCAAATCATTGATATTCAACACATAGGCAATACGCACCTCTTGGCGCCCCTCACCCGGCTCGGTATAGAAGCCGCTGGCAGGAGCCAACATCACCGTCGCGCCTTTGTAACTGAAATCCGTCAGACACCATTTGCAGAAAGCTTCGGCATCGTCCACCGGCAATTTGGCTACGGTATAAAAAGCGCCCATAGGGATGGGAGAATACACACCCGGAATTTTATTCAGACCTTCAATCAAGAAATTGCGGCGCTCCAAATACTCCTCATAGACAGAGGTCAAATAGGATTTCTGCACATCCAAGGACGCCTCAGCGACCACCTGACCAATCAGCGGAGGACTCAAACGGGCCTGGCAGAATTTCATCACGGCCTCGCGTACCTTTTTATTCTTGGTACAGAGGGCACCGATACGGATACCACACTCCGAATAACGCTTTGATACAGAATCAAACAGCACCACATTTTCCTCAATCCCCTCCAAGTGGAAAGCGGAAATATAAGGCATGCCCGTATAGATAAATTCACGATATACCTCGTCGCTGAAAAGGTAGAGATTATGCTTCTTGACGATGTCGCGAAGACGATACATTTCTTTGCGGGTATAGAGATAACCCGTCGGGTTGTTGGGGTTGCAAATCAAAATCGCCTTGGTGCGCTCGTTGATGTGCTCTTCAAACGCCTCGATGGAAGGAAGGCGGAAACCATCCTCAATGGAGGTCTTCACAGAACGAATCACCGCACCTACCGAAATGGCAAAGGCCATGTAGTTGGCATAGAAAGGGTCGGTCACAATGATTTCATCACCGGGATCCAGACAGGCCAAAAACGCAAAAAGCACGGCCTCGGAGCCACCGGTCGTCACAATGATTTCATCGGGCGACAAATCGATGCCGAACTGCGCATAATAATTGACGAATTTGGTACGCAAAGAGAGATAACCTTGTGAGGGGCTATACTCCAAAATATCCCTATCAATGGACTTCAGGGCATCCAGACCACATTGGGGCGTCTTGATATCCGGCTGACCAATGTTGAGATGATATACCTTGGTACCATTGCGTTTGGCTGCCTCTGCATAAGCGGCCAATTTTCGTATCGGTGAGGAGGGCATTTTGTCCGCCCTTTGTGAAATTTCCATTGTGTAAAATCTATAAATCTCACAAATGTAATAAAAATATAGTTACATTTGCGTCAAATTTAACAAAAGCGTGATGAATCTACCTTTTATAGAGATATTTTTAATCGGAATCGGCGTTTCTATGGATGCCTTTGCTGTCTCCATAGGGAAAGGTCTCTGCCTCAAGGAAGTACATTGGAAAGACTGCTTGAAGGTGGGACTTTGGTTCGGATTGTTTCAGGCTCTGATGCCCTTGATTGGCTATTATGCCAGTATCTCATTTACTTCTTTGGTACAAGAAATCGACCATTGGATTGCGTTTGTCATGTTGGGATTGATTGGCGGCAATATGATTAAGGAGTCGCTTCAAGCCCAAAAAGAAGAAGAACAGGTATGCAAAACCCGTCGCGAAGAACTCGCATTCAAGACCATGTTGCTGCTTGCTATCGCCACCAGCATAGACGCTCTGGCGTGCGGCGTATCTTTTGCCTTTCTGGACTACCCTATTTTTGAGAGCATTGCCATCATCGGTCTGACCACTTTCTTCTTCTCTTTCTGGGGCATACGACTGGGTCACCGCATAGGCACCCGCATGCACAAAGGAGTGGAAATTTTCGGCGGAATTGTCTTGATTTCCATCGGAGCAAAAATCCTGCTCGAACATTTACTCGGATAAAGCGCGAACTTACCGCGGCAAAAGTCGTTCAGACTTTCACGACGCAATCAAGAACCGTTTATACTTTGGCCGCACAAGCGATGCCGTCGAGAGCGGAAGAGACGATACCGCCCGCATAACCGGCTCCCTCCCCACAAGGATACAATCCCGGCACACTCAAAGATTCGAAAGTCAGCGGATCACGGGGAATACGCACCGGCGAAGAGGTTCGGGATTCCACACCCGTCAGCAAGGCCTCATTGGTATAATAGCCATGCATAAATTTATTGCCCACATAGGGAAAAGCCAATTTCAGACGCCATGAAATATGCTCGGGAAGCAACTCATGCAAAGGAGCATTGAGAACCCCGGGATGATAGGTCGATTTGGGCAAATCCTTGGAGGGAATACGGCGGCAGAAGTCCATCATTCGCTGTCCGGGAGCCTTCAAAGAAGAGGAATAATCATACATTTTCTTCTCGATATCAGCCTGATAGCGCATCATGGCAAGGGGACCGTATTGGGCATATTCTTCAGGAATATCGCTCGGTTCGACTGACACCACCACACCGGAATTGGCAATTTTTCCGTTGCGCGCAGAGTTGCTCATTCCATTGAGCACCAATTCGCCGGGAGCAGTGGAAGAGGGTACCAAAATACCACCGGGACACATACAGAACGAGAATACGCCACGCCCCTCAATCTGGGTAACAAAAGAGTATTCCGCCACCGGCATAAAAGGTTGCCATTTGCCGTGGTATTGGATTTTGTTGATGAGCCATTGAGGGTGTTCGGCACGCACGCCAATAGCCAGTCCTTTGGCCTCCAACGCCCAACCTTTGCGAGCAAAAAGTTCATAGATATCACGGGCTGAATGTCCGGTCGCCAAAATGACTTTTTTAGCCGTAAAAGTTATTGATTTTGAAGCACTTGTAGAAGAGCCAAGAGACTCACAATACAATTTGATATTCCCGTCATTCAATTTTTCAATATCGGTCAAACGACAAGAAAAATGATATTCTCCGCCATGCTCAAGGATACATTCGCGGATTTTTTCCACCACAACAGGAAGACGATCGCTTCCGATATGCGGGTGTGCATTGACTAAAATATCGGGATCCGCACCAAATGCCACCAACTGATGCAGCACCTCACGCACATCCCCTCTTTTGGAAGAACGGGTAAATAGTTTACCATCAGAAAAAGTACCGGCCCCACCTTCTCCGAAACAATAATTGCTATCCGGATTGACCACTCCTTCACGAGAAAGCGCCGCCATATCGTATTTTCTGCCATGTACATCTTTGCCTCGCTCAATCACAATGGGTTTGAAACCGCGCATCAGGAGTTTCAGGGCAGCAAACATTCCCGCCGGTCCTGCGCCCACCACCAGAACGGGCTCGGCATTGTGAACATCCTGATATTCATCGAGATGATATTCCTCCAAGTTTTCATCCTTGCGGCACACATCGATTTTGTAACGATAGAGAATTTCAGAAGAACGCGCATCCACACTTCGACGGGCAATGCGCCAATCCCCCACCTTGTCAGCTTTTACACCCAAAGCTTTGGCGGCTATGGGAAGCACATCGGCATTCTGGGGGTCACGACCTATTTTACAGGCAATTTCTATCTGCTTCATACTCATTTCTTTATCTCAAGTTCAGCCGCACGGGATACGGGCGCCACATCCAAGGAACTGCGTTTTCCGGCCAGGTATTGATAATAACCGGCAACGGCAATCATGGCTGCATTATCAGTGGTAAATTTGAATTCAGGCAAAAAGGTACGCCAGCCTCGTTTTTCTCCCTCCTCCACAAGGCGGGCACGCAAGCCGCTATTGGCCGACACGCCACCACCAATCGCAATATCTTTGATGCCGGTCTGACGAGCTGCCTTGACAAGTTTGTCCATCAGAATATCTATCAAGGTCTGCTGGAAAGAAGCACAGATATCCTCTTTGTTCTTTTCCATAAAATCAGGGTCCTTTGCTACCTCATCACGAACAAAATACAGCAAAGAGGTCTTCACACCGCTAAAACTGTAATCCAATCCCGGAATGTGGGGTTTGGAGAAACGGAAACGATGAGGGTCTCCATTTTTCGCCAGACGGTCAATGATGGGACCACCGGGATAACCCAAACCCATCATTTTGGAACATTTGTCAAAGGCCTCTCCAACGGCATCGTCAATGGTCTGTCCCAAAATTTCAAATTCCAACGGTCCGTTTACCTTGACAATTTGGGAATTACCTCCGGATACAAGCAGACACAGATAAGGAAAATCCGGCGTGGGAGTATCCTTGTCGTATTGTTTGACAAATCCCGCCAACAAGTGTCCCTGCAAGTGATTGACCTCCACGAGAGGACAGTTCAAGGTCATGGACAAAGTTTTCGCAAAAGAGGTTCCCACCAACAACGAACCCAGCAAACCGGGACCGCGGGTAAAAGCAATGGCACTGATATCGGAAAGCTGAATTCCGGCCTGACGGACAGCCTCGCTGACAACGGGCACGATATTGAGCTGATGAGCGCGGGAGGCCAATTCTGGAATCACTCCTCCATAGTCTTTATGCACTTGCTGACTTGCCAAAACATTGCTCAGCAGATAGCCGTCTTTGAGAACGGCTGCGGATGTATCATCGCAAGAAGATTCAATTCCTAAAATAATGTCGGCCATAACT
>JAEIGA010013995.1_pt1 | contig 12196 bp, 6 predicted proteins | sample 9270691 | NCBI WGS metagenome assembly JAEIGA01 (sample SAMN17057246, study PRJNA624740) | gut metagenome | biome: biome; isolation source: fecal sample | host: Bos grunniens | place: China: Xizang | collected 2019
AGTTGCCGAGGGCTACAAAACACCAAGCATCAACGAGTTGTTCACCCACAACACAGCAATCATCAAGCGCAATGCTACAATCACCATCGAGAAGCTCAACGACAACACCACGTACACGCTCTTTGCTGTGCTTCGTGCAACAGATGATGGCACATTGAGCGATCCTAAGAAGCTAACATTCACAACACCTGACGATGGCGTAGATAGCCCTATCACCATCGACAACGTGGGCTACGACAACGTTACATTCACAATCAACCTCCCTGGCAACATGCTCTTCCAGTGTATCGACAAGGCGTCATTGGAGTACTACGGTCAGAGCCCTGAGAGCTACATCAGCACCCCAGGTATCGGCATCCTCGACAATGGTCCATTGACTGTTGAGTGGTACGATGGCGGCTCGTATGGCATGTATGAGATGCGCATGCGTGAGGATAGCGAGTACTATGTTATCGCTGTAAGTTGCGACAGCAGCAAGAACATCACTGGCAAGATCTACATGGAGGAGTTCAAGACTCTCCGCAAGCCTACATCGGAGGCTGGCATCACAACCAACCTAATGAACATCGGCTCTACATCTGTAGAGATCATGACTCAGCCCGACGACACCGTTGTTGAGTATTATGTATATGTACGTGACAAGGCATGGTCAGACGGCATCGTTGCTGGCTACGGCGAGTCTATGCTCATGACATTGGTAAAGAACCCATCTGCTGGCTCATGGCACCTTTCAGACGACAACTGCGACACATGGGGTGGCCTTGCACCAGAGACCGACTACTACTGCCACATCGTGGTTATCGACAACAAGGGCGCTGAGGCTCTCACACGCATCGAGTTCACAACAACAGCTAAGCAGCTCGCAGCACCAACACTCGAAATGTCTGTAACTGAGGATGCTAACTCTCCTCATAACACACTTTACCTCAACCTACGCTCAGACTCTGCAGCAAGCGCAAAGGTGGTATTCCGCGCAACAGCAGATGTTCACGCCAAGCGTGTGGAGGGTTACGACGATCAGTACATCGTGAACAACTTCGGTACTGATATTGGCCAGGTAGACCTCGATGCTATTAACAACACTGGCCTATCGATCAAGATGGAGAACTTGTGGCCAGAGGTGGAGTACACAGTAATGGTAAGCGTAAAGAATGCCGAGCACACCGAGACATTCGAGGCTACAACATACACCACACCTAAGCAGGCTGCAGCACCACGTGTTGAGTCTGAGTTGTTCACATCGCTTCTCGGCGAGTGGCAGATGACATACACCCTCGTTCAGGAGAATGGCATCACAGCTACTGTTAGCGACGTTGTGACTATCGCTCAGGGTGTTGACGCAAAGACCAACGCCGACTACCGCGACCAGAACCGTCTTGTAATCCTTGGCCTTCCATTCAACGTATCGGCACAGGGCGTATACTCACCACTTCCAGTATACACACCTGCAGACCTCTTGGATGCAACTCCTAACTATTACGCTAAGGGTCAGAACCTCATCTACCGCGACTACGGTCCTAAGTTCTTCCTCGAGATTGGCCAGGGCGATGTTCTCACAGTGCCTACATCTAAGGGCGAGTACCTCTACAACTGGGCAGAGGAGGGTTACCTCAACTTCTATGGTTGCGACTACGATAACCAGTTCACAGCACCTGCCACATTCCCTGTAACAATCTCCGATGGTGGCGACACACTCACTATCGGTGCTTACCACTCAGGTGAGGAGTTCGGCTTCGGCATCTACCGCCCAGCGGTATTCCTCAACGACTACCAGATGAAGGCGTGCGCTAAGAGCGACATCGTACTCACACGAGTAAAGTAATAATCACGGGTGGGGGCTACCCCACCCATACTTATTAAATAATAATAGGATGAAAAAGATATTATTTGCATTTGCAGCACTCCTCGGCATCGCAGCTTGCGAGCCTCAGCCACCCGTAGACCCAACACAGACGCTACTCCTCTCAGTAGATAAGTTCATTATTGTTGCCGATGGCGTTGATGTAGCAACATTTACCGTTACCGACCAGAACAAGAATGCGGTAAATGCCACAATCCACTTTGCTGATACACAAGAGGCTCTCGATGGCAACACCTTCAAGACAAAGTATGCTGGTGAGTATGTCTTCTATGCTAAGTATGGCAACGAGATCTCTAATCCTATCGGCATTCAGGCAACTGAGCCTGCCGACACTCCTAAGCCTCCTGTAACGGGCACACTAACATTATCTGTAGACAAAAGCGAGATTAATGCCGATGGTACAGACAAGGCTACATTCACCACAAAATGGGATGACAACGTTGTAGAGGCTATCATCTATAATGCAGCTGACAGAACGCCTCTTCAGGGTGCTTCGTTCTCGACCACTAAGGCTGGCGAGTATAAGTTCTATGCTAAAGCTACTATTGATGGCTATGGCGAGGCTACCTCAGATGAGATAATGGTGATAGCAAAGGCCACAGAGCCCGAGCAGGAGAAGCCTATCACAATTGAGGCTACAAGCGATACAATACGTGCCAACGGCATCGACAGTGTAATGCTCCTCGTAACACAGGATGGCGCAAACGTGACAAGCCAGTCGACAATCTATGCTAATGGCAGCGTTGTCAACGGCAATAAGTTCGCAACAACAACCCCTGGCACATACACCATCTACGCAACTAAGGGCTCGGTAACATCGAACGAGATTACTGTAACTGCCGAGGCTGTGGAGAGCGGCACGACAATCGTATTTGCTGAGGGCGTGACAATATCATCGGGCTGGTACGACGTAAACAAGAAGGGCATGGGCGATAATGGCGACATCAACATGTGTTGGGCTGCTGCTTCGTCAAACATGATTCAGTGGTGGCAGGATAGATATGTTGCTGCGGGAAATACACTACCTTCAACAGCCGTTAATGGCCCTGGCACAAAGACCTACGGTTCGTTTGGTCCATACGAGCTCGCACTAATGGAGGTATATCACGACGAGTGGAACAACAACAAGGGTGGCCACCCTGAGGAGGCTATTCCTTGGTACTTCGAGGGTAAGCTCTATGGTGGCGAGTATGCATCATCGGGCTCACAAGCATATCCTCTCACCGAGGGTGGCTACTGGAAGAGCGTATGGAGCAGCATAGAGCCTCATATCTACCGTGGCTATGCACACGAGATATTCCCAAGCCAGTACCCTCAGATGTACACTACATGCTTCAACAACTACTACCTCTGGGGCAATGGCTCATCGCTATTGGGCAAGGAGCGCCTCGCATACTTCTCGAACCTCGTTGTTGAGTCGTTCGAGCGCGGCATGGCAAGTTTGACTATTGCTTTGAGCGAGAATATCGCATCGTTGCACCACTCGGTTACAATCTGGGGCTATGAGATTGACAACGCAACAGGTCTTCTCACTCGCATGTGGATCACCGACTCTGACGACCTTACATCAGAGCCTAAGCAGCAGCTTCTTAACGAGTACACAGTAAGCATTGGTGAGGGCAAGTCGCACATCAAGCTCTCGGGCAACACTCGCTATGGAAATGCTTGGATAGTATCTATCCATCCATTCTCGGGCTACGGCTCTGCAAACTAACATACACTATTATATGCAATTAAGGGTGTCGCACAAGAGCGACACCCTTAATTATTTTACAAACCACCATTACTTACCAAAAGGCTCGAAGTCGGCATCTTGCGCCTTCCACGATGGCTTGCGCATAGCATATATGATAAATGGAATGACCACCACAACTATTGCGCCGATGATAAGCACTGAGAACCACACACTCTTGCTACCCACAGCAATCTGCGATGGTGGGATGAAGCTAAGCACAAAGGCCAATAGAGAGCCAGCAAAGCCCAAGCCTCCTAAGAACCACATGAGGCCATTGCCACGTCCAAGGCGGAAAGGACGCTCCAGCTGTGGCTGCTTATAGCGTAGCACGATAGCCGATGAGAACATGAGCATATACATTATCAGGTAGAGCAACACTGTGAGCTGCGACAATATCTGATAGAACGACTGCACCGAGGGCATAACCACGAACAACAGACCGAGGATGGTGACGATGACACCCTGAACGAGGAGTATGTTACGCTGCACACCTCTGCTGTTTGTCTTCTGGAAGAATGGTGGCAAATAGCCCGCACGACCCACGGTGAAGATACCCTTCGAAGGACCTGACACCCACGTGAGCACGCCTGCCAGCACGCCAAAGACAAGGGCGATGGCGATTATAGGTCCCATCCACGACATGCGCAAGAAGCTGAAATAGTTGTCGAAACCCATCAGCAGAGTCTGCGTGAGGCTCATATCCTTAGCAGGCACCACTATGGCGAGGGCAAATGTGCCAAGGATGAATATCAGCACCGTGACAAGCGAGCCGATGATGATGGCACGTGGGTAGTTGCGCTTAGGGTTGTCGACCTCCATGACGTGGATACCCATCATCTCCATACCAGCATAGAACAGGAATATGGAGCTGGCGAGCACAAGGTTCGAGAAGTTGGTGAGGTCGGGGAAGAAACCAGAGTGGGTGTTTAGGTTGTTGTGACCGCCCTTGGCAAGATATACCACAGCAAGAAGTATGAGTATGGCTGCTGGCACGATAGTGCCTATTATGCCACCCCACTTACTAACTTTACCCACCCAATCCAAGCCACGCAGGGCGATGAACGTAGCTATCCAATAAATGGCCAACACCACAACAAGGGTGAAGAAGCGGTTGGAGGCAAGCGCCGCATCGGCCGAGGGATCAGTGCCAATATAGGCAATGCTCACCGCACCAAACGTGAGCACCGTAGGATACCATATTGTCGACTGTATCCACTGCAGCCATATAGCCAAGAAGCCAACACGTGGGCCATAGGCCTCGCCTACCCACCTGAACACACCACCCTGCTTCGACGCATACATAGCCGCAAGCTCGGCAGCAACCATAGCCGTAGGGATAAGAAAGACGATGGCTGCGAAGAGGTAGTAGAATGCTGATTGCAAGCCATAGATAGCCTCCGAGGCGAGTCCTCGCAAGCTAACGACGGCCGTAACGTTCATGATAGCGAGCGTCAGCACGCTCAGCTTAAATCCATTTGCTTTGTTTACACTTTGCATACCTTAATATTTATTTGTTGTATGCCTCCACTCAGCAATTATGATGCAAAACTGAGTCTAAGCCCCGAAACATGTAGCAAATAATCACAGAAGATTCGTGTGCCCCGAACAAAAGCACTACGCATAAAACAGAGAGAGGGTGTCCACATTATAGTGAACACCCCCTCTTAATGTTTAGAAGTTGTATAACAAGAGCTAATTGTAGGCTTGGCATTTTTATTCAACTACTTCCAGCCGCCACCCAGTGCTTTATATAACTCGATAAGTGCCAAATACTGGTCACGGATGGCATTGCTACGCTCAATCTCGGCATTGAAGTAGCTACGCTGGGCATCCAACACCGCAAGATAGTTGACATGACCATTCATGTGCTGCACCATAGCCAAGCTAACATACTTTTGCGACGACTTCATAAGATCATCCATAAGTCGAGTGTTCTCTACAGCCGAGCGATAGGCGGCCATAGCGTTGCTCACCTCACGAAAGGCAAGCAGCACCTTCTCCTCATACTCGTAGCACTTAGCCTCGCATGCTGCCAACGCCGCCTCGTACTGCGCCTTACGCTTGCCAAAAGCAAACACAGGCGAGGTAAGCTCGGCCAACAGATATGTAAGTGGCGCAGTGAAGAAACCAGCAAAGGCATCGTGCTCGAGGCCGAACTCGAACTCCAAGACAAAGCGAGGAAAGCGGTTAGCCCACTGAACACCAGCCGAGGCCATAGCGGCCTTAAAAGCCAACTCGGCCTCACGTACATCGGGACGACGCTCCACCAAGTCGGAAGGCAGGCCCACCTTAAGGATATTATTGTTCTTGAAGCTAAGGTGCGAGCTCTTGCGCTTAACAGCAGCGGGATAGCCACCAGCAAGATACGAAATCTCGTTCTCCTTCATCTTTATTTTAAGCTTGAGGTCTGGCACCAACGATGCTGTGCGTGCCAACTCAACCTGTGCCTGCTGGTATGGAATCTCGGAGGTGAGGCCACCCTCGAATCGCAACTTTGCCTGACGCACATTCTCGCGTCGTGTGTCCAACGTGTTAGTGACAATCTGAAGCTCGGTGTCGAGGGCTACAAGCTCGAAGTAGGCAGTAGCAACATCGGCAATGAGCGTCATCTGGAGAGCACGACGAGCCTCGATAGTCTTGAGGTAGTTGGCCTTAGCTTGGCGATTAGCCCAGCGTAGGCGGCCAAAGAGATCGACCTCCCAGCCAAAGATTAGCTTCGCAGCATTCTCGGGGCTAACAGTGGCATTATCGCCAAAGCCATCGTTAGTCTCACGGTCGACATAAGCATCGGCACTAACATTAGGGAAAAAGTCGCTGCGTGCCACCCTATATCGCTTCTCGTACTCGACAATACGCACCGAGGCAACCATCATATCTCTGTTGTGCTGCAACGTGCGGTCGATGAGGTCGATGAGGATAGGATCGTCGAAGAGCTCCATCCACGACAGGTCGGCAACACACAAGCTATCCTGCTCGACATCGTCGACAAGCTGCTTCGGAAGGTTGAGCTGGGGTTGTACGACGCTCTTATGTATAGAGCACGATGAAAACATGACAACAGCCATCAGGGCCACAAATACTACCTTACGCATCACTTGCTCCTCCTATCTTTAATATACGACTTAATGCGGTAGATCCACACAAAGAAGTATGGCACCAACACGATGCCTATGGTCACCGCCACAAGCATACCAAAAAATACTCCTACGCCAATACCCTGGCGGCTTGCTGAGCCAGGACCTGTAGCCATGACCAATGGCAACATACCCAAGATGAATGTCAACGATGTCATGACAATAGGCTTAAAACGCATGACAGCAGCGTTTATCGTAGCCTCAACAACATCGATACCTCGGTCGACCTGCTCCTTAGCAAACTCGACGATGAGGATGGCGTTCTTGGCAGCAAGGCCGATAAGCATAACCAAGCCGATCTGGAAATAGACGTTGTTCTCCAAGCCGAAGATCACGATGCCTAAGAATGCACCGACACACGCCACAGGCAACGACAACAACACAGCAACAGGCACCGACCAGCTCTCGTACTGCGCAGCGAGGAACAAGAATACGAACAAGAAGGCCAACAGCAAGACAAGGCCTGTCTGGCCATGCTGTTGCTTCTCCTGATACGACAAGCCACTCCACTCGACACTCACATCATAGGGAATCTTCTCACGCACAATCTCCTCCATGATAGCCATAGCCTGGCCCGAGCTATAGCCTTGTGCCGCCTCGCCCGTAAACTTCGCCGAATAGTACATATTGAATCGCTTGATGGAGCTTGGGCCCGACGTATAGTAGGTTGTGCCCAACGACGGTATAGGAATCATCTTGCCACCGTTACCCTTGACAAAATAGAGGTTCATATTGTTGGCAGTAGCTCGATAAGGGGCATCGGCCTGGATATACACACGATATACTCGGTTGAAGAGGTTGAAGTCGTTGACATAGACCGAGCCCGTAAAGGCCTTCATTGTGGTGAATATGTCCGACACCGAAACACCCATGAGCTTAGCCATGTCACGGTCGACATCGACATAGAGCTGCGGAATCTCGTCCTGCATAGATGATGTCACACGTGATAGCTCCTTGCGCTGCGAGGCATAGTGCAGCAGCGTGTCGACAGCCATCTGCAACTCGGCATAGGTGGTGTTGCCACGTGCCTCCAAAGCCATCTCGAAACCTCCCGACGTGCCTAAGCCAGGAATGACAGGTGGCGAGCTGACATGCACCTTCGACTCGGGATACTCGCCTATATGGCGGCGCACGCCGTTCATAAACTTCGACAGGCTCTTCTCGTGGCGCTCCTCCCAAGGTTTCATGATAACAGTCATCTGGCTACGTGACTGGTTTACACCTGCACGGGGGCTCGAGCCCGTAACATTGAGCACATGCTCGACATCGGGCTGCGACATGAGATACTCCATAGCACGGTTCGTCACCTCACGGGTACGCTCCAACGAAGCACCCTGAGGAAGCTCCAGCTCGAGATTGAAATATCCCTGATCCTCCTGCGGGATGAAGCTCTGGGGCACAATCTGCATCATAAGAACTACGGCGACGATAGAACCTACGAACAACAGCAAGACACGCTTAGAGTGGTTCAATGTGCTACGTATAATACGACCATAGAGCTCATTACCTCGCTCGAGCAGTCGGTTGATAAATCTAAATAGTCGAGGTTTCGATGCCTCGTCACGAGTGTCGAGCTTCAAATACTTTGAGCACATCACAGGGCTCAACGTCAAGGCCACAACGGTGGATATGATAACCGACACGGCGATGGTCATGCTAAACTGGCGGTACAAGATACCTGTGATGCCAGGCAGGAAGCTCACTGGGACAAACACAGCACACAGAACCAACGACATAGCCACAAGTGCGCCACCGATGCTGCTCATAGCCTTCTTAGCAGCTTGGTATGCCGACAACCCCTCTTGGCGCATGATTCGATCGACATTCTCGACAACGACGATGGCATCATCCACAACAGTACCTATGGCCAGCACCAAGCCCAACAACGTAAGCATGTTGAGTGTAAAGCCAAAAATGAGCATCACACCCAGAGTACCCACAAGCGAGATGGGCACGGCAATGGCAGGCACAAGCGTCGAGCGCCAGCTCTGCAACGACAAGAACACCACCAAGATAACCAAGATGAGGGCCTCGAACAGAGTCTTATACACCTCGTCGATAGATTGGCTGATATAGTCGGTGACATCGAACGGAATGTCGTAGGTGATGCCCTCGGGGAAGTTGCGGCTAATCTCCTCCATAGCCTTGCGCACCGACTTAGACACCTCCATAGCATTCATGCCTGGCAGCAGATTTACCTCCAACACCGCAGCATTCTCGCCATTGACACCACTCTCGGTGGTATAGGACTGAGCCTCCAACGCCACATCGGCAACATCGCGCAGACGAAGAATAGAGCCATCCTTATCGGCCTTAACAACAATATCCTCGAACTCCGACACGCTGGATAGTCGTCCATGAGCGACGATAGGTATTGTGATATCGATGCCGTCGATAGGCTGCTGGCCCAAGACACCCGCTGCCGACTCACGGTTCTGCTCCTTGATGGCCGACTGAATATCTTGCACAGTAAGGCCCATTGAGGCGAGGCTCTCGGGACGCACCTTGATCTGCATGGCATAGTAGCGACTACCGACGTTCGACACCCTACCAACACCATTCACACGACGAATCATGTCGAGGACGTTGAGCGTGGCATAGTTGCTAAGGTAGACCTCGTCGAACTTAGGATCGCTCGATTTAAGCGTGATGGTCATCAGCTTGCTCGTAGCCTGCTTATCAATCGAGATGCCATTGCTGACAACCTCGGCAGGGAGGCGTGACTCAGCACCCTTAACACGGTTTTGCACCTCGACAGCTGCAAGGTCGGCATCGGTGTCGATATCGAAGGTGAGCGTCACAGAGAATGTTCCTGTGTTGGTGCTCTGCGAGTCCATGTACAACATGCCAGGTGTTCCGTTGAGCACCTGCTCGATAGGTGCTGCCACAGCCTGCGAAACAGTCTCGGCACCAGCACCCGGGTAGGTTGCCGACACACGCACCACAGGGGGCACGATTTGCGGATATTGGTCGACAGGAAGCAACGCCAAACCGATCATACCCACCAGCACAATCAGTATGGATATGACCATCGAGAATATCGGGCGGTCAATAAAAAAATCACTCTTCATCCCTATTGCTCTTTCTCGCTGTTTACAATCGCCACCTTCATGCCGTGACTGAGCTTATGGTAGCCCTCGACAATAATCCTTTCGTCGCTGGCCAAGCCTCGCTCCACAACAACCTTATTGGTAACCTCGGGGCCAAGCTCGATAAATCGCTTCTCGACGATGCTGTCGGGGCGCACAACAAAGATGTAGGCACCACCCTTCTCGATGACCAACGACTTGGTAGGCACAACGATAGCATCTTCGTGGACATCCATCAGCAGACGCACCTTGGTGAGCTGACCAGGAAGCAATATATGGTTGGGGTTAGGCATCTGCGCACGCACAGAGAATGTTCCTGTGTTGGGATCTACCTGAGGATCGGCAAAGTCGACAACGCCATGAAAAGGATACTCGGTGTTGTCAGCAAGCGTGATGGTGATATAAGGGTTCCACTTACGGTCCTCCATCGTCTTACCGAGGTTGACGTTACGCTCCTTGCTCTTGAGATAGTCGAGGCCCGTCATGCTGAAGTTAACCTCCACGGTGTCGCTATTTACCACCGTTGCCAACAACGACTTACCACCTGGGCCCACCAACGTGCCTATGTCGGCAGAGCTCTCGCTGATGAATCCCGAGATTGGCGAACGCACAGTGGTGTAGCTAAGGGCGATTTCGGCCTGCGTAAGGTCGGCCTCGCTCATCACCACCTCGGCCTGTGCAGCCTCGTAGGCAGCAGTGGCATTGTCGAAGTCGAGCTGGCTGGCAGCATTCTGGTCGAAGAGCAGGCTGATACGTTTAAGGTCACGCTCGGCCTTTTGTAGGAGTGCCTCGTTCTTTTTAAGCTGCGCCTTAACCTTCTCGACACGAGCGCTATACAGCTTCTTGTCGATGGCAAAGAGCTGCTGATTCTTCTTGACGTAGCCACCCTCCTCGAAATACATAGTCTCGAGATAGCCCTCGACACGTGCTCGTATCTCGACATATTGGCGCGCCTTGATCTTACCTGCATACTCGACATACACCTCTACATCCTCGACAACAACAGGCTCGGCCGTAACCGTAGGATAGGTTGGCGCAGCAGGCTTCGGCCAATTAAGATAGACAGCATAGGCAATAGCGGCAAGAACAGCAACCACAGAAAAGCACCACAACCACACAGAAATGTGTTTGATATCTCTTATTTTCTGAGCTACCTGGCCAACTATTCTACTTAGCCCATCGGTAGGAATATTTATTTGCATCGCTCAATTATATTAAATTAGGGGGCAAATATACAATTTATTTTATAATAAATTGCACTTTTTTCAACATTTAGCATACTATTCAACCACCCAAAGTTTGTTCGGCACAGACTTTGAATCTGCCAAAGGGGTAAACATCATTGAAGTATGTCATCACCAAGGAGCATATACATACACGGAGCGCTGATACTCTGCAACATAATATGGGCATGCGACTACCCATTCTACAACCTCGTATTGGGCAGATACATATCGCCATTAGCGATGGTCACAGCCTCGCTCATCATAGCTGCACTACTCTCCGTAACACCCCTACTCTGGCAAAAGGCCGAACACGTTGAGCCCAAAGATAGGCTTACGATGCTCGGCGCAGCACTACTCATGGGCCTTGTGCGCAAGCTGTGTATGATGTTCGGACTTGCCGAAACATCTGCCATCGATGGCTCGATAATAAGCACCACCACACCTCTTTTGGTTCTTGCGCTCTCGGTCGTCATAGGCATCGAGCGACTTACCGTAACACGTGTTTTAGGACTACTCATGGGCATGTGTGGCACGATAGCCATCATCGTGTCGAGCAACAGCGAGGCACACCAGCAGTCGAGTGTCTGGGGCAACACACTAATCATCATATCTGCCTGTGTGTCGGCAACATACATGGTGTGGCTACGTAGGTTAGTCAGCAAGTATCGTATCACCACAGTGCTACGTTGGATATACTGCACCTCGGCATTTGTTATGCTTCCGTTCGGCATAGATAGCCTAACGAAGATCGACTTTGAGCACATGCCCACAGAGATTGTCTTAGCCTCACTCTTTGTGCTTGTCGTGCCGACATATCTTCCTAACCTGCTGCTCAACTATTCGCTGCGTGTTGTGCCACCCACCACCTCGAGCGTCTATTCGTACCTTCAACCTGTCGTAGCCATATCCCTTGCCGTTGCTATGGGCTTGGATAAGCTCCACCCCGACACCATCCTCTTTGCCGTAGTCATCTTCGTGGGCGTAGGCCTCGTTGTAAGATCAAACCGAGCGAACAAAGCCACGACCACATCCCCCAAAATATAATTTAGCGATAGAAGGCAGCAGATGTGGCCTCGACATGAAATTAGCCTGGATGGGCTGTACTCGAGGTACTGCCCATTGACGAGATAATTCGTTAGCGGCAGTAGATG
>JAEIGA010013996.1_pt1 | contig 12196 bp, 13 predicted proteins | sample 9270691 | NCBI WGS metagenome assembly JAEIGA01 (sample SAMN17057246, study PRJNA624740) | gut metagenome | biome: biome; isolation source: fecal sample | host: Bos grunniens | place: China: Xizang | collected 2019
AATTGAATAAATTGATAAAAATATAATGAATTTTATGAAAAAAGAATGAATTGAAAAACACCTTGCCCCGGACCCGTAGCCAGGGCAAGGATATTGTGTATACAATTTGAAAATATTTAACTAAAGTCTGACAGCTTGCAATATAAATTATTTGTATAATAGAAGTAAACGAAAGGAGGCCGGCATGAGAAAATCCCGTAAAACTATTACACTTCCAACCCAGCAACAGATAGATGATCTTTATAAATCCGGTAACATTGAGGAACTACGAGCCATAAATGAGCGACTTGCAAAAACAGCTAACCAGCGAATGGCGCAATTATACAAACAAAATATCCGTAAGACCCCAGCGCTTGCAAGGGCTAAATATTATGTTGAACAGGTAAGCCCGATAATGACCGGAGGGGTATTTTCACGTTCTAAAAAAATTGATCCTGAAACGCTACATGAACAGCTCACAGAAGAGCTGATATTTTTAAGAAGTGAGTCTTCCACCGTATCCGGAGAAAAAGAGCGCCGGGCGCGTAAAGCATTCCGGACACTTACAAAAGGGAAGCTCCGGGAAGATGGAAGCCGTGACCGGCCATACTTGGAGATCCCGGAAGCTGTCCAGCTTCCTTCTGACTGGAGCGGAACGCGCAATCAGTACTTTGAGGAAAAATTTTTATCATTCCTTGAAGCTGATGTTTGGAAAGATATCAAGAAATATTTATATAGTACAGATACCAATATACTTCAGGAAGCCGGCGAAGCAATCGCGCGGGGTGCTGATGTGTCCGATCTGACAAAAGCATATAAAGATTACTTGGAAGGTGAGACAGATATATTTGCAATGTGGGACGATTGGACAAGTATTAAATGAGGATAGCATGAGGACTATTAAAGTATTGACGACAACCGGCAAAGATCAGGACAACAAGCCTATCACAAAAATTGTACCTGAGACAGTTTATAAAATTTCCGAATTATCATATCTTGATAAATTATTTTCGTGCAAAGAATCAAAACGCAAAGATCCTGAAACACTAAAAACTATTACATATTTAGAGATCCCGGCAGCATTTGACATAGAGACCACCACAATTACAAGTGATCCGGATAGCCAACAATTAAATATTGATAGAGACGCTTACCAGTATCTAAAAAATGTAAAAATTAAATATAACGAAAATATAAAAAAATCTATCCCGGATTTTGAGACTTTAAGGCGTTCTTATTTTGGCAAACTAAAGCTGTCAAAAAAAGAAGGCTACAGTGCGGACAGCTTATATCAGGAACTTAATGGGTTATATCCCCATCTCTTCCCGGATGATATTTACAATGAAGTAGAGCGTTTTGAAAAAATTCTTGAAGTCTTTGATACTCTTGAACCGAAAAAGGACGACTTCAGACCGTTTGGGTTTATGTATCACTGGCAGTTTTGTCTGGAGGATCAGGTAGTATTTGGCCGGACGTGGGAAGAATTTAAAGATTTGATGGGAAAGCTTGAACATAATATGCACTTGTCAAATACTAACCGGCTTGTTGTATGGGTGCATAATCTTAGTTTTGAATGGTCATTTATGAGACAGTTCATTGAATTTGAGAGCGGTTTTTTTCTTGAAGAAAGAAAGCCGGCAAAGATCTTAACAAAAGGCGGGATAGAATTTAGGTGTAGTTATATCTTAAGTAACATGAGCTTATCAAAATTTTGTGAGAATGAAAAAGGCGTAATCCATTACAAAATGGACGGCGACATCTACGATTATGAAAAGATCCGTACACCTATTACGCTTCTATCAGAATATGAAGAAAGCTATTGTTATAACGATGTCCGTGGATTATGCGAATGTATAAACAGCCGTCTTCAGTCCGACACACTGGCCACTATCCCCCTTACATCAACTGGATATGTCAGAAGGGATCTTCGTAACAGCTGGAGGAAAAACAAAAAGAACAGGGAATATTTTCGTAATTCAAAACTTGACTCGCATTTATATAAATTATGCCGTGATGCTTTCAGGGGAGGCGATACACACGCCAACAGTGCCCGCGCGGATCAGATAAACACAAATGTTTGGAGCTTTGATTTAAAATCATCATATCCGGCGATTATAACAGAGTTTGACGGCTTTCCTTTTTCCGCCTTTGCCAAGATGAAACCGGCCACTTACATCAATAATGATGTGTCAGAATATGCTTTTTTAATTAAAATAGCATTCAGGAATATTAGATATGATGTGCATGGGAAGCATGCTTGTGGCATGCCGTATATAGCACTTGCAAAATGTACTCATCATAGTAGTGATTGTATTATTGATAATGGCCGTGTCGTCTATGCGTCACTACTTGAATTAGTTGTAACCGATTTAGATCTTGAAATCATTAAGGGTGAATATTTATATGATGATATAAAGGCCGGCGAAATATGGGCTGCTAAAAAGGGGAAGCTTCCAAAAGAGATCCGGGATATAACACTTGATTATTTCCGGAAGAAAACCGAACTGGACGGCATAGAGGAAATGGCGTATGAATATGTTAAGAGCAAAAACAGGATTAATGCAATCTTTGGCTGTATGGTGATGAAAATAGACCAAACCCTTGTTAAATGGGATGACGGAAAACAGGAATATATAGATGAAACGCCGGATCTGGAAAAAGCTCTTAATGATTATTACAAGAGCCGGAATAATTTTTTATCATACCAGCAAGGATTATTTATAACTGCTGCAGCAAGAAAGCGCCTCAGGGATATGTTGTGGACAGTAGGAAAAGATTGTATTTATTGCGATACCGACTCAATAAAAGGTATTGGGGATCATTTTAAAGAGTTTGAAGCAAAAAATGAAGAGCTTAAGGCCTTATCTATACAGTGCGGAGCATACGCGGAAGACCGGAACGGAAATATAAAATATATGGGAGTCTGGGAGAACGAAACAAAAGATCATCTGTATGAAGAATTTAAAACTTTGGGAGCTAAAAAATATGTCTACCGGGAAGGGGACAAGATAAAAAGCACAATCGCCGGAGTCAGCAAAAAGGCCGGAGCTGCTTATTTTACAAAGACCGGGGTAGAAGGATTTAAACGTGATGCAGTCATCACAGAGTCAGGCCATCTGACAGCATATTATAATGATGATCCTGTACACACTATCATAATAGATCATTGTAAGATCACGACAGGAGCCAATGTAGCACTTGTTAATAATCAATATAAGATAGGTGTAACAGAGGATTATTTAGATTTACTGGTGAAGGGTCTTGATAATATTGTTGATATGATATAAACTATTTTATAGAAAATATTTTAATAAATTATTTAAGGAGGATTGTATATGGCATGTTTAATGACAGTAATTGAGGGCTTGGAACCTCATGAATTATCAGCACATTGTTAGAAATGATTGCAGCTGATAACAATATTGAAGTAACAGAATTAAGTGATAGAATGAATGATAGTGTTAAGAAGGTAAACAAAATAATGAAAGGAGGAAAAAGAAAAAAAACATGATACGAACAGTACTTATCACCAGCTGTTACCGCGGCAATGAAAGGAAAGTTTTTTATGGCCGTTATGATCCGGTGACGCTGGAGCGTCAGGGTTGGAAGATCGAGTGCACCATGACAAAAAAATTTAAGATGTCAGACGAGGAGTTCGCCAAATACGGCACAGAGGTAAATCAAAAGGAGGATAACAAATAATGGGAATTGCAGCAAAATATAATAAGGGCGGTGTGAGATTTGAAATTGATATAACTGATTTCAAATTCGCGACACTGGCAGAGCTTTTTACTAATAATAAGGATGAGTTGTTTGTTATAGATGGCCTATACCTTAATAAGAAATCAAATTTTGGGATCCATCCAGTCGCCATTGTAGGGTCAAAAGGTCTTTTAGTGGATCTTCCATTACATCTTACAGAAGATGTTAAAGCAATGCTGGAGGATGAGGAAGCCATAGCAGCAATCAAGAGCTGCAAGTTTGGATTTAAGATCGAACAGTATTTTCAGGAAAAGTATAAAAGGCTTTGCTATGGGATAAGATGGGAGGACGTAGAATGATATACAGAGTAACACTTGAAATCGGTTATAGGGAATGTTATTTTGATTTTGCAAATCCGGAGACGGCCACAGGATTTATGCTGTCAGCAGCAACGGCATATAACAAGCAAGCTTCAGATGATCTTGTAATTGTTTTAGAAGCTTATACAATGGATGACTACAACAAGAAAGAAGAGGAAAAAGAGGCCGAATGATAAAATATTTTGACGTGTCAGCATATACGCCAAAATTCCGGGCTTCAAATTTTTTCATCGGAGGGCGTCGAATTGGGAAAACCTTTTCGACGTTTTCTCTATTATATGAAAAGTATCAGCCTTTTTTATATGTCCGGAATACGGCAACGCAGTTAGATGAATGTTGCTGCGATACTGGCAACCCTTTTAAAAAATGGAATAAACGCACAGGCCATCATCTGAGGATGGAGAAGGAAAAAAATCATGCCATCATACTGGAGGAAACAGAGGAGGGCGAGAAAGTTGTAGGCTATGGAGGGGCTTTGTCAGTTTTTAAAAATCTTAGGGGAATAGATTTATCTGATGTTAAAATGGGCGTGATTGATGAATTTATAGAAGACAAGCGCCTTTCTTTTGATCAGGCAAAGGCCTACAATGATCTTTATGAAACCATCAATGAAAACCGGGAAATTGAAGGGGATGAGCCTTTCCGGTTTATATTATTATCAAATTCCCAGCGTCTTGATAATCCGATATTAAGAGATAAAAATTTGATAATTCCAATTGAAAGTATGATGTCAAATGGACAGAAGATCTGGAGGAATGAATCATGTTTTGTTTGTCTTCCTGTTTCGGAAGTTTCAGAGCTGAAGAAACATACAATGTTTTATCAGGGAATGGAAGGTTCAAAAACTTATGAGGAGGCAATAGAAAATAAGTTTGCGAATGATAGTTTTTATTCTGTCAGGAAACGGCCATTAAAAGAATATACCGGCTTATGTATGATTGATGATATTTACATATATAAGCATAAATCAAATGGCCGTTTTTATGCCTGTTCTTCCCAGTGCCTGAATATTCCTACATTTACATCAAAAGACAACTGGTCATTATTTTACAGAGCTTATGGCAAAATATTAGATATTGCTGCAGTTAATGGCCTGCTTGAATTTTCTGATTTTTCAACTAAATCTAGCATGTTTCAGATTTTGCGTATATAATATTAATGTCATATACTTTTCGTGGATCCTCCTGTCAAGACAATAGTCGCACAATAATTTTAATTGTGTGACTATTGTTTTTTTGCAATATAATTTGTAAAATAATATTGACGGACGGGCATTTTTCCGCTGGCTTAGCCCGGAAGGGTGCGGATGATTGGCCATCATGCCCGGCCGTTACTAAAGGAGGTAAAAATATATGACATTAGACCATTTTAACAACTTAAGTGAGGATGAGAGATCGAAATACTTGCAGTCATGTGAGGCGCTGGAAACAAGTTTAAAGGATTCAGAAGCTGAAATAAAAAGTCTGAAAGATGAAAACGAAACTTTTAAAACCGGCGCTGAAAAGCTGGAAGCGGATCTTAAAACAGCTAAAGAATTAAACTTTACACTTGCAAGGAAAGTAGACCGGTCAAAAGATCTTCCCACTTTTGAAGATATATTACATAACGAATTTGGAAAAAAAGAAAGGAAAAAGGCATGACTACAGAACAGATTTATACACTTGTGAATGAAGTTAATAAAGAAGCTTTTGGAGAAAATGCTCTTTCTGTTGTGGACACTTCCACACTGATTAGTCTTGGGAATACTGTTTTGTCTTCCAGCACTAACACAGAAGCATTTTTGAACACGCTGGCACAGAGGATCGGAAGAACAATCCTTCGCTTCAGGGAGTACAGAAACAAGCTGGGCGACATGGTACTTTCAGATTTTGAATTTGGCGCGATCCTTCAAAAGATCAAAGTAAGAATGCCGGAAGCAGAAGCGGACGAGAGTTATGATCTGATAGATGGACAGGCCGTAGACCACTATGTGGTTGCAAAGCCTGATGTAGATCAGAAACTGTTTGTGACAAGAACGCCTTACCAGTATCATATTACAACAGCCCGCGCAACTCTTAAGGAAGCTTTTCTTTCAGATGCTGCTATGGGATCATTTATCGGCATTGTATTTGGTGAAGTAAGAAATGCAATAGAAGCCGGTCTTGAAAACCTTGCAAGGATCACACTTGCAACAGCTATTGCTGAATATGCTAATGTCAGGGAAATTAAACTTGTTACAAGATATAATACAGAGTTTGCTCCGGCAACTCCGCTGACAGCTGCAACAGCACTTACAGACGATGCTTTTATCCGCTTCGCAATGTCAGAAATAAATCTAACAATTGATAATATTCAGGACATGAGCCAGCTATATAATGATGGATCCATGGACACATTTACACCAGCTGAAGATGTGAGGATCAAACTGCTTTCACGTTTTGTAAGACGCGCGCAGACTGTGACACAATATGCTGCTTTCAATGAGCGCTTTGTAGATGTAGACGGCCAGTATAGCAAGATAAATTTCTGGCAGTCCGCACAGACTCCGGACAGCGTAATCATTAAAAGACCTTCAGACAGCATAGAGACGACAGTAGAAAATGTTATCGGAGTATTGCATGATCGGGACGCTATGGGCGTTTATCAGATTGAGGAAGATGTTTTAACCACTCCTGTTAATGCAGCCGGAAGATATTACAACACGTACTATCATGAGCGCCAGCTCCGCGCGCTGGATCTGTCCGAAAATGGATTGATATTTACACTTAATTAAGGGGTTATAATGGCAACAGCTAATTTTTATACTTTTGCAAAGCGTAAAAACTCCACAAAGCAGCCCACAGGGACAGGCACACAGTTAACAGTTAATTTAAAAAGTGGGACTAGTTTAATTAGTCCCACTTTTTTGTTATCGCTTTCAAGCCGTCCGGATTATAATTATTTATCCTTTGAAGGGCGCTATTATTTTATCACTGATATTATCAGCGTACGGGATAGTCTTTGGGAGATCCAGGCAAGTGTTGACGCGCTGGGAACGTGGAAAACCACAATTTCAAGTGCTGAAGCTATGATCTTATATGCGACCGGTGGAAGTCTTGATATCATAGACCAGCGCCTTAATCTCACGGACGCAATAACAATAGGAGACAACACGGCCGTTTTTACAAATCTTTTGATAGTTGATAATATATGGGGAGCTGTCATTTTATCAATTACCGGTGAGGGGTCTTTTGGCTGTTATCTCATGCAAGCGCCTAATATGATGTATCAGCTGATGGAAAATATAGACGCTTGGGGACAGAATACAATGTCAGATGAGCTGGAGGCATTAAAGCAGCTTGTTTTTGGAGGATCAGCACCTAATAATCTAAAAGGGGCTATAGCACTACCTTTTGTATTATCAGCAACCGGACAGGGGAGCATAGAGCAGTTATATCTTGGGAAATATCCATGTACTGATTCTAATGGTAATCCTATTAATGGATATCCTATAAACACCCCTATAGTCACAGATTTTGTAGATGTTGTTATCCCTTGGCAGTATGCCGACTGGAGGCGCTATGCACCATATACGAAAGTATATCTTTATATTCCGTTTATCGGCATGGTTGCGATTCCATCCTCTGAAGTAGTAAATGAATATTCGCTTAGAGTATTTATGAGCCTTAATATTACTTCCGGGGATCTTGCAGTAGAAGTAAGAGGCCTTACATCAGGGAGATTGCTTTCAACAGCTTCTACTAATTGTGCTATGTCAATCCCATTTGGAAGCGCTAATATTTCAGGCGCTAAACTTGCCAGCGCGGTAGGTGTAGGACTTGCGACAGCTGCGGGAATACTTACTTCAGGAGCTTCAACAGCTGCAACAGCTTTAAGCGCCGGCGCTGGAATGACGGCAACGGCAGCGGGACTTATAAATGCTCTTGGCGGTGAGTCGTCAGGCGGTGGAGGCCTTGGCGGTGGAGCGTCTCAGGGACTTGATAAAGCGGTGCATTGCTACACAGTATCTAGGACACTTGCAGACAGTCAGGCAAATGTCAATCCTATTATTGGCCGTCCTGTTATGGCAAAGAAAACAATTGGAACATATAGCGGATATGTTCAGACAGACGGACTGTCTATTTCCGGTAATATGACAGACACGGAGCGGGAAGCCATAAATTCTGCATTTAATGGAGGTGCATATTTTGAGTAAAATATTTAAAGATATTCCTTTTTCCGATCTTGTGCGCCAGTTTTTTGCGGAAAAGCCCAAAGACGTTGACGGCGTAGCCAATGCCAGCGCTGCATATTACCGCAGCCGGTTATTGCAAAAAGTACTTGCGCGCTACGAATTTGTCGGACTTCCCACTTTTTGGGATGAGGATTATTTTCTTGAAACACTTTTTCTCACCGGTAAAATCTGTATAACAGATACACCGGCCGGGATCTTGCCTTTTAAGTGTGAAACTACCGGGATTGGAATTTTTGAACAGCCTACAAAATGTATTATCGCCAATCCGGTACTGGGAAATTTCCGTAGGACAATTGACGTTGATTGCACACTTATAAGACTGCAATATAATTATATTGGTTGCTCTGATCTTATAAACCGATATGCAACCATGCTTGCAATGTGCGATAGTGGGATAAGTGTGAATCTGATGAACAGTAAAGTGGCTTATGTTTTTAAAGCTGCTAGCAAGGCACAGGCTGCAACACTGCAGGTTATGTATGATCAGATCAGCTGCGGAAAGCCGGCAACATTTGTTGGAGAAAATGGCGCTATCAATCAGGAAAACTTTTTTACTTTCCCGGTTAAAGACAATTATGTCGCCGGAGATATACAGATAACAAAACGAAAAATCATAAATGAATTCTTAACAGAAATTGGTATCAATAACGCCAATCTTGATAAAAAAGAGCGTTTGAATGCTGATGAGGTAAACGCCAATAACGAGGAGATCAATATAAACATTCAGCACTGGACAGATAATCTGAAAAAAGGAATAGAAAAGACTAATAGATTATTCGGTCTAAATCTTAGTGTTAATATCCGGGATTTTTCTGAAGAAAGGAGCGGGGAAAATGTGGAGTCTACAATCAATACTTGACTACTACAAGCAGTATAATATTGATCCTTGGGAAGGTTGCACAACTCCAGCGCCTATAGATAATGAACTTCTTAAGTCCTATATAATAAGAAGGTGCGGACTTTTACAGCCCATCTATGGAGAGCCTAATCTTTTTAAAATGCAGATTAAGATGTGGTATCAGTCTAACCAGTGGCACATGAAGCACCTTGTTAAAATGCTGCTTGCAGACTATAACCCGGCGGAAAATATTTATGAGCATGACGAATGGGAAGAGACCCACAGCGGGACTGATGAGTACGGCGGCGAGGATACTTTTGAGCACGGCGAGACCCACACTTTAAGCGGTGAGGATACTTTTGAGCACGGCGAGACCCACACTTTAAGCGGTGAGGATACTTTTGAGCACGGCGAGACCCACACTTTGAGCGGCGAGGATACTTTTGAGCACGGCGAGACCCACACTTTGAGCGGTGAGGATACTTTTGAGCACGGCGAGACCCACACTTTAGGCGGAACAGATTCAGAAGAAGATTCCACAAGTAATGAGCATACAGTTAGCGCCTATAATGCTTCTACTTATCAGCCGGACAGCAAAGACCAAAAGGGCGGAAGTATTGATACCACTTACGGAAAGACAGACACAGCCTCCGGGACAGACACCACCGGCTACGGCAAGACAGACACGGCCTCAGGTACAGACACAACAGGCTACGGACGGACAGACACGGCCTCAGGAACAGACACCACCGGCTACGGTAAGACAGACACGGCCTCAGGAACGGACACCACCGGCTACGGTAAGACAGACACGGCCTCAGGAACGGACACCACCGGATATGGTAAGACCTTCACACACGGCGAGAAGATAGAGTATGAGAGAGACAGACACGGCAATGTGGGTGTTAAATCTTCTTCGGATCTTATGCAAGAAGAGCTTAATCTTTTGGAGAGATTTAATGTTTATGATATTCTTGCAGCATGGTTTGAAAAAGATAACATGATTCAGATATATTAAAGGAGGTGCTATGAGCTTTTTTGAATTTCCGCACACGCGGACGTATGATTCAGATTTGGGATGGCTGATAAAACATGCAAAAAGTACTGAGGAAGCTATAGAAACACTGAATGAGTGGATCAAGGAAAATGAGCCGACAATCGACAATCTGGAACAGTTATATATTGATCTGACCACCGGCCAGCTTCCTGAAGCAATGACGGAGGCAATAGAAATTTGGCTTTCTCAAAATGCTGCAGATATTGTGACACAGTTAATTAAAATGGTTTTCTTTGGACTTACTGATGATGGTTATTTTGTTGCATATATCCCTGATAGCTGGGATGATATTACTTTTGGTACTAGTGGCCTTGATGATTTTCCTGTTGGCGTTGATTTTGGACACTTAACACTTACATATTAAGGAGGTTTAAAAATGGCAGTTAGACAGTATATTGGAGCGCGTTATGTTCCCCGGTTTGTTGGTATTTATGATGTGACGCAGTCGTATGAAGCACTGGACGTAGTAGACAATGGAGCTGGTACAAGCTATATTGCAAAAAAGCCAACACCGGCTAATACGCCTTTAACAAATACGGATTATTGGTTTCTGTACGGATCAACCAGCGGGGCAATTGTCAACCTTCAGCAGCAGATTAATGATATGAAGGATAGCAGTGTTCCCGGATCCCTTCAGAACCAGATTGATAATAATAGTTCGAATATTACGAATTTAACAAACATTGTTGATAAACTGCCCAGAAAAGCAGTTATGATTGGTAATTCTTATCTTAATGGAGGCTTATACGACCAAATAAAAATGTTATACGAAGATTCACGGAAATATACCGGAGTTGGCAACGGATTTTTAACCCGCACCGATCATCCTATAACATTTGAGAATTTACTGGATAATGCAATAGCAGATTCAAGCGGAATCCCTGCAAACGAAGTCACTGATATTATTATATTATCAGCATGGGGCGAAACGGGGGCATTACGTGAACGTGGGGCAGCTACGTTTTTAAGCGATATGACAACGGCGGTAAACAGTTTTAAATATAAAGCCTTTTCAGCATATCCAAATTTAAAACAAATCCGCCTCGCTTTTGTAGAAACTAGAGGTCATTGCACTATTCCTGTTAGCGGAGGCAATTCCTATTATAATGAGCCATTTGAATGTAATGTATTATTAACGCGGTTGATGCCCGAAATTGGTATTGATTATTTAGGTTGGGTATCTTTTGGGTCATGGATGAATGACAATATGGTTGAAAGCGCAGACCATTATCATCCAAATAGTGCTGGAAATGCATACATTGGTGCATGTTTAAGGGCTGCACTTTGTGGCTCTTACGTTGTATTGCCTAGAAGTTCATTCTTGACAGTTCCGTTTAATATTACCCCGGATAGCACACTTAATGTCAGAGTTGATTTATATCCTGACCATGCCAATCTACTATTTGATTCGATTACACTTGCGGCTGGAACAACAGGTCAGCAATATGCAACAATTGCAGACTTTATAGATTTTTCATCGTTGATTGCTTCTAATTCTTTGACAGTGCCGTATTGCTTTAATAATAAAAACCTTTCATTTATTGATGTAAATATTGATCAAAATATTGTGAACTCACATCCGTATAAACTTGGAACATATAACGGCAACGGTAATGGGGGCTTGCTAATTACAGGAGCGCCATTTAAAGCAGCAACGGCAATTGCAGCGGGAATCAATCGACATATTGTACAAAATATGTTAACTATACCGTTTACGCAAACATAAACGATGAATTAAGATCCTTTTTAATTGTCTACACAATATCCTTGCCCTGGCTACGGGTCCGGGGCAAGGTGTTTTTCAATTCATTCTTTTTTCATAAAATTCATTATATTTTTATCAATTTATTCAATTCGTTCAATTCGTTTCATTTCCAGAATTTTCTGACAATTATGTTTCACGTGAAACATTTGAGGCCGGTCAGCGCGACTGATGTTAAAAAACATCAAGATTGGAGCGAATTTATGGAATTGTGTGAAAATGAGACACAATTTGGGGAATTGTCAGAAAAACATGTGTTCTAGTA
>JAEIGA010013997.1_pt1 | contig 12195 bp, 30 predicted proteins | sample 9270691 | NCBI WGS metagenome assembly JAEIGA01 (sample SAMN17057246, study PRJNA624740) | gut metagenome | biome: biome; isolation source: fecal sample | host: Bos grunniens | place: China: Xizang | collected 2019
ATGTCCCCAAGTGTTTTTTGGTAGACATAACGGGGGGATGCTTCCTCCTCAAAAAAATTTATTACCTTTTGTAAACTCCAGCAAGCTTCAAAATATTTTCTTGCTTCGGTTGTTTAAGTTCGCCATCAATAAAGTCGCTTCTTTCAAAGTGTTCTTTATTGTGACAGTCTAAACATAATAGCTCTAGGTTTTTAAAGTCTAGTGTAATGTTAGTGTCCCAGATGTTTGTAGCATCAATATATATTTTATGATGTACCATATATCCGTGGCTTTCCGCATCTCTCACAAATGTTATGTCTATATAGTTTATATAATGCTCTAGTCTTTTTCCATTGTGGCGAATTATAAAACCTAGCTACATCTCTGTTACTTCTTTGCATACTTCTTTGCTGCTTTCTTAACTTCTTCTTTTTTAGCTACTGGTTTAACTGCTTTTTCTTTTATAGCCTTTTCTTTCTTTTCTTCCTTCACTGCTTTTTCAATTGGCTCTGCTTTTTCAATTAGATCATCAATAATTATGCCGTAGCCTCTTTCAGCAATTTGTTTAGCTCTTTCATTGCCGCATATTATCTCTGTACCTGCATTTCTCCAGATGCCATTGTTTTGCATATCTTTAAACCTAACTGTAACTCTTACTTTTGCCATACCTTTTTTCATCTCCTTATATTTACTCTTGCCATTTGCAAGTATGTTAATATAGTTGTCCTCTGGTACACTCCAAATTACCTTGTGAGGCTTTTTTATTTTCTCAACTATTTCTTTTATGTTTTGTAGCTTAAAGTCCAAAATTAAGCTATTCTCGTTTGTTATACCTATCTCGTCTAAATACGGAAGTGGTGTAGTTATTGTTTGTGTTCCGTATGCTCTCGCCTCGTTAATACTATAGCTCATAGCTTCTGTATCACTTAACTGTACTAAAAAGTCAGCTTGCTGTATCCATCTATATACATCTAGTCTAGGTTGTAAAAATATAACATTGTTTGAGTGAATACAGTCAGCATCGTTTGTAAAAACGTACCAGATGTAGTTTACTTTTTGTCGGTCAAGCTCCTCTGCTAACGCTTTCATACGCCAGCCACCTTTTATTTTAGATAGCCTTGTAGCACTTACTAGTGTTATACGTCTTTGTTTTTCTTCTGGCACAAATGGGTTGTAACAGCACTCACACTCAATACCAAACTTTTTACTAATTCTATCAGCAAGTGTTTGTGTCACACATAGTATCTTTTTTAGTTTTGGGTGTTTAAAGTCTGGATATACTGTGTAGTTAGGCTGTGTATAGTCGCCATGTACTACCATATAAGCATCGCCACTTTTTAAGTAGTCTAGTATTGATGTGTCATAGTTTATTATCATAACTTTGCACTCAATATCTTCGCCATGATGAATATAAACTGGTGCGTATTGTTCTAGCCTAGCTTGTTGGTTTTTATCAATACTTTTGCACAAAACACAAATGTCTAGGTCTTTATATTTTTTTACCATGTAGTATGCAAACGCCTCAACACCGCCCTAGCTTTGAGATATTTGATATGTATATAACGTTATCATGTTTTATCGCCATGTTTTTTCTCCCATATCTCAATAATGTTTTCAAATGGTTTATACATCAGTCTTTCTTTGTAGACATTTTCAAGTAGGTCGCAAGTTCCTTTTCTTTCGCAAGTCTTACACTTTCTTGATATACAATAGTTCTTGCCTTCAATGTTCATGTTGCCTCCTAGCCCCAGCTACCAGTAAAACTATGCCAAGTGTAGCCCTCATCTTTAGTAAAAAAGTAGCTTCGTGGGTATACTGTAAAATGTGGTATCCTTTGTAATTTGTTTGTCATACGATCAATACCAAGTGCTGCTAAAATGTCGCTATAAATACAAGTGCTAGTTTCTTCGTACTTTATATAGTCAGTCCATACTGGATATGTATAAAACTCTCTAATTTTGTAAGCATCTAGCATCAACTTTATTACTGGGTTAAAGCGTTCAGCTCCCATTGTCGCAGTCGCTGGATATTTAACATCTTCAAAACCTGTAAAGCCTTCTTCGGTTGTAAACTCTTCAAGTGACTTGTACATATAAACGTCAGTGTCAAGGTAAATGCCACCTTCTGTATAAAGTGCATAGAGCCTTACAACATCGCTTGTAAATGCGTATTGCTTTTTATCGTAGCTCTGTCTGGTAAATTTGCAGAAGTCCAAGTCAAAGTTGCTTTCGTTCCACTCTTTAATTTCCCAGTCTGGCATACATCGTTTCCAGCTCTCTATACAGTCTTTTGTCTTTTGGCTCTTTTCTCCATGTCCGCAACCAGACATAGTGTAAAATTTTAGGAATTGGCATATATTCTCCTTTTAGACAAAACAAAAAGAAGCTACTAACTTGTAGCTCCTTCTTGCTTAAGGTGGTTTTTAATGAGAAAATTCTTTTGTATATTTTTAGCTATTATCATATTATCACATTGGTTATTGCTTTGTCTTGCTAAAACTTGCTAACTTTATTCTCCTTTCAAAAGTTCCTCTATGCTATATTCTTCTCCGTTCTTTTATGAATTGGAATAGGTGACCATACATATAATTCATAAAATAATTAGCATATTCCGTGCTTTCTCTTACATATAAACTACTATCATCTCTCCCAATTGCCTTTATATTTCGTGTATCTATATTCCTCAATATAACTCTTTCATCTTCTGTTAGTGTAGGCTTGGCTTCGGTATCTAGCCATTTTTCTAGTGAGTAAAGTCCACCTATATCTCCTTGAGTGTTTATTATTGCATTTGTAAATTCTTTTGTACTTACTGTTAAGTATTTATCTGCATTAGTCAATTATAGACACCTCGTTTCTAACTCTTATATATTGTTCTCCGTTTGCAAGTGTTACATTATAGACCTCTGGACTTTCTATTGCTTGTATTCTTTCCATTTTCGGCTTGTAACACTTTTCATATTCTTCAATTATTTGGTCAAACCTATATGCTTCATCATATATTTGAACAAGTAAACTCAATAATTCGCCTTTACTTTGTTGTTCGTGAAATTTCATAAATTCTGTGTATTTCCAATGAAATCTACCTATGTTGTCATAGTGTTCAGTTTTCATTTCATAATCTTCGCTAGTCAATTTGCTACCTCCTTATCGCCTAGTATTCTATTTCTTATTTTAGTGTATTCTTTGTCAGTCATTTTACTATTAAGCCTTAATACGTTTAGTGCGGTTAATAAAAACCTTTTGTATTCTGCTTTTGCTTTTTTTAGCTCTTTTTCAGTCATTGTTTATCTCCCATAATTCATTAGCTTTGTTATGTATTGCTTGCAACAATTTCATATTTACCATAGGTTGTATTGCTATTTCTCTTTTTCTTTTCCAAAATGTAATTTCACTACCTGTTATTGTGTTTTGATATCCAGCTGCGTCTATGTTGTCTATCCATATTTCATAGAATAATTTTTCTAATTCTTTATCTGCATTAGTCATTTTTTCCTCCTTTAATTCTCTGCCGACACATAGGACAGTAGTTTATCTTAACTAGGCTTGTGCATCCACACCAGCCACAAGATGCTATTAAATAATATCTCTTGCCTCTTGGCTTTTTGGCTATGTATATCTCGTTAGTGTATGTTGACAGAAATTTACCTTGCTCACAATACTTGCATCTATTCATCGCCACCACCCAATACTGCACACATAAAGAAGCCTATTAAGAAGCCTATAAAAAATACTATTGCGTATGTCATGTTATCACTCCTTTGGCATATAATAAACTCTTGCACCAACGTCAGCCTTTTTCATGATGTCCTTAAATATCTCTTTGCATCTATCCTTGTAATAATACTCGCCTAAAAATACGTTTCTGGTTTCTCCTGTGTTGCAGTCACTATTTATCGTTGCTAGTATGTATTTATCGTCAATTGCGGTACGCATTACTTGAGTGGTGTCAGTATTTATTATTCTATCTTCGTCTTGTGATAATATCAGCATTATATATCCACCTTCCTTATCTTGATAAAATTAAAAACGTAGATGTCCTCTAGTGTCAGCTTATTTTCATCAACTACTGCATATCTGCTCTTTAGTAGCCAGTTGTCTATCTCTAAAACACTATCAAACTCTCCTTCGTAGTGGTCGTTAACTGTCAAACTGTATCTTGTTCTTAATGTTCTTGTGCCTAGCTTTCGGTTTCTTATTTTTGCAATATCTCTTTCTTGCATCAGCTGGAAGTCCCTTTTGTAAAATTTACAACTTGCACAGTCTTTTACTGTTAAGCAGTCGCATTGTTCTTTTACTTCGTTTGTTACATAGTCCAATTTTACTCTATATGCAAAGCAAGTATCATCCATTGTCTTGGTATCTCCTTTCGTATTTTTGTAAAGCAATTCCGTGTAGGTGGTTTGTATGATCTAGTGAGTATCCTATCTCATCAGCAACTTTTGATAAGTCGTAGCACCTTACATACCTTAAAAACAAAACTCGGCTGTAAGGCTCATCTAATGCGTTTATGGTGTCAATTATTCTTATTCTCTCTTGCTCTGCTTCAAGCCATCTTCTTTCATACTCTTTTGATAAGTCCGCCATCAATACTGCATACTCGCCTACTTTGTCACTAGTGGTGTTCGTTCTTGAGGAGGTTTCGCTTATAATTGATGTCATTTTTTCGGCTCTGGTCTTATATAACTCGTACTCCTCTAATGTGTGGTCAACTTTTTGTAGCTTCCACCTGTACTGCATTAGTAGTTCTTTTGCTTTCAAGTTTCCGCCTCCTTCTTTAGTTCAATTGCCTTTATTTCCTCTATCTCTAAAATTACTTCGTATCTTTTGCCATATAAAAACTCATCCCTAAAGCCTACAACATACTTTCGGTTGTCGTTTTTTAGCCTATCCGCTTGTTGCATAGCATCCAGCAAAAACTTTTTAGCAAAGCAAATATTGTCTAGATCCCTTCTGTCCCCTTCCTCGCTTATCCATTTAAAAGTTATGCGTATTGGTCTTTCAAACTTCGGTAGCTTCTTGAGGTATGGTATCATGTCACTTTGTGTGTCTTGCTTCATCTGGTTGCCCATGTTCCATCTTCCACGTTGCACTTTGCAAGCTGCTATGTACTCGTTAAGGCTTGGCAGTTTCATTGGTATTGTTACTTGGTACATTTTTCATCTCCTGTAAACTTTAATTTTTTAACTACATATAGCTTGTGCTTTTCAAAGTAGCTTACTGGTATTATCACACCTATTGAGGTGTCATTTTCTACTTTCCTAAAGCCGTTCTTTTCAAAATTGTCGCACAAGTATTTTAACTGGCTCTTAACAAAGATGTATGCTTCGTTATAGTTTCCTATACACCAAAATATCGTATTATCTGCTCTATTTATTCCAGAAGGTGTAAACTTTTGTGTCTTGTTGTGTCTTTCGTAAAGCTCAAAGTATAGGTTGCCAGTTTCTGCCATTTTTTTGTCGTATTTTATCTCAACACCAGCTAGGCTCTCGCCATGCTCAAATTGATAATACTTACTTGTAAATATGTTGATGCTCCAGCCTAGCTGTTTTAAAAGCTCAATAGATATAAAGTCTTGGTATCTGTTAAACTCCTCTAGATCATCATTTGTCATATTTCAGTTAATACCTTTCTTCTTTCTTCTTCGGTTAATTTTAAAAACTCTGGTTGTTCTTTAGTCCACTTGTTCAAGAGTAGGTATACTTGAAAACTTTGATGACTTTCTTTTAGTTCATCTTTCTTTTTATTTATTTTTTCTTTAAACAAAAAGAAAAGGTTATCATTAACATTTACATTATCATTAACATTATCATTATCATTAACATTTACATTAAGGTTATACTCTAGGTTATTGTCTAGGTTATGCCCTTGGTTATAGTCTTGGTTATGTTCTTGGTTTTGTTTAGGTTTTTTCTTGGTTTTGTTTAGGTTATTGTCTTGGTTATTTTTAGGTTTTTCTTCGGTTATTGGTCTGCCACCTTTTTTGCCATTTTCAACACATCTGTTGTATCTTTCAGTTGCCTTGTCAATGTTTGTTTTGATAAGTGTAAACATAGCCTCAACTATTGGCGACATCTTCGGTAGTTGTTCATCAAAGTTATATGCCATAATTACTTTTAATAACTCCAGTTGATATTCTTCTGGCAATTTTAATATTGCATCATAGAAGCTCTTATAAAATACAAAGCTCTCTCTCATTTTCAATACCTCTCTTTCGTACTACATTAACTTGTAAGCCATTTTCATATTGCGTGGTATATTCGTATATATCTAAAACTAAAATGGCATATCATCATCGGTTATTGGTGTAAATTCTTGTTGAGTATTTTCTTTCTTGCTTCCTCCAAATTCAGCACTCTCTGTTACAACTTCTGTAACATATACTTTTCTACCTTCTCTATCATCGTAGTTTCGTGTTTGTAGATGTCCTGTTAAGCTTATGTAAGAGCCTTTTTTAAAATACTTGCTAATAAATTCAGCTTGCTTACCTATTGCTACCACTTTGTGCCACTCGGTTTTATCTTTTGCTTCTCTTGTTCCAACACTAAAACTTGCTACCATTGTATTATTAGTTTGTGTGTATCTTACTTCTGGATCATTTCCCAAGTATCCACCTAGTATTACTTTATTCATTTGTTTGCCTCCTTCTTTAAAGTGTTACCAATTGTTATGAAGTCACATATCTTTATATCTTCTACTTTTTCGTATCCGTACTCGCCTAATAATTCTTCTGCTCTATCTTGTAACTTGTGGTTTGTTATAAACTTTTTAAGTGCTGTTGCTTTTGTCTTGTCTATGGTGGTTGTTTGTGAGTATAATGCGTTGCCTATTTCTTCAGCACTTGCTATGTCTGTACCAATACCTATACCTAGTATTCCTAATGCTCTACCAATTGCACTTGTTTCGCAGTTCTCTATGTAGCTTGTTTTGTTTATGTATGAGCTTGTTTCTGTTTCGCTTGCGTGTCCTGTTGCATCTGGAATTACTTTAGTTTTTTCTTTGTATACTTCGGCACGGAATACACAAACTCCATCATGGTTGCTTAACATCACTGTTGATATTTGTCCATCTGGATATAGCTCCCAAAAAGCCTTAATTCTTTCAGCAACTGGCACATAGAGTTTACCTTTTATATCTACTGTCTTTAGTTCCATAAGTCAGCCTCCTTTTTGTCTTGTGCCTTCATGTCACTTTTTATTGCTTTTAGGTTTTCTTCGCTAAACTCGTATATGATGCTATCAATGTCATCGTCAAGTTGGTTTAACATCTCTTTTATCTTTTGTATTACATCATCTTGTAAGTGTTCTATTTCAGCTTCTGCTCTTTCTGGTATGTTAGCATCTTCAGTTTTTCCTTCTACAAACTCTTGTATATGCTCCTCGCAGCACTCTTGAGCTTCTAACAAGTCATTTGGTATAAATTTTAATTTTATAATTTCCATATTTCCTCCAACTTATCATATTTTCGTGTATTTACTAAAAGACTTACTGGTACATCTAACTTATCCGCCCATTTCTTTATTGCACTTAATTGTTTTCTTTCTGGGTGTGGTCTTTGCCAAAACCTAGTCAAGTCGTATCTTTCTTCTGCGGTTAGGTTTATATTACGCAGTAGTAGTAACTCTTTTATAACCTGTTCTAGCATATTGTTTTTTCTCCGTTTCCTTGTTATAATTTACTTACAAATGTTTACATTTGTTGTTTTAAAAGCTTAACATTATGCTGGGTGGCTGGTGTTAAGCTTTTTCCAGTCTTTCGCTTTTCCTGTGTACATATAAATTATCTTGTTATCTCTTGTGTTTCCTCTTATCGTTAGTTCTTGCTCAATTAGTATCTCAATTGCTTTTACAAAATTGTCAAAGTCCTCAACTGCTATTAAGTGGTTTTGCTTCTTTACACCTCGCCTAAAGTCATCAATTCGCCTTACTATTCTGTCGCTTTTTGTAAGTAAATAAGCTTGCACACTTGCGTTAAAATGCTGCTTTTCAATTTCTTTTCTTTTCTTTAGTCTTGTGATCCAGTTCATTTTTTCTTCTCCTTTGTTATTAATGTTAAAATTATAAGTGTTACACATATTATTGTTGTAATGATAATTGCGTTCATTTTACATACCTCCTAAAGTATTAAGTTGTACTGTTGCTAGGATATTAGCTCCTAATACTGCAACTATGGTTACGTTTCTTAAAACTGTTAGCCAGTTTATTTTTATCTTTTGTGTTTTCATTGGTACACCTCCTCTATTTTTAGGTACAAAAAAAGACTGGTACGAACATTGTTCGTGCCAGTCAAGGCTCTATTGCACTGTCCTTACATTTTGTGCATAATTCCTTTTCCCACACAAACAATTATTCTTTAAAACTTCCTCTCTTTCTTTGTTCAATTTCATTGTTGCATAGTTGAATTTTATTTGCAAGAATTATTTTTGCATGGCAAAACAAAAAGACCTGCAAGTCTACTCTCGCAAGTCTTTCGTGTTATGTTAAATTTACATTACAGGAATATTACATTTTCCTTTTAGTTATACCAGAATATGACTTTTTATGCTTTTTCTATTTTTTGTAGTATCTCAATATGACTAGCAAAGTCGCCTTCAGCCTGTTCAAACAAAAGCATCAATATTTCATAAGACTTATGCCCTTTTTGGTCTATCCACCAGTCGTTTTTAAACTTATAAAATAGCTTGCCAACTGCATTAAATACTTTGTCAGCCTCTTCTTTTGTTATCATGCCTTTTTCAACTGCTCTGTCAGTCTTTTTGCCACAAAAACTCTGCACACGAAGCCTCATATCGTCAGCTTCTCTTTCCTTCATACTTGGAAGTATTGCCATAATTATTACCACCTTTCATATATCTTATATTTTCGCCTACTTCAAGCCAGTCGCAGTATACAATTAGAGTAGTTGCTATTTCATACTCTACTGGAACAAGTTTGTGGCTCAAAGTAAATATGGCGTTTTTACGCCAGTCTATCACGATGTAGCCATATTTGTTCATAAACCTTAACTCAACAAATTCTTCGTCAAGGTTTGTTATCAAGCTCATACCAGATAATAACTCCAGTTGTGAACAAAGCTTCCTAATTGATAAATGAGTATAGGAAGTCCTGTTAAGTACCATACGCACCATCTCCTACTTTTTCTTGATGCGTACTTCTCCTTTCTTGTACTTGATGTCCAGTTCGTCTCCTTCTTTAAAGTCGCATCGTTCCATCTCTGTTTTTTGTAGTCTTACAATGTAGCCATTAACTATTTTTTCGCCACTAGCAAGTGGTTGTTTTGTAGCCAACAACTTTGGCATATTTATTCCTCCTTTTCTTTTTCAGCAAGTCTTAAATACTCTAATGCTTCTTTTTTGCTTCTAACATACCAGATAGGATATTCACCCATATAAGCATAGCCATCAGCAAAGTGTAATATATACTTTTCTGCTTCTTCGTCATCTTCATAGACATTTAGCTCTAAATATCCAAAGTATTTCTCATACTTTTTAGGCACTTTGAGTTTTACCATCTCGCCACCTCCTTACTTTTATTCAGTAAATAACTCAACAATTCTATATAATGTTATATCCATATGCGGTGTCCATCTTTGCTGGGTTTTAAATGCTTTCTCACAACCTTCTTTTGTGCTACTGCAACAATACACATACTCATTGTCGCCATTTCTAACTACAAGTGCGTGTGTGTATGGGTGGTTTGAGCTTCTTGCTCTTGTTTTTTCTCCTTTAAAATTGAAAAAATAAAATACAGGCTTTTTCATATTCCTGCCTCCTTTTATTATATTATATAACATATGTTGCATAATGTCAAGCATAAAAATAAAGCCTAGTATTAACTAGGCTTCTTTTGTCCACTCAACTTTAGCCTCAAGTATGCTAATAGTAAAGATGATGTACTCGCTACTGCGACAGTCAAACTGGTGTACTTTTTTGTGGCATTTGCTACAAAGTAGTGATAAGTTGCTAATAGTGTTGTCTACTGGCTCTCCTCTCCGTTTGTACTCGTATTTTGGTATAATATGATGCTTTTGTAGTTCAGCTTCTGGATATTCTCCTTTGCATAACATACATTTACAGCCATATATACCAAGCAAGGTGTCACGGCTCACAAGCATATTGCATCTCTCCTTTGTTGGTGTCCTGTATTAAATTAAAAAATGTTACCTTAAATTAAGCCATTAGCTTTAGCTATTTGCTCACTTATTCCGCAAAGTTCAAAGTAGTCTTTGTTAAGTTCTTCAAGGTTGATGTCGGTGTCAATTCCTTCAAGGTAGTTACCACCTCTGCAAACTGCTTTTAACATATCAAAAGCATCGCCAACTGGCACACCTCTTACAACAGATATTTCGTTAATAACATCTGCGTACTTCTCTTTCATTTCCTCTGCTTTCTTTGCATAAAGTTCGTGAAGGTCAAGTCCTTCTTCTTGGTTGTCAATTCTTTCTTCTTCCATCTTTCTAGCCTCCTTTTATTATTTTTAGTGCTGTATTACCCCAACACTCAAAAAACGTCATTTTTAAGGTATATAGCAATATACCTAGGTATAAAAAAACAGCCTACAAGTCATCCTCGTAAGCCGTTTTTTAGCCATTTCAAGCCATTTTTACCTTATCGTACAGTTTATCTAAAAGTGCAGTGCCATAACGATAAAATTGAAAATATTTTATTGTATTGTCATCATAGCCATAATAATTTTTAATTGCTTCTATCTTTTCTTCTAAAGTTACAACTTTTTCATCCATAACTTTTACTCCTTCTATAAAGCCTCGCCATGCTATAGGATCTCTAACGTATGGCTCGCCACAAACTTTCCTAGTAACTTCATAATGTCTACATACTCTCTCAATAGGTATGTTGTGAAGCTTCATTAAATACTTTGTAAGCTGCATCGTTTTTATTTCAGTTTCTGGCTCAAAGTACCATTTCCCATCTTTTTTCTTGCAGCACATCTCAATACCAATAGAGTTCTCGTTCCTACAAGAGTTGTAATATTTATTTGCTCCAACGTGCCAAGCTTTGTTGTCATCTTCAACACACTGCCATATAGAGTTGGCATCTACAAAATAGTTTGCACTAGCTCCTCTGTATGCACTCTTAAAGTATTCAGTGTTATCAAACGCAGTTGAAACAGCACCTACATAATGGATAACTATCCACATATTACGTTTGTTTACCATTGGTGTATAATTCCTAGTTGTTAAGTTTTTACTTATCTTGAGCATTTAACCTCTTTGCCTCCTCAAGTTCAAGCTTCTTTTTTTCGTTGTAGTTCATTGTTGATATTCCAAGCAAACAGCCTAAAAACGTATCAACTACTGTAATAGTTCCTACAACTTCTTCTGCGTATGGCAAGTTCCAGATCCTAGCAAGTCCAAAATATAAAGCTCCGTATTGCAGGAAGTAGTATTTGTGCTATCCATTTCAAAACATCATAAACTTTATTAGACATATCTATACCTCCTATTTGTAAATTACATATGTGTACCTAACACCATTTTTGTTTGCCCAAATGGTATTAAAAGATGTGCTTGGGTTTTGAATTGTAAAGCCACTAGCTGTTGTTACAAGTTCAAGTCTGCTATCTCGTACTCCATCAGTATCTGCATAACGTGTTGTTCCGACATCGTCTAAAGCTTCAATACAAGCAAAGTTTCCAGTATTAATAAAAGTTACTGTTTCAGCTTTTCGTGGGTTTGCTGCACCTGTGCCTCCTTCAGCATCTCCTATTACGATAACAACTTTTGGTAAGTATCCTAAATTGGTAAAATGAGAGTTAACCTTGTTGCCATCTCCGTAATAGCTTCCGTACAACTGGAGTTAAAAAGTCTACATCAGCTTGTATACTGTTAAATAAGTACCTATTAAGTGGCGTACCTTCCGTTGTTACAGGAGTAGCAAGCTCTATTTCTACAATTTCTGTAGTGCTATCTTCATGAGTTATCTTGTACTTAACTTTGTCATCTGTTGCACCTGTGTTAAGCACCTCGTCTATTACTTCTATCATTTGTCAACACCTCCGTATTTTACTTGCTCATAATTTCGGTCTATTTTGTCCTCTATTTTGTCACATCCATTTTTTAAAAGCTCAAGTGCAGAGGCAATATTGTTATTGCTCTCAACAAGGCAACTTAATAGCTTTGAGTTTTCTTCAAGTGTTTTATTAAGCTTGTTAATTAGCCAAAAAAACATGAATACAAAAAGCACAGCCATAACGACTGTG
>JAEIGA010013998.1_pt1 | contig 12195 bp, 8 predicted proteins | sample 9270691 | NCBI WGS metagenome assembly JAEIGA01 (sample SAMN17057246, study PRJNA624740) | gut metagenome | biome: biome; isolation source: fecal sample | host: Bos grunniens | place: China: Xizang | collected 2019
ACTAAGTAACATCTGTAATGCAGCTACATAATCCAAAAAAAATCGAATGAGGAATATCCAAGGTAGTTTTGAGGGGGATAGATTCTTATAAAGCATCAGCAAATTGTTACGGAAATTGAGAAAAGTCTTTCTTGGACTCTCATATCCCAATGCTCCACCACCTAGGTGATAGACAACGGATTGTGGCAGAACAACAATCTTATATCCTTGTGAATTAATACGCCAACACAAGTCAATTTCTTCTTGATGAGCAAAAAATTGCGCATCTAATCCACCTAACTTTTGATAAATATCTCTTCGAATGAACAAGCATGCACCTGATGCCCAGAAGATAGGTACAATATCATCATACTGCCCATGATCATACTCCACGTGCGATAAGAAACGTCCTCTGCAATATGGATAACCAAGTATATCTATCATGCCTCCTGCTGCACCTGCATGTTCAAACAGAACATCGGAAGAACCTGACTTAATAGCATCTTCTTTGGACTGCCAACTAAGAATCTTAGGCTGGATAGCTACGACCTCTTCGTGCGCGCGTGCGTAATTTAATAAGGTATCCAACCAATTAGAAGTAACCTCTACATCCGAATTCAGTAGTACAACATACTTAGATTCTACTTGTTCAATAGCACGATTATATCCCTCCGCAAAACCAAGATTTTCGCCAAGTTCGATAATTCGAACAGGCTGTGAGTGCAAAAACTCGAGGGATGCATCGGTCGAACCATTGTCAGCTACAACAATCTCTACTCCTTCAAGCTGAGTGTATTGTATAACGGATGGCAAATAGCGACGCAACATTGCTTCGCCATTCCAATTCAATATGATTACACTGCATTCAAGCATTCTAGGGAACTATATTTCTGTTAACCAATTAAAAACCAAATGAAAAACCAACAGAAGCAGTAAAGTTTTTACCTTGATAGAAGAGTGGACTAAATTTATCCAAATAATACTGTGCATCCCCTAAATCTTCACTAGGCAATGCATTAGTCTTAATATTATCGAAGCCTTGTGCATTATTATATCCTATGGAGACTGTCATAAACATATTAGGGTGTACTTCATATATACCATCAAGGCGCAATTCATCGTTGCTATAAATACAATGATCAAATGGTTTCTCTGAAATAGTTGGTCCAATATTGTCACGTAAATACGCATACGAGTTATATTTCTTGTCATTGGTATAACTGAGTTTGATCAAAGCGCCTCTGAATGGTCTATATGCTAACTCTGCGTAAATAGACTGCGCATTATCGCCCATATAATGACCCATATTATAACTATTTGAAGACCAATCTAATACATCAATTGAATGTGTATAGCAGGCTATATATGAACGCATAAACTCGCCTTTTAGACTGAGTCCTTTTATAGGCCATCCCGACCAATTAAATCCTACCAAATAGGATATAGGGTTATTTTGTGGGTTGCTTTTCTTAAAGCGAGCGAACTTCACCTCATCTAGGAAAAAAGAGCCATATAGTTGCAAGTGATCAATCGGACGCACAGATAGCGAAGCAAATACTTGTGAATTTTGATTTTGTGTACGAACACCCTTTGTCATCAAATGATCTAGCGACTTATAGAATGCAATGGGTATCAAATATGCAGCTTGAATGGTCTTTTCTGCATAGATAACCGAATTACCAAAAGAGAGTGAGACATGCTTGATTGGTGTAAAGGTAAACATATTAGCCGCCATAAACTTGTTGTAAGGCCGATAATTCTTCAACGCCACATCACTACCAGCTGTATTTTCTAGATAATAATAGGTAGAATCCAACACATTCGACACTAGCCAAGCATGAAAATAATCAAATTGAAACCACTTGCAAGGTGTCAACTGAAGGGTGATCATTGGTACTGCAGGATTACGACCAGACAAGATATTCGAACTATTATAAGCATCGCCCCATCGAATATTATCACGCTGGATACCTACACTACCCCACCATGTATATAAATTGATTCCTCCTTTCGAATCGGAGAAATCACCTCCATAATTAGCCTCTTTATACTGCACACCCGGCATATTGCGCAAAGCCGGTGCTTGCAGAGAATTGCCATAATGAATCTTTGCGCCACGAATCTTATCGTATGCACCAGGAAAATATGAATCACTAAGCCAATTACCATTCCAGGAATAATCTCTCAAACTTCCCCAGATGCTCAAGTGATTAGCAATATCCATTTGTAACTCAGCGCCCCACCAACGTTGCAAGATTGCGCCTTTATTACTTGCCATGACATTTGCACCAAGGATGGGTCGCAAACGCATTTTAAAGGAATTATTCTTTGCTCTGTAGCTGAACTGAGGATCAGCTAATGACAAATTATACGTACTATGATCTGTAAATTGTACATAGTTATCCGCCATCGTATCACGCTCGAGAGCAAATTCATTCAGATAAAAAGCCAAATCTTTCTTCTGACGCGTATTAAGTGTGCTATCTGCCATATGAGCTTGCTCTAACATATTTGCTACTTGCTTGCGTGTATAAGGTCGTACTGCAGTTTGGTGAACAATGATACCATCTGTTATCAATTCATCAAGAAAATCATACAAACGTACATACGACATGGGCACAGGCATATTTTGCGCCTCTACATACACAAAAATAGACAATAGTAAACTAATAATCAGACAGATACGTTTCATCTAGACATCAATAGCTTCGCGCCTTCTTAAAAATGATAGTACAAATAATCTTCCAGAAATATAGAAAATCCGTTCTTAATGTTCCTTTTTCTTCGCACATGGTAAGATAGCGCATCTCAGATGCTTCAATCTCCTCAAGCGTTTTAGGCATATCCGCATAGAACGGAGGCAGCAATCCTGGCGTATGTTTGACGCGCTTCTCTTGTAGTTCTTTGCTATACAACGAGAAATAGTGTTGCGAAATAGGACGTACACCTACCAACTTCATATCTCCTTTTAGCAGATTAATGAGCATTGGCAGTTCATCCAACCAATATTTGCGAGCAAAACGGCCTAAAGTAGTTACTCGTATATCATGATTGAACTTTCCTCCTTCCTGCAGCGAATATTTCTCATAGATATATGCTTGCAGAAACTCGGAATATGGGTGCATTGTGCGTAATTTATAGACATTGAATCGTTTTGCATTCTTTCCAACCCGATTCAGTTTGACAAGAAAGCCGTACACACGTTTTTCAATAATATGCGGACGGAAGCGACGACGTGCAACCACATAGTTCAAATCACCAATCTTACGTTCTGAAAGAATATCAAATCCGCAATAGCATAAACGTCCTAACACTTCTGCCTTGCTCAATACGCGGTCCTTACCTTCTGTAATATCAAAATACAAACGAGAAGTCATAAATAGTTTGGGCATTACGCGCTTATATAAGAAAAAAGCGATATAATACAACCAACTGATTACCAGTGAATAACGGTTTAATATATTGCGTTTTGTGACCGACTGAGGTTCGAAACAACAAATCCAAATACCATCATCTGGTAGTTTGTCATTCACTGTTGCGAATAGCTTATTGACACCACGAATCTGATTCAAAGGCATAAAGTTGATCAATGTATCGTAGCGGTAGTTCTGCAACTTCTGAATATTATACAATTCCGTTGAGCGCAAAGTAAATGTATTAGATGCATACACATTCACATACTGCTCTATATAGCGAAGTGCCGCTTCTGGAGCAAACTGCAATATACTAGCACGCAAATTTTCTTTATCGTCCTCAGACAGATCTTCTGGTTCCTTTAGTACAGATTGCGGTTGTCGCTCAGATGCAACACTAGGTGTTTCTTCTGGATTTAATGCATAGCGATACGCATGCTTAATAATAAGGTATAATAACGACATGACTAGCATAACTAGCCATATCGTTAATAATACCCAAATTGAGAAATGCTTTCCTGACTTCAGCCACATGTAGCCATACATACAGCCAAAAGTAAAGATGGCAGAAAAGATTAATTGTCTAATATCTTTGTCCATTCGCATATAACGCACTGGTATATAGCGACGGCAAAGATAACTAGACATCAACCATATGGTTGAAAAAATGATTGCAAATACATCATATTTCTGAAACGGTATTTTCGTTGACAATGGAAACCACGCCAAGACTATCACTACACTGAGTAGCAGTGTCAAGGCATCAGCCAATAAATAAGCCCAATATGGTTTATAGAAAAACCGTTTCATCTAGTGCGATATAATAAATTACTTGCTGCTATAACGAGCATTCAATCCGTTTACCACTTCGTTGGTAATATCGTATTGCTCATTAGCCATAAGCACGTTATCCTTAGCTGAGTTGCTTAGAATCACATGATAGCGACCATCCGCATTGAAAATTTGCAAGAAATTATTCAAAGAGTCTGCCAATTGTTGGTTCAACTTTTGATTCTCAATCATGATATCTTGAGTAAGTTTAGCCTCCAACTCTTGCAACTCTTGTTCCTTCTTAGCAAGACGTTGTTGCTCTTTCTCTGCGCGCTCACGACTCATGAATGCATTGTTCTCTAATTTACGTTGAAAATCAGCCACTTCGTTTTGGAATGTACGCAATTTAGTGTTCATTTTCACGCGAGCATCCTCTTGCTTGCTCATCAACTTGTCACTTGCTTCTTGAGCGAAAGTGTAGTTCATTAATAGACTATCCACATTCAAATACGCAACTGGCATTACATCAGTTTGCTCTGCTGCTACAGTTTCTGTAGTAGCAGGAGTTTTACCTGAATAAAAGATTACAAACAACGCAGCTACAGCTGCAACAAGAATTACATTGATTAAAATTTGAATTTTGTTCATATTAATTTGTTTTTAATGATTAGTATTCCAATATTATACGAGTTCATGAATAATGAGTCCAGAACGTAGTTTTGGTTCGAACCAAGTAGTTTTAGGAGGCATGATATTTCCTGTATCAGCGATACGTATCAACTGATCCATTGTCACTGGATACAAAGCCAAAGCCACTTGCATTTCGCCAGAATCAACGCGACGGCTCAATTCTTCTAATCCACGAATACCACCCACGAAATCAATGCGTTTATCCGAACGCAAATCTTTGATTCCGAGCAGTTTGTCCAAAATCAAATTAGAAGAGATAGTCACATCTAGTACCCCAATAGGGTCTTGATCATCATATCTACCCTCTTTTGCAATTAATTTATACCAATGTCCACCCAAGTAGAGAGAAAATGTGTGCAGAGCATCAGGACGATAAATCTCTACGCCCATATCTTGCACTTCAAAATCCTCCTGCAGCGCACCGATAAATGCCTCAGGGCTCATACCATTCAAATCCTTTACTACACGATTATAGTCCATAATATGTAGTTGATTATCAGGGAAACATACTGCTAAAAAGTAGTTATACTCTTCATCGCCCACATGGTTTGGATTCTGCAATTTCTTCTCATTTCCTACCAATGCGGCAGCAGCACTACGATGGTGTCCATCAGCAATATACATAGCAGGGATCTGCTCTATAATCTCTGTAATACGAGCAATTGTATCAGCATCCTTAATCACCCAAAACGTATGGCCGAATCCATCCAAATCGGATACAAAATCATACTCTGGCTCATTAGCCACTACTGATGCGATGATTGCATCCAGATCTGCTCGATGAGGATATGCAAAGAAGACTGGTTCAACATTAGCGTTATTGACACGCACATGCTTCATTCGATCCTCCTCTTTATCACGACGAGTCAGCTCGTGCTTCATAATACGGCCTTCCATATAGTCTTCAACCCATGCAGCTAAGACCAGACCATATTGTGTACGACCGTCCATAGTCTGAGCATACACATAATAACAATCGTGCTCATCTTGAACAAGCCAGCCGTTCTTCCTAAACAAGTCAAACTGCTCACGTGCCATTTGATAGACTTGAGGATCATGCTCATCTACACTTGCCTCAAAATTAATCTCAGGCTTAATGATATGATACAAAGACATTGGGTTACCAGCAGCCTCTTCTCTTGCCTCTTGAGAATTGAGAACATCATAAGGACGACTGCTAACTTGTTTTGCTAATGCTTGAGGTGGACGTATGCCACGAAAAGGTTTAACTTTCATATTATTTCTTTGTTTGAGATGTTGATGTTTGTCCCATAGCACAAGTTCCGTTGAAAATTGCATTTGGCTCAACCATCAATGTTTGTGTTGTAATTTCGCCTTTTATATTACAGGTTGCACGTAGAGCTAACGAGTATTTCACATCCAATTTACCATCCAATGAACCCATAATCTCTGCATTTTGGCATGAAACAGTTCCTTTGATGGATCCTTGTTCGCCAACAACCAATTTGCCTGTACACTGAACATCTCCTTCCACAACACCATCAATGCGAATATCACTATCCGCAATGATTGTACCAATAATCTTGCTGCCAGAAGTCAGGGCGTTATACAGTGTTCCTGTGTTTTGTTGCATAGTAGCCATATTCCTTAATTTTTCTAATTATTTTACAATTTATACTTTATTCTTCAAAATTAGCCTGCAAAGGTACAAAAAAAAATGCATATACGCAAGCGCGCGAACATTTTTATGAAATTATTCGTATAAAATTAGGATAATTCAAAAAATAGTTGTACCTTTGTCGGTTGTTTTTGTTTTTTTAGACAATGAAAGAGATACTAATGGTCATAGGAATAGTCGCAATAGCATGTATTCTATTGTGTATTAGAGTAATTATCATAAAAGGCGGACGATTCAGCAGTCAACATATATCCTCAAATAAGCGAATGCGAGAAGATGGTATTCATTGTGCAACTTCGCAGGATAGAGAAGCACGACGAATAAATGAAAATAAAATAGACGTTAATCAATTGTAGCATATGCGTAATAAAACACTCTTTATATTATTAATCACTTGCATAGGCCTTTGTTCGTGCAGCATAACAGCACGCATCAAAAAGGCTGACAAAAAGTATGAAATAGGCGAATACTATGAAGCGAGCGAGATGTACCGCCAAACCTATAAGCGTGTTCCTGCTAAAAACAGATACATGCGTGCTCATGTCGCATTTATGCAAGGAGAATGCCAACGTATCATAAATAATTCACGCGCAGCGTCATCCTACAAAAACGCTATTCGTTATCATTACCCAGATTCTATCGTGTATTTACGATACGCACAAGTACTTCAATATCAAGGAAAATATAGCGATGCTATCAAGCAATATGATATTTATCTAGAAGAGCATCCTAGCGATTATGTAGCACAAGCAGGAAAATATGCTTGCATGCAGGTCAACACGTGGAAAAAGCAACCATCGCGCTACAAGATCACTGCCGCTAAAGACTTCAACGAAAAACGTACATCCAATTTTGCGCCAGCATTTATGACTGAGGATGCTGATGCGCTTGTTTTTACATCCAATAGACAAGAAAAAAGTACAGATAAAAAGAAAAAAACGATACGTACATCACCCGTAACAGGAGTGCCAACCTTTAATCTATATTCCGCTCGAAAAAATGCAGCTGGGGAATGGAGCGATATTGAACTTTGCCAAGGTTTGTATGAAGAAGCAGAGGAGACTGAAGAAGGTAGCGCACAAAAGAAAACAGGTAGTGCCGAACTAGGAGTATGTTGTTTCTCGCCTGATGGTAAAACGATGTATTTTACCTATTCTTGTCCAATTAACGGACAGGATCTAGGAGCCAAAATATACACTTCTACACGCGCAAGCGGTGAATGGGGAGAAGGACAAGAGTTAAAACTATTTAATGATAGCAGTATCACAGTAGGACACCCCACATTAAATGCAACTGGAGATACGCTATATTTTGTTAGCGACGCACCAGGAGGATACGGTGGAAAAGATATCTATCGCGCTGTATTAGAAGGCAGTCAATGTTCTGATATTCAAAACCTTGGTCCACAAATCAACACTAGCGACGATGAGCTATATCCACACATTCGATCCGATCGAAGATTGTATTTTTCTTCCAAAGGACATCCTGGTTATGGAGGATTAGATATATTCTATGCTGTACCTAAAGATAGCACATGGGATATCTTTAATATGGGTGCTCCATTCAACTCGCAAAATGACGATTTTGGTATCACATTTGCAGGCGATAGTGAGAACGGATTTTTCTCCTCTAATCGCGGACAGAAAAAGGGATATGACCTTATCTACGCTTTCACATTGCCTGAAATGGAATTTATCGTAGAAGGCAATATCAAGGACAGTAACGGAGAACCTATTGGTGAGGCTACCATCCGATTGGTGGGTGATAACGGAACCAATGTCAAAGCACAATCGCGTAGAGATGGCACTTATCGTCTCAAACTGGACAAAGATACACGCTATGTCATGTTGGCTACATTACGCGGATATCTAAATCAAAAACACGAGTTGTCTACTGTTGGATTGAAAGATAGTTATTTATATGCTTTTGACTTCTCGCTAGCACCTATCTCAAAGCCAGTTAAAATGAATAATATATTCTTTGAGTTTGGCAAATGGACACTTACTGCAGCATCTGAGCAAGGACTTAACGAGTTGGTGAAGTTACTGAACGACAATCCAAACATCACTATTGAGCTTTCCGCACATACCGACCTTGTAGGCAACGATGCAGACAACAAGACGCTATCGCTTCGCCGTGCACAATCCGTAGTGGATTATCTCATTAACCACGGCATAGATAGCCAACGATTAACTCCCGTTGGTTACGGTGAAGAGAAACCTGTCGTCGTAGACGAAGCATTGCACAAGCAATACCCATATTTGCCCAAGGACCAAGTTTTGGACGAAGCGTTCATCACCACCTTATCTGTTGATAAACAGGAAGTTTGCAACTCACTTAATCGTCGCACAGAATTCCGAGTACTAAAAACCACGTATAATCTATATTAAATATGAAACAATATCTTGATTTATGCCAACGCGTACTGAGCGAAGGCACCGAAAAACATGACCGCACAGGCACTGGCACCATCTCTGTCTTCGGTCACCAAATGCGTTTTAATCTCGAAGACGGCTTCCCCTTACTGACCACTAAGAAGCTTCACCTCAAGTCGATCATCCACGAATTATTATGGTTTTTAAAAGGCGATACTAACATCAAGTACCTTCAGGATAATGGTGTGCGTATTTGGAACGAATGGGCTGATGAGAATGGAGAATTAGGACCTGTATATGGCCATCAATGGCGCTCATGGCCTGATTATCAAGGTGGTCATATTGATCAAATAGCACAACTTGTCGAGCAAATCAAGCACAACCCTGATTCGCGTCGACATATCGTTAGCGCATGGAACGTAGCAGAAGTCAACAATATGGCATTACCACCCTGTCACACCCTCTTCCAATTCTATGTAGCAGACGGACGACTATCGTTGCAACTCTACCAACGTTCTGCCGACATATTCTTGGGTGTGCCATTCAATATCGCTTCGTATGCCCTTCTGCTTCAAATGATGGCACAAGTTACAGGACTGAAAGCAGGCGATTTTGTGCATACTTTTGGAGATGCACATATTTATCTAAATCACATCGAGCAGGTAAAATTGCAACTCACCCGTGAAACACGAGCATTACCCAAGATGCTGATCAACCCCGATGTAAAAGATTTGTTCGACTTCAAGTTCGAAGACTTTACATTGGTAGACTATGACCCACACCCACATATTCCTGGCGTGGTAGCAGTCTAATGATGTTTTTAACCTGTCTTTTACGGGTTCATAACGGGTTCTTGACGGGTTTTTACCAACATAATACACTATCTACTCTATAAACTTATGCTATCTCTCATCGTTGCAATATCAGAAAATAATGCCATTGGCAAGGCAGGCGATTTGTTATGTTACTTGCCTGATGACCTCAAGCATTTCAAGGCACTCACGACAGGTGCTACGGTTGTGATGGGCAAGAAGACTTTCTTCTCCCTACCCCGTCGTCCCTTGCCTAATCGCAGAAATATAGTGCTAACTCGCGACTTGAGTTTCACCTACGAAAATACCGAAGTAGCACACTCCATTGAGGAGTTGCAAACTATGATTTCAACAGACGAGATGGTGTTTATCATCGGAGGAGGAGAAGTATATAAGCAGTTCATGCCATTGGTTAATGAATTGCAAATCACGCACATACACCATACTTGGGAGGATGCAGACACTTTCTTCCCTGAAATTGACCCTGCTATTTGGGAATGCGTCAATGAGGAAGAACACCTAGCAGACGAAAAGCATGATTATGCATTTACGTTTGCTACGTACAGAAGAATAGACTAAAAGTTAAGTTTTCATACCTTTATAGAAATTTTAACACAAATAATATCCACATGCGTAAAATCATTTTCATGGCTACACTTGCACTATTGGCAACTGCTTGCCAACCCAATAAAGACAGCGATAAGACTCCTATCACTAAGCCTCAAATCACCATTGAAGGTGGACGCTTTACTCCAGAAGCGCTATGGGCTATGGGACGCATCAATAGTGTCTTGCCTAATGAGAGTACAGGTCAAATAGCCTATACAGTCAGCTATTATAGCGTCAAAGAAAACCGCTCTACCTCTTGGATACGTATTGCAAAGGAGGAAGAAGGTAAACTAGTCACTATCAACGAGTTCGTAGGATACGAGCCATCATGGATTGGCGACAAAATCGCCTACCTAAAAGCGGGTAAACTCTATCTACCAAAGAAACAATCCCCTATCGCTAACCTACACACTTGTCTAGAGGGATTTGACAAAGATATCGAGGGATACCTCCTCTCACCACAAGGAGACAAAATCATCTTGATTGCCCAAGTCAAGACCGTTGCTAGCACCGAGGATAAATACCCTGACTTACCTTTAGCTTCAGGTCGTGTGGTCAATGACCTAATGTATAAGCATTGGGACGAATGGACTGAAACAGCCCCCCATCCTTTCCTATGCAAATTGAAAAACGTTAAAGGTAAAACCATCGTTACGGACTGCATTGACTTGCTCGAAGGCACTCCATACGAATCTCCGATGAAGCCATTCGGTGGTGTAGAGCAATTGGCATGGAGCCCTGACGGCAAAACCATCGCCTATACATGCCGCAAAAAAAGCGGACTAGACTATGCCGTTTCCACCAACTCCGACATCTATCTCTATGATCTGGATACAGGCACACATACCAACCTCACCGAAGGCAATGGAGGATATGACACTAATCCTAGCTATTCGCCTGATGGACAATGGATTGCATGGCAGTCTATGGAGCGCGATGGCTATGAGAGCGATGAAAACCGACTCATGATCTGCCATTTGACTACAGGTGAGCGTCGCTTCCTCACACAAGGTATGGAAACTAATGTGGATGCCTATTATTGGAAAGATAATAACACACTCGTTTTCAGCGCCGTATGGCACGCTACTAGCATGCTATACCAGGTGAACCTACAGGGACAACGTCAATGCCTCACTACTGGCCAATATGACTATGTGCCTGGCGGTAATATCGGCAATACATATTATTGTTTGCGTCATTCCATGCGCGAGGCCAACGAGATATTCCGATTCCAAGCGGGCGAAGAGCCACAACAGATTAGCAACGAGAACGAGAATATCTATTCACAAATCACTATGGGCACTGTGGAGCCACGCTGGCAAAAGACTACCGATGGCAAGGAAATGCTCACATGGATTATCTATCCACCACACTTCGATCCAAGCAAGAAATACCCTACGCTACTCTACTGTGAAGGTGGTCCTCAATCGCCAGTTAGTCAGTTCTGGAGCTTCCGTTGGAACTTCATGATGATGGCTGCCAACGACTATATCATCGTAGCCCCTAACCGCCGTGGTTTACCGGGCTTTGGCAATGAATGGAACGAACAAATCAGCGGAGATTATGGTGGCCAATGTATGAAAGACTACCTAGCTGCCATCGACGAGTTTGTAGCTAGCGAATCGTATGTGGATAAGGACCGCCTCGGCTGCGTAGGTGCTTCTTTTGGCGGCTTCAGCGTATATTGGTTAGCAGGACATCACAACAAACGCTTCAAAGCCTTCATTGCGCACGACGGTATCTTCAATATGGAGATGCAATATCTAGAGACAGAAGAGAAATGGTTTGCTAATTGGGATATGGGCGGTGCCTATTGGGATAAGGATAATCAGATTGCTCAACGTACCTTTGCCAATTCGCCTCACCTTTTTGTGGACAAGTGGGATGCACCTATTCTCTGCATACAC
>JAEIGA010013999.1_pt1 | contig 12194 bp, 11 predicted proteins | sample 9270691 | NCBI WGS metagenome assembly JAEIGA01 (sample SAMN17057246, study PRJNA624740) | gut metagenome | biome: biome; isolation source: fecal sample | host: Bos grunniens | place: China: Xizang | collected 2019
GAACCGACCGGTAATTTGGATTCGAAGAATGGATTGGAGGTCATGGAGTTATTAAGTCAACTGAATGCGGAAGGTACGACAATTGTGATGGTTACTCACTCCCAGCATGATGCGACTTACGCCAATCGGATTATCCATTTGTTTGATGGGCAGGTGGTTGAAGATGTTGATGGATTGTTATAATAAAACGAAAGGCTATTTCTTACCGAGATAGCCTTTCACATTGTTTATAAAGATGTAAGCTGTTTTCTTTTTTTATTAGCAAGCTTTGAAGCTCATATCTAACCCTTTAACAGAGTGGGTCAAAGCTCCGACTGATATGTAATCTACACCACATTCTGCATAATCACGTAATGTGTCGAATGTAATACCACCGGAAGATTCCAATTCGTAGCGACCTGCTACCATTTCAACTGCTTTCTTTGTGTTTTCGGGATTGAAATTATCCAACATGATACGGTCAATACCGCCTACACGCATTGCTTCTTGTAATTCGTCGAAGTTACGAACCTCTATTTCAATCTTTAAATCTTTGTTCTTTTCTTTTAAGTATTGATGACAGCGAGTGATAGCAGCCTCGATACCTCCGGCAAAATCCACGTGGTTATCTTTTAATAGAATCATATCGAACAAACCGATACGATGGTTGACACCACCACCGATTTTAACCGCCTCTTTCTCGATCATGCGTAAGCCGGGAGTTGTTTTACGAGTGTCTAAAACTCGCGTTTTAGTACCTTCCAATGCTTTAACATATCTGCGAGTGTTGGTAGCAATACCGCTCATACGTTGCATCACGTTCAACATCAAACGTTCTGTCTGCAATAAAGATTGAACCTTTCCCTCTACCACGAATGCAATATCTCCTTTTTTGACTTCTGCTCCGTCGTGGATGAAGGTTGTCATTTTTAGTTCCGGGTCGAACGTATGGAAGATTCGTTCTGCCATTTCTACTCCGGCTAAAATACCATCTTCTTTTACGATTAACTGACTTTTACCCATTTCTGTTGCGGGAATACAACATAAAGTTGTGTGGTCACCGTCACCGATATCTTCAGAAAATGCCAAGCGAATTAGATCCGCGATAAGTTGTTCTTTTGTTTCTTGTAAGTTCATATCTTAGGTTGTTTACGCGATTTCCTACTATTATCTGCAAAGGTATGTTTTTTTCCTGTAATTTAGCGTGCTCAATCTTAAAAATATAAATGGATGAAAATTGCACTGATTGTCATAGGGAAAACGGATGCCGGATACTTTGTGGAGGCGATCAATGAGTATAAGAAACGTTTGGTTCACTATCTGCCTTTTGAAATGGAAGTCATTCCTGATATCAAGAATGTAAAGAATCTGTCGGAAGCTCAACAGAAAGAGAAGGAGGGGGAATTGATTCTGAAAAGTCTGCAATCCGGAGACTATTTGGTATTGTTGGATGAAAAGGGGAAAGATTATACATCAATGCAGTTTGCGACCTATTTAGAGAAAAAGATGCATACAGTACCTAAGCGCTTAGTCTTTGTGGTAGGTGGTCCGTATGGATTTAGTGAAGCTGTTTATAAAGCTGCCTCTGAGAAGATCTCCTTGAGTAAAATGACCTTCTCTCATCAGATGATTCGTTTGATATTTGTCGAACAGATCTATCGGGCAATGACAATTTTAAATAATGAACCGTATCATCATGAATAATATGAATAAAATGAAGATTGTTGTATTAGATGGTTATACGTTGAATTTGGCTGAAGCTTTTCAAAAAGAGCTTGCTGTTTTAGGTGAGTGTACCTATTATGAACGTACACCTGCTGATAAAGTGTTGGAACGGGCACAAGAGGCTGAGGCTGTCTTTACCAATAAGGTCGTTCTTTCTGGTGAGATAATCGCATTACTCCCTAAACTGAAATATATAGGAGTGTTGGCTACCGGTTACAATGTAGTGGATATTGAGGCTGCCAAGAGGCGAGGAATTGTTGTGACTAATATTCCAGCTTACAGCACTGAGTCGGTTGCACAAACAGTTTTTGCTCATCTGTTGAATATCTCCAATCGGGTGGCTCATTACACTAAAGAGGCTCGTGAAGGTGTGTGGACAGCCTCTCCGGATTTTTCTTATACGAGTACTCCTCTGTTGGAATGGTTTGGTAAAACGATGGGGATTGTTGGTTTGGGTAATATAGGCCAAGCAGTCGCACGTATTGCACTTGCTTTTGGGATGAAGGTGATTGCTTATACCTCTAAAAATAAAGAGCAGCTGCCGAAAGGAATTCTTCCGGTATCTAAAAAGGAATTGTTTCAACAAAGTGATGTGTTGTCTTTGCATTGCCCGTTGACTCCGGATACGAAGGAGTTTGTGTGTACAGAGACTTTATCATGGATGAAACCTACGGCTATTATCATCAATACCAGCCGAGGGTTGACTGTCAATGAGTCTGATTTGGCATACGCCTTGAATGAAGGGAAGATCATGGCGGCAGGGGTGGATGTGTTATCTACGGAGCCTCCTCGGGAGGACAATCCGTTGTTGAGTGCTCGTAACTGTTATATCACACCTCATATCGCATGGGCAACATTGGAAGCTCGTACTCGGTTGATGCAGATAGCTGTAGATAATTTAAAGTCTTATCAAGCAGGATTCGTTAAAAATAATGTAGCTGTATGAACAGACAAGGGAAGGACTAAAATCCTTCCCTTGTCTGTTGTATAAGTAAATAATCTAAGATGGTCATGGCAGCCATTGACTCAACAATGGGAACAGCACGAGGTAAGACACAGGGGTCATGTCGACCTTTTGCCTTTAAAATAGTCTCTTCGCCCTCTTTATTAACCGTTTCTTGTTCCATTAAAAGTGTGGCCACTGGTTTGAATGCCACTCGGAAATAGATGTCTTGCCCATTGGAAATCCCTCCTTGAATTCCTCCGGAGTGGTTCGTGTGCGTATTGATTTTCCCGTTATCATTGAAGAAACGATCATTACGTTCTGAACCTCGATAACAAGCAGAGGCAAAGCCATCTCCATATTCAAAACCTTTTACAGCGTTGATTGTTAACATAGCATGTCCTAAAGCCGCATGAAGTTTGCCGAATGCAGGTTCTCCTAATCCGACAGGAACACCTTGTATAACACAGGTTATAACTCCTCCTATGGTATCACCTTGTGCCTTGACTTCTGCGATTAAGGTCTCCATTTGAGTTGCGACCTCTTTGTCTGGGCAACGAACGGCTGTCTCTTCTGTTTGATTTAAATCATAGTCTAGATAAGAGCCGGATAATTGTATTGATCCGACTTGAGAGGTAAAAGCGTGAATTTCAATTCCTTTTTGAATAAGAATCTGTTTGGCGATGGCTCCTGCGACACAACGAGCTATGGTTTCACGTGCAGAAGAACGTCCACCTCCACGTGGATCCCGGATGCCATATTTCATTTGGTAGGTGTAATCAGCATGTGAAGGACGATACACCTCTTTCATGTTATCGTAGTCGGATGAGTGTTGGTTTTTGTTCCAAACAATAAAACCAATTGGAGTTCCAGTTGTTTTTCCTTCGTATATACCGGAGAGAAATTGAACCTCGTCATCTTCCTTACGAGGGGTGGTTAGTTTAGATTGGCCTGGTTTACGTCTGTTTAATTCTCTTTGGATAAAGTTTATGTCCAATTCTATACCGGACGGGCAGCCATCAATGATACCTCCTATCCCCAAACCATGTGATTCACCAAAGGAGGTTAATTTATATATGTTTCCGAATGTATTCATCTTATGAAATGAAAGAATCGTTCATGATATAGAAAAAGGACAATGAATAATAGAAAACCATTATTCATTGTCCTTTCTCCTTTTTTATTTAGTGGCAGCCACCACAACCGCAACCGCTGTTAGAATTGTGATCTCCGCAGCCTCCGCCACAGTCATCACAACCACAACCGCAACCTCCAGCCGGAGCTGTTAATGCTGCGATTTCTTCAGCTGTCGGTTCGTGAACATCGATAACTTCACCATCGAAATGTAATGTCTCCCCGGCTAATGGATGGTTGAAATCCATCACAACAATGTCTTCTTTAACCTCTAAAACAGAACCATTCATACGGTTTCCGTTAGCGTCCATCATTGGAACGGTGTTACCCTCTTTGATCATTTCAGAATCAAACTTACCGTCTACTTCAAAGATATTTTTAGGAAGTTCTAATACATGTTCGTCTACATATTCACCATATGCATCAGCTGGTTCGATTGAAAAACTAAATTTATCACCAACTTCCAATCCTTTTAAAGCATCTTCGAAAGCCGGAAGCATAGCTCCTGTTCCAAAAATAAATTTCAAAGGAACTTCAGTAGTTGCTCTTTCCATTAATTCACGTTCTTCTCCTTCACCAACGTTTAGGTCGTAAGTAACCGCAACGTATTTATTTGCTGTAATTTTCATTTGATAGTTGTGTATTTAATAAATAAAACGGGGCAAAATTATAATATTTATTTGATAAATAATAGCCGATGTTAAAGAGAGTTGACAGCTTTCTTTAACGCATTCATAGCTGTTTCCAGTGTAGAACGAGGGCAACCGATGTTTAATCGCATATATCCTTCTCCTCCCGGACCGAACATACTTCCGTCGTTTAGCAATAATCCGGCCTTCTCTTCAAAAAGATGAACTAATTCCGGCTGACTTAATTGTAAGTCTCGACAATCTAACCAGACTAAAAAGGAGGCTTGCGGTTTATATACTTTTATTTGAGGAATATAATTCTTTAAGAAATCTTCAATATATTGGACATTATTAATGATGTAAATGCGCATTTGTTGTAACCATTCTGCTCCATACGTATAAGCCGCTTCTGTTGCTGTATAGGCAAAAATGGTTCCGGCATTCAGTTCGCCGGCTTCCAAGAAAGAATAAAATTGTTCACGTAAAACATCATTGGGTATGATAGAATAGGATGAAACAATTCCGGCAATGTTGAATGTTTTACTGGGAGCCATAAACATAATGGAACAGTTGGCCGCTTCTTCTGATACCATTGCAAACGGATAATGTTTATGTTGTGGATACACCATCTCTGCATGTATTTCATCTGAAATGACTAGGATATGATGACGATTACAAATTTCGGCTAATTTGATTAATGTTGATTTTTCCCAAACAATACCACCCGGATTGTGAGGATTACTAAGGATTAAAACCTTACATTTTTCATCAATAATAGATTCTAATTGTTCGAAATCCATTTGATAGACACCCTCCACTAGTTGAAGAGGGTTATAAACCACTTCTCTGTGCATCTTTTCCGGTACTAATCGGAATGGATGATAGACAGGAGGTTGGATAATAATTTTGTCTCCCGGTTGAGTGAAACATTGTAAAACAAAACCAATCCCTTTGACAATGCCGGGTATGTAGCTGATCCATTCACGTTGGATTTTCCAGAGATATTTGTATAAAACCCATTCTTCTATACTTTTAAAATAGGAATCAGAACCATAGGTGTAACCAAAAACCTCATGCTCACAACGCTTTTTTAATGCATTCACGATGAAATCAGGTGTACGAAAATCCATATCTGCAACCCAAAGAGGAAGTAACTCTTTTCCGTCTTTTCCTTTTTTTGCTCCATCGAACTTGACACAATTAGTGCCACGGCGTTCGATTACTTCGTCAAAATTATAGTGTTTCATCATATTAAAAAATCTATCATTTAACGGCAAATATACAAATTGTTATGAAAAAAATAGCATATCAAGAGAACTCCAATTGGAAGTGAAAACAACAATGCTTTTTTCTGCTTATCTGTAATTTTATCAGAAAAAGTGGCGGCTTGATAAGAAAATGCAAGTTTAGAACTTGTGTTTCCTTGAAAATGAAAGAGGGCGTAATGTTATTTTTTGTCTAATTTCTTTGGAGGTATGAATTATTATTTTACCTTTGCGGCGTTAATAAAATTAACAAGGAAGAAAAATGATGAACAACGTGTTGCATATTCTCGTGGTGGTCCTTCTAGTCATTAGTAGGTAAGGAGAAAGGTGTGCAAGATGTTATAAAGTCATGCGAAAGATATAGCTTAAGCCTTTCTCCTTATAGAGAAGGGCTTTTTAATTTATAATTTTTAGATAGGTATGATGAAGAATCCGTTGAGAAGTTCGTTTAGCACAGAGGGTAGACGTATGGCTGGAGCCCGTGCATTATGGCGTGCTAACGGAATGAAAGAAGAACAGTTTGGTAAACCCATTATAGCAATCGTTAATTCATTTACTCAATTTGTTCCCGGACATGTTCATTTACATGAAATTGGACAATTGGTTAAAGCTGAAATTGAAAAATTAGGTTGTTTCGCAGCTGAATTTAATACAATTGCCATAGATGATGGTATTGCTATGGGGCATGATGGTATGCTTTATTCTCTTCCATCTCGTGATATTATTGCTGATAGCGTAGAATATATGGTAAATGCGCATAAAGCGGATGCGATGGTGTGTATCAGTAACTGTGATAAGATTACACCGGGCATGTTGATGGCTTCTATGCGTTTGAATATTCCGACTGTATTTGTATCAGGTGGCCCTATGGAGGCAGGCGAGTTGGATAATCGTCATTTGGATTTGATTGATGCAATGATTGAAGCTGCTGATACCACTGTTGATGATGAACGGATTGCACAGGTTGAACGACGAGCTTGTCCGGGTTGTGGTTGTTGTTCCGGAATGTTTACAGCGAATTCAATGAACTGCTTGAACGAGGCTATCGGTATGGCTCTAGCAGGAAACGGAACCATCGTAGCAACCCATGTAAATCGTACTCAGTTGTTCCGTGAAGCGGCTAAACAGATTGTAGAGAATGCCTATAAATATTATCGCGATGGAGATGAATCTGTCTTACCTCGTAGTATTGTGACTCGTCAGGCCTTTTTGAATGCGATGGCTTTGGATATTGCGATGGGTGGATCAACCAATACAGTCCTTCATTTGTTAGCAATTGCTCAGGAGGCTGAAGCCGATTTTACGATGGATGATATAGATATGTTGTCTCGTAAGACTCCTTGTTTGTGTAAGGTCGCTCCTAATACACATACATATCATGTACAAGATGTAAACCGAGCAGGAGGAATCATGGGTATCATGAATGAATTGTTGAAAGTCGGTTTGGTAGATGGAAGTGTGAAACGAGTAGATGGTATGACATTGGCTGAGGCGGTAGATAAGTATGCAATCACTTCTGCGAATGTAACAGAGGAGGCTATCTGTAAGTATAAAAGTGCACCGGCTTGTCGTTTTAGTATCCAGATGGGATCGCAAGAAACCTATTATAAAGAGTTGGATACGGACCGTGTTTCGGGATGTATCCGTGATGTTGAACATGCCTATTCAAAAGATGGTGGTTTAGCTGTTTTGAAAGGAAATATCGCACAGGATGGTTGTGTGGTGAAAACGGCAGGTGTGGATGAAAGTATTTGGAAATTTGTAGGTCCTGCTAAAGTATTCGATTCACAGGATGCTGCTTGTGAAGGAATTTTGGGAGGAAAAGTGGTTTCCGGTGATGTGGTTGTTATTACACACGAAGGTCCTAAAGGTGGACCGGGTATGCAGGAGATGCTTTATCCTACTTCATATATTAAAAGTCGTCATTTAGGAAAGGAATGTGCATTGATTACGGATGGCCGTTTCAGTGGAGGAACATCAGGCCTTTCCATCGGTCATATCTCTCCGGAGGCAGCAGCAGGTGGAGCTATCGGGTTGGTTAAAGATGGGGATATCATCGAAATTAATATTCCGGAACGTATCATCCAAGTACAGGTCAGTGATGCTGAACTAGCAGAACGTCGTAAGGCAGAAGAGGCTCGTGGAGAAAAAGCCTTTACGCCTCCCTTCCGTCAACGTATCGTTTCAAAAGCATTACAGGCTTATGGTAAAATGGTTACTTCTGCGGATAAAGGCGGAGTAAGAATGATCTAATAATCTTCAAGCAAAAATATTTTTCAATGAAACAACAAATTACAGGTTCGGAAGCTTTATTGAAATCATTAATAGCAGAAGGAGTTGACACTATTTTTGGTTATCCGGGTGGTGCTGTGATTCCTGTATATGATCAATTATATGATTATAAAGAACAGTTGAAGCATGTCTTGGTTCGCCATGAACAGTGTGCAACACATGCGGCACAAGGCTATGCTCGTGTGTCGGGTAAAGTAGGGGTGGCTTTGGTTACATCCGGTCCCGGTGCAACTAATACTTTGACAGGTATTGCTGACGCAATGATCGATAGTACTCCTTTGGTTGTCATAACCGGACAGGTCGCTTCTCCATTATTAGGAACAGATGCATTTCAAGAGATAGATGTGATTGGTATTACATTGCCGATTACAAAATGGGCATATCAGGTTCGCAAACCGGAAGATATTGCTTGGGCTGTCTCTCGTGCATTTTATATTGCTTCAACCGGACGTCCCGGACCTGTAGTGTTGGATATCGCCAAAGATGCTCAGGTAGGTATGGTTGACTTTGAATATCAAAAAGCAGATTATATTCGAAGTTATCAACCGGAACCTGAAATTAGAATGGAGGGAATTCAGGAAGCTGCAAAGTTGATTAATGAAGCTAAAAAACCATTTTGTTTGGTTGGACAAGGGGTTATTTTGGCCGGAGCTGAGGAAGAGTTGACTGAATTCTTATCGAAGAATGATATACCAGCTGGTTGTACAACTTTAGGTTTGTCTGCTTTGCCTACCGATTTCCCATTGAATAAGGGTATGTTGGGTATGCATGGTAATGTAGGACCAAATCGTAAGACAAACGAATGTGATGTACTGATTGCTGTTGGTATGCGTTTTGATGATCGGGTAACAGGGGATTTAAGTACGTATGCCAAACAGGCTAAGGTTGTACATTTAGATATTGATGACTCTGAAATAGGTAAGAATGTCCCTGTGGACGTAAGGGTTTTGGGAAATGCTAAAAAAACATTACCCTTGATTACGGCATTGTTAGAAACTCGGAAGCGTGCCGAATGGAACGAAGCTTTTGAACCGGATGCTCAAGAGGAGTATGAAAAGGTTATAGAAAAAGAGTTATTCCCTACAGATGGTTGCTTGAAGATGGGTGAGGTAATCCGTAAGATTTCGGAGGCTACAAATAATGAAGCTGTTTTGGTTACTGATGTTGGACAGAACCAAATGATGGGAGTTCGCTATTTCAAATATAAACAGACACGTAGTGTGGTAACTTCCGGTGGTTTGGGAACCATGGGCTTTGGGTTGCCGGCTGCTATTGGAGCAAAAATGGGGGCTCCTGAACGTACGGTTTGTCTCTTTACGGGTGATGGTGGTCTGCAAATGACGATTCAAGAGTTGGGCACTATCATGCAGGAACAATTGAATGTGAAGATTATCTTGTTGAATAATAATTTCTTAGGCATGGTACGCCAATGGCAAGAACTATTTTTCCAAGATCGTTACTCTGCAACCGTGATGAAAAATCCTAATTTCGTGATGATTGCGAAAGCGTATGGAATCGCTTCTCGCGAGGTTCAGAAACGGGAAGAATTGGATGAGGCTATTCGTGAAATGTTAGAACATGATGGCCCTTATCTATTAATGGCAAATGTGGAAGAAAAAGGATTGGTTTATCCGATGATTCCGGCAGGTGCGACCATTACCAATATATTGATGGGTGATTAAAAGAGGGAGAGTAAGCTATGTTAGAAAAGAAATTATATACAGTTATCATTTTCTCGGAGAATACAGTTGGTCTGTTGAATCAGATAACCATTATCTTTACACGCCGACAGTTGAATATTGAGACGCTTTCGGTTTCTCCTTCTGCTATATCAGGTATCCATAAGTTTACGATTACGACCTATGCGGATGAAAATATGATAGAGAAGGTTGTCAAACAGATTGATAAACGAGTGGATATATTAAAGGCATATTATAACACAGATGAAGATTTGGTCTTCCAAGAAATTGCTTTGTATAAGTTGAGTACAGAGAGATTCCTTAAAATGGGAACGGTAGAGGAGCTGATTCGTAAATATAATGTGCGCGTATTGGAAATGAACGAAACCTGTGTGGTTTTAGAGAAGAGTGGCCATTACGATGAAACACAGAACTTGTTTAAGGAACTGAGTGAGACCATTGGTGTTTTGCAATTTATCCGTTCCGGACGTATTGCCATCACGAAGAGTCCGGTGGAACGATTGAGTGATATGTTGGCAAATATGGAACGAGTGTTATTAGAGAAAAAAACGGATGATGGAAAAAAGTAAGATCGGAGAATTTCATTTTACGACAGAACCTTATTTGTCCGATTTTCGGGGACGTGTGACGATTCCTATGATTGGAAATTATTTGTTGAAGGTCGCTTCGACTCATGCAGGACAAAGAGGGTTTGGTTATAGTGAAATGTCGGAAAAACATACAGCCTGGGTTTTATCTCGTTTTGCAATTGAGATGTTTGAGTATCCGGCGATTTCAGAAACGATTACTTTATATACTTGGATTGATGAGGTCGGACGTCTTTTTACAGGACGTTGTTTTGAATTAGTAGATAGTCGTGGGAAGACTATTGGCTATGCTCGCTCTATCTGGGCCGCGATTGATTTGAATAGCCGTCGTCCGACTTTATTAAATATTGAAGATATAAGTGCTTATATCGTAGAACGTCCTTGTCCGATTGAAAAACCGGGAAAGATTACAGCCGTTGAAAATGATACAGATGGAATTCCTTACCGAGTAAAATATAGTGATTTGGATATCAATGGGCATTTGAATAGCATGAAGTATTTGGAACATCTGTTGGATCTGTTCGATATAGAGCTATTTAAAACAAAAGATATAAAACGTATAGAAATTGCCTACCAGTCTGAAGGTAAATATGGGATGGAACTAATGTTGCATCAGAAAGAGGTGGCTTCAGACAGTTATCATTTGGCAATTTGTAATGAAGGTAAGGCGATATGTCGAGCCTCTGTTACATGGATTTAATTAAATAGAAAGAGTTTTTACATTATTAAAATAAAAAAGAAAATGGCAATAATGAATTTTGGCGGTGTTGACGAAAATGTAGTAACCCGCGAAGAGTATCCGTTGGAAAAAGCAAGAGAAGTATTGAAAGATGAAGTAATCGCTGTGATTGGTTACGGGGTTCAAGGACCGGGACAGAGTTTGAACTTGCGCGACAATGGTTTCAATGTGATTGTAGGACAACGTAAAGGTGGTAAAACTTGGGAAAAAGCTGTTGCTGACGGTTGGGTACCGGGTGAAACCTTGTTCGATATTGAAGAAGCTTGTGAAAAAGCAACCATTATACAGTATTTGTTATCTGATGCTGCTCAGATTGAAGTATGGCCACGTATCCAGAAATATTTGACTCCGGGTAAGGCATTGTATTTCTCTCACGGTTTTGCAATTACTTACAAAGAACGTACAAATATTGTACCTCCTGCTGACGTGGATGTGATTTTGATCGCACCGAAGGGTTCTGGTACCTCTTTACGTCGTATGTTCTTGCAAGGACGTGGTTTGAACTCCAGTTATGCAATCTTCCAAGATGCAACCGGTAAGGCTTGGGATCGTGTAATTGCTTTAGGTATCGGTGTAGGTTCTGGTTATTTGTTTGAAACAACCTTCAAGAAAGAGGTGTATTCAGATTTGACCGGTGAACGTGGTACATTGATGGGTGCTATCCAAGGTTTGTTGTTGGCTCAATATGAAACATTGCGTGAAAATGGTCACGAACCATCAGAAGCATTCAATGAAACAGTAGAAGAGTTGACTCAATCTTTGATGCCTTTATTTGCTGAAAACGGTATGGATTGGATGTATGCAAACTGTTCAACAACTGCACAGCGTGGAGCTTTGGATTGGATGGGACCGTTCCATGATGCAACTAAACCGGTATTTGAAAAATTGTATAAAGAGGTAGCTTGTGGTAACGAAGCACAGCGTTCAATTGACTCTAACTCACAACCGGATTATCGTGAAAAGTTAGAAAAAGAGTTGGAAGCATTGCGTAACAGTGAAATGTGGCGTGCAGGTGCTGTCGTTCGTAAATTACGTCCGGAAAACAACTAAAAAAAGAGATAAGCTTAATAAGCAAAAGAGAAGAAGGGGGTGTCGGTAGGCACCTCCTTTTTTTGAATTTATATAGACCTATCTTGGAATAGATTTGGACTAATTTTAATTTTCTTGGTAGGATTTGGCATAACTTTCTGTATAATGAAAA
>JAEIGA010014000.1_pt1 | contig 12194 bp, 6 predicted proteins | sample 9270691 | NCBI WGS metagenome assembly JAEIGA01 (sample SAMN17057246, study PRJNA624740) | gut metagenome | biome: biome; isolation source: fecal sample | host: Bos grunniens | place: China: Xizang | collected 2019
ATTATTCACATACAGGAGCTGGTTCTTCTCTCCAAAAAACCGGTACGACCACCCTCACCGGTGGCAATCCGCGGACATTTTCTTTTTATCTGGCCGAGAGCAGGTTTTATCACGGTCTGACTGATTTTAGCGGAATTTATCCTGCGGAATGGTTGACTCCGGCGCAAGATGAAGATGTGAAAAATTATACAAACCTGTCTGCCGAAGAACGTTCATTGCCGCGAAATTGGCTGAATCGGGTCAAGTATTTTTACGATGATTATGTCCAACAATACAAACCTTTGTTAGCAACCGCTTCCACCGAGGCAAAACCTGCGCAGGGCCTGGCAACCTATGTGCTTGTGAAAGGAGCATATACGGATTATCGTGGTACGGTTTGGGACGTAAATTACAAGGTCTATCTGGGCAAGGACAATGGCCAGAATTTTCAGGTAGACCGTAATTCGGAATATACAAACTATCTCACTATCAAAGGTGTACGTAATAATGACTCCAACGATGGCCGGGGAGAAGTCTGGTTTGATCATCGGGTGGATGTCTCCAATCCCAATTCTAACAATGACGCATCTGATTGCGTAACCATCACCCGCGAAACCCTGATTGATGCCCATATAGAGGTGCGTCCGTTGCGGGTTAGTTGGCCCAAGGATCCAGAAGAAAAATATGCCGGGGTCCGTGTTTATCTGCCGACGAATTCCGATGAATCTCTGATTAACTGGATCGGTATGGAACGTTTTACTGGGACTAACAACCAGGATGCATCCGTCTATTGCTACCTGAAAAATAATGAGGGAAGCCAAGTCAGTACAGGTAAAAGAAAATATTTTACAACCAGCCTTATCAGTGAGTTGCAGACCAAGGAGGGTGAATTGGGAGTTCATGAAGATGATGGGAAGAAGTACATTTATCTGATGAATGAGGAATGTGCCTGGATTTATTTCGATGAGAACCTGACGGCAACAGACCGGACTGCCAAAATTCTGTTGGCTTTCTATGATACTGAAGGAAATGTGAAGGTGGAGGAGATTTATGAAGTGACACAACGAGGTCTGCTGTCCTTGGGAGGCCATGCTGTGGAACATTATGAAGAATACTTGCATACCTATGATTCTGCGGATCAGTATAATCTTTCTACCAGTCCGGTCGACTATACTCAACAAGGACTCTCTTGGGGTCTAGTGAACAAAAAGATTTCCAAAGATATCATTGTGAGTGCGGTACCCTTGGAAGTAGGGATTCTTGGTTTTCAGGATTGGGTAACTCAGCGGTACGATTACTTTCATCAGTCAGACCGACCCTCTGGTGATACATATTATCCCTATCGTAAGGGAGATGACGGAAATTGGAGTAATTCTGGTTATGGAACAGGTCTGATTTTTACAGACCGAGCATCCGAGAATGAGGTAATCACAGTGAAAGATATGGGTACCATTCCAGACAATGCATACCAATATTGTCTGAGTAAAAATAAGTTTTCTGTCGATGACGATGGAAATGTCTCCATGAAAATTCACTGGTACCTGCCGGATGTCTATGAGATGCGGGATGTTCTGAATGCAAACGCAGCGCCCCAAGGAGCCGTCGACTTTGGTACAAATGCCTATTACTGGACCTCGCAACCTTCTTTTGGAGGGCAGCTGACCAATAATATTGCGCTGATTGATGAAGTAACCGGCAGTGCCCGGGCCGTTTCCGCAACATCGGCTTCTACTCAAAATCCAGGTGTTGATGAACCCCGCCATGTCCAACACCGAATCCGTTGTCTTTATTCTTCCGACGGTATTGTAGCAGATATGGAGGGTCGTACACCCGACGGAGTTGGTGGAAACCATTCTTTTGTAATGAAAGCCTATGATGGTTCTTCCCCTGGTTATTTTACATATATGGTATTGGATCTGGAGACGAATAAGCAAACAGAGAAAGATGATTTTGATTATACAAATTCAAGTCATCCGATACCTACATCCTCAAATCCTGGTGACTTTATTTATTTTGGCGTAGTGGATAAAGACGGGGTTCTGCATAATGGATTTATGAAGAATCCAACAGACCGTTCTAATTGGAAAGAATATGAAACTATTTTGAGTGATAATCGGTATTATTATACATTATATGATTATCCGGGACTGTCTATATACAACTTAAGTAATAATTTATTAGGAAATGCTAGTACTGAGACGACATCAAGTCCGAAGGTGGATACGAGAACTGAGCGTATGATTTATAAGAAGGAACTCACGAAAGAGTTGTCTAATACAAATCTGAACCCGCTTGATTATCTCCTTCCAGATGAGAATAAGCTCTTAATCACTTTTGGAGTGGCGAATAGTGCAGGGTATGTACCAAAGTATAATTTTGAAGAGAATACGAAAGGAAGTCAGGAAATTGTTACCACAAGAAATTGGAAGGTACCTACCTATGCAAAAAGTACATATATGCCTAAAGCAGAATCAATTACAGAATTCTTTGAGGCAACAGCGAAAGGGACTGGCCGAGGTACTTCTCTATGGGGAGATAAAGGTAAGGCTGACGCAACAAAGAATGCAGAAGAGAAAGCTCTACAGGCTGCAAAAGATTTGGCTTTTGCTAAATATCCAAATAGAAGATACGAGTATGGTACACCAAAATATACTTACAATGATTTGGGATATACATCAACTTTGGGTATTACAACTTATACCATGCAGGTGACATGTAAAATAGAAATTACTTGCATTACTGATCCCGTCTCAGTGTCTTATTTTGATGATCCCACTGACTGGGGGTGGTACGAGAGTTCTACTATTACTACGTCTTTGGACAAGGTAGAAACCGACGAACTGCGTATCTATGGGGGAAACTCCTTTACCATCTCGGTAACGGACCCGGACTATGAAATTACCAAAGTGAAGGTTCATTATTCGGGGAATAATTTTATTAAGGAGCAAGGTGGATTTTGGGGTATTGGATCAGATAGAATTTATGCTCGTTTTGTAGAAAGTTCTGTGACTCTTCCTCAAGAGGAAACCGTTCCCAAAGGGGGGGCTACAGAAACCTTGCAACTTCCAGGTATGGAGTATAATGATAATACCAGTTCCGGGACAGGTATTCACCAATGGAGTGGCGATGGTCGCACATCGGTAACCCTGGTACTTGCGGATTACTATGTCAATAATAACATGACGGCAAACTCTTATACCTACCGGTATGCCAATGCTTCCGTGGACCTCTCCAAATACCTGATCATCGATAAGATCGAGGTGAAGTGTACGAAGAAGCCGGAGGCCCAGCCGTAGCTCGGTTGAGGCTATCCGTTCCGGTCTTCGTTCGCGATAGGATCTCAGTCTGGTTGCGATAGGATCACAGTCTGATCTGGGAGGATCTCAGTCCGCTGGTTGGAGGATGGCGGCGATTTCTTCGGCGGTGTCCACGATCCAGCGGGGATTGAACTTTTGGAGTTCCTGCCGGGGACGGCACCCCCAGGTGACGCCCACCGCTTCTACCTGGGCGTTGATGGCAGTCTGCATGTCAACGCCGGAGTCGCCTACGTAGAGGATCTCGTCACGTTCTACCCGGGCTTCCCGACGGATTTCTTCCACAATGGACGGGTCGGGTTTGACCGCAATGCCGTCGCGTTGTCCCAGGACCGCTACAAAGCGGATGGTCGGGAAGAAGTGACGGACCAGGGCTTGGGTGGCTTGCTGGTATTTGTTGGAGGCCACTGCCAGGAGCTTTCCGGAAGCTTGTAATCGTTCGAGGAGGGTTACGACCCCCGGAAACGGGACGGTTTTCTCTGTGCCGTGCTCGTTGTAATAGGGGATGAAGGCGGCACGCATCCGCAGGACATTTTCCTCGGTCTTGTGGGGTTCGGGCAGGGCTCGCTCAAAGAGTTTGTTGATGCCATTGCCCACAAAGCTTTTGATTTCTTCTACCGTACGCGTCGGGTGTCCCAGTGTCTCCAGGGCATGGTTTGTAGCTGCAGCGATATCGCCCACCGTGTTCAGGAGGGTTCCGTCCAAATCAAAGATAACCAATCGTTTCATCATCTTTTGCCTATGCGAAATTTCTGTGGCAGACTTTTTGTCCCACAAGCGGGTGCTAAAGTATAAAATATTTTGATATGAAAACGAAAACGTACAAAACTTTGTTGCTGGCCTTCATCCTGGGTGGATGGGCTGCAATACCTTCATTTGCCTGTACTGGCGTTACTTTTGTTGCCGAAGATGGAAGCCGGATTCTGGCTCGGACCACGGATTGGGCCGGAGCTGTGCTTTCAACACATTATGTGATTGTGCCGCGCGGTCACCAGCACGTTGGACTGACTCCGAAGGGGAACAACGGCTTGCGCTTTGTGAGTAAATATGGCTATGTGGCGATTGCGGTAGAAAACGAGGATTTTATGATTGAGGGCTTGAATGAAAAAGGGCTCTCGGCCGGTTTGTTCTTCTTCCCGGGATTTGGACACTACTTGCCTTATGAGGAACGGTACGCCGCACAATCCCTTTCGGATATGCAGCTGGTGGGTTGGATTCTGGCGAATTACAGTTCGGTTCAGGAAGTAATCGATAACTTTGATCAGATACGGGTGGTGGGCTTGTCTCCTGAGATTCAGACCGTACACTGGCGCATTGCAGACAAGAGCGGCCGTCAGGTTGTGCTGGAGATTGTTGATGGCAAGCCGCATTTCTTTGAGAACAAATTGGGGGTCATCACCAATGCGCCCGGCTTTGAATGGCACCAGACCAACTTGGGCAATTACGTCAACCTCAGTGGTGGAACCGTGCACAACAAGCACTTTGGACACGGGGTTTCCGTTGATGCGATAGGAGCCGGTAGCGGTTTGCTGGGCTTGCCTGGTGATCCGACTCCTGCATCCCGTTTCGTGCGGGCTGCTTTCTTCAGTACAACAGCTCCCAGAACCCAAACTGGACATGAAACAGTTCTGTTAAGCTTCCATATTCTCAATAGTTTCGACATTCCTTTGGGAGCTGAAAGGACGAGGATTGAAATGCCGAAAGGCTTGATCAGTGCGACACAATGCACCACCTCCGCTGACTTGACCAACGGAAAATTCTATTTCAGAACCTGTTGGAACCAGGAGATACGTTGCATTGATTTGCGAGAAATCCGTTTTGATAAGGTGAAGTTTCAAGCATACCCCTTGGACAAAGACCGGGTGCAACGCATTGAATACTTAAAATTCTAATTCACCCTTGCCTTCGCGCACAATCTCAAAGGGTGTTTCGAGACAGTTGACCACTGTCGAGGGCGTCAAGTCGCCCGTACCTCCGTCGATGACCAGGTTGACGAGGTGTCCATAGGACTCGTGGATGAGTTCGGGGTCGGTCCGGTATTCTTCCGGGAGATCTTCGTCACTTCCATCGGTCCAGGACATCGACAAAATCGGGTTCCCCAATTCACGGACGAGGGTGCGGGCGATGTTGTTGTCCGGCACCCGGATGCCGACTTCCTTTCGGTTTTTGTAAATCTTGGGTAGGCGACTGCTGGTCGGCAAGAGGAAGGTGAAGGGGCCTGGCAGGTTGGTTTTCATCAGTTTGAACGCGTCGTTGCTGACGCGCGCATACTCGCTCAGGTTGGACAGGTCCGAACAGATGACCGAGAGGTTGCTTTTCTGCGGATCCACACCCTTGAGTTTGCAAATCTGTTCAACGGCACGGCTGTTCAAGGCATCGCAACCGATGGCATACAGGGTGTCCGTCGGGTAGATGATGAGGCCTCCGTCGCGCAGGACATCGATGACTTTTGCGATTTCTCGGGGGTTCGGGTTGTCGGGGTGGATTCTTACTAGCATAATGGGTCTATTCTTGGTAATAAATTCGTTTGACGCGCGGGGATACCGAAGTCAGGATTTCATAGGGGATGGTGCCGAGACGGTTTGCCAATTCTTGCACCGGTAGTTCGTCTCCAAACAAGATGACTGTATCGCCTTCTCGGGCTTGTGTGTCGGTTACATCAATCATGCAGGTGTCCATGCAGATGTTGCCGACAATGGGGCAGTCCTGGCCATTGATGCGAACCAGGCCTTGGCCGTTGCTCAGGTGTCGGTCCAGTCCGTCGGCGTAGCCAATGGGGATGATGGCGATGCGGGAGTCCCGGATCAATCGGGTGCGGCGGCTGTAGCCAATGGTTTCGCCTTTGGGGATGTGTTGTATCTGTAAGATGGTGGTTTTTAGCGTGCTTACGTTTTTTAATCCCAGTTGTCCGGAGGCGCTGACCCCGTAGAGTCCGATGCCGAGACGAACCGCGTCCAGTTGATGGTCACTCCATCGTTCAATCCCGCCGGAGTTCAGGATGTGTTTCATTATGGGATGGCTCAATCCATTTTCCAGGCGTTGGGCGATGTCGGTAAAGCAGGTGATCTGTTGGTGGGTGTAGTCATCAAATTCCGGACTATCGCTGCCGGCCAAATGAGAGAAGACGGAACTTACGCGCAGCGGAAAAGTCTTTCCATCTTTGTTACTTTGCTCTTTTAGGACGCTAAGTAACTCACTTACATCTTTCGGTTGGAAGCCCAAGCGGTGCATTCCTGTGTCGAATTTGATGTGGATGGGAAAGTTTTCGATTTCTTTTTCGCGTGCGGCGGCGGCAAAGGCCCGGAGCAGGCGAAAACTATAGATTTCGGGTTCAAGCTGGTATTCAAACAAAACTTGGAAACTGCTGAACTCGGGATTCATCACGATGATGGGCAGGGTGATGCCTTCTTTGCGAAGTTCCACCCCTTCGTCGGCAACGGCAACCGCCAAATAGTCGCAATGGTGTTCCTGCAAGGTTTTGGCTAGTTCGTAGGAGCCGGCTCCGTAGCCAAAGGCCTTCACCATGCCGATGAGTTTGGTTTCGGGCTTGAGTTTGGACCGGTAATGGTTGAAATTGTGGATGAGGGCATTCAAGTTTACTTCCAATATCGTCTCGTGCACTTTTTTCTCCAAGCGTTCGGTGATGGTTTCAAATTGGAAATGACGGGATCCTTTGATGAGGATGAGTTCGTCTTTGCATTGTTGGATTTCGTCGCTGTTCAGGAAAGCTTCCGTCGAGGGGTAGGTACGGACTTCGGTCTGGAAAACATGGGCAAATTGGCTTAGGTCCGGACCGATGCCGATGATCTTTTCAATGCCTTTGCGTAGCGTCAGGTCGGCCACTTGTCGGTAGAGTTCTGCTTTCGGAATTCCGGATTGTAAGATGTCGGAGAGAATGAGGGTTGGACGCAGGGCCTTGGCTTTCTTGCGGCTTTGCTGGAATTCCAGGGCGATGGCCAGGGATTGCAGGTCGGAATTGTAGGAGTCGTTGATTAATAGACAGTTGTTCCGTCCTTGTTTTACTTCCAGACGCATGGCTACCGGTTCCAACCGTTGGCAGACATCGGCCAGGGCTTGGAGGTAGGTTGCTGCGGATCCCGGTTGCTCGTGGTTCCGCCAGCAGGCAATCCAGGTCAGGGCATGCAGGCAGTCTTCGATGGACGCTGTATCGGTGAAGGGAATGGTCAGTTTGACCTCTTCTTTTTGTTCCAGGGTCAGTTGCAGGTGGGTCTTCTGTTCGCATACCTCCACGCGGACAAAGACCGGAGCTTGCGGGTCGGTTTGACTCCACGGATAAGCGATGGGAGTGAGGCCTGTTTCTGCGACGGTCTCACGGATCAAGGCGTTGTCTGCTTGGTAGACCAGGGCTCGGCAGCCGTGAAAGAGTAGGAGTTTCTCCATGAGTTTTTGACGGAGACTCTCGAAGTTTTCTTGGTGTGCCGGTCCGATGCCGGTCAGGATGCCGTAGGTCGGGTGGATGATGCGTTTGAGCCGTTGCATTTCAGCGGGTTGAGAGATGCCGGCTTCGATGAGCGCCAAATCGTGGTCTGCTTGCATTTGCCAGACCGAAAGAGGAACGCCAATTTGAGAGTTGTAGCTGCGCGGAGATCGGACGATGTGATGGTTGTCGTGCAACAATTGGAAGAGGAATTCCTTGGTGATGGTCTTTCCGTTGCTGCCTGTGATTCCGACCACCGGCAGGTGCAGGGTTTGGCGGTGGTGGCGGGCCAGTTCTTGCAGGGTGGCCAAGGGATCATCGACCCGGAAGAACTGGGCTTCCGGGAAACGGCTCTCAGCCTCCTGGGGTAGTTCACTCACCACAAAATGCCGAACGCGCAGGCTGTACAGGTCGGCAATGTAGCGATGCCCGTCGTTGCTATGAGTCTTCAGGGCAAAGAAGAGGGTCTGTTCCGGAAAGGAAAGGCGACGGCTGTCTGTAAGCAGGTGCCAGGGGCCATTTTGTATCAAATTGAGTAACACGTCCATCATTTTCAATATCTCTCTGAGTCCAATCGAATCACAAATGTACTATTTTTTGCCTAAATTTGTCGCCTTGTTTGTTCGACCGACGTTATGAAAGTATGCATTGCTGAGAAGCCGAGTGTTGCAAGGGAAATTGCCTCTGTTTTGGGGGCCAATAAGAAATGCAACGGATATTTTGAGGGGAACGGGTACCAAGTGACCTGGACCTTCGGGCATCTCTGTACCCTGAAAGAGCCGCAGGATTATACGGCGGATTGGAAACGTTGGTCGCTGGATTGTTTGCCGATGTTGCCGCCGCGTTTCGGGATCAAACTCATACCTGGGAATGCTACCTACGAACAGCAGTTTCAGGTCATTCAGCAGCTGATGCAACAGGCCGAAGCCATCATCAACTGCGGGGATGCCGGGCAAGAAGGGGAACTGATCCAGCGATGGGTGATGCAGAAGGCCGGTGCCAAATGTCCAGTCTATCGGTTGTGGATTTCCTCTTTGACGGAGGATGCCATCCGGGAAGGTTTTGCCAACCTTCGTGAACAAAAAGAGTTCGACCGTTTGTACGAGGCGGGGCTTTCGCGGGCCATTGGTGATTGGCTTCTGGGAATGAATGCTACCCGTCTGTATACGTTGAAACACGGTCAGAACAAACAGGTTTTGTCCATTGGTCGTGTGCAGACGCCGACCTTGGCCTTGATCGTACGTCGTCAACAGGAAATTGATGGGTTCAAGCCCGAACCCTATTGGGAATTGAAGACCGTTTACCGGAAAGTGACTTTCTCCTCCGTAAAAGGGAAGTTTACCCAGAAAGAAGAAGGGGAGAACTTTTTGGAACGGGTAAAAGGAACCGACTTTGAGGTGACCGACGTGGTGAAAAAGAAAGGCAAGGAGGCTCCGCCCAAGTTGTTTGACCTGACGTCGTTGCAGGTGGAATGCAACAAGAAGTTTTCGTTTTCTGCTGAGGAGACCCTCAAATACATCCAGTCCTTGTATGAGAAGAAGGTAACGACGTACCCCCGTGTGGATACTACTTACCTGAGTGATGATTTGTATGCCAAAGTGCCCAATATCCTGGCAGGTTTGGTGGGCTACGAATCCTTGACCCAACCTTTGAAAGGTAAAAAATTGCCGAAGTCCAAGAAGGTGTTCGACAATGCCAAAGTAACGGACCACCACGCCATCATTCCAACGGGTGTTCCGGCCCGCGGTTTGTCCGAGGCAGAGATGAAGGTATATGACTTGGTCACCCGTCATTTCATTGCAGTTTTTTATCCGGATTGCGAGGTGTCCAAAACGACGGTGAGTGGTCGTGTGGAAACCGTGGATTTCAAGGCTAACGGAAAGGAAATTCTGCATCCCGGTTGGCGGGTGGTGTTTGACAATGCAGCTGCCGTACCGACCGAGGTTCCGGGCGATGGAGAAGAGTCCGAAGGGGTGCTGCCGGCATTTGAGGTGGGTGAGTCCGGTCCGCATGAGCCCGTCTTGAAGGAAACCTGGACCTCGCCCCCGAAACCCTATACCGAGGCAACCTTGTTGCGGGCCATGGAGACGGCTGGCAAAGGGATTGAAGACGAACAATTGCGTGAAGCCCTGAAAGAGAACGGAATCGGCCGTCCTTCTACGCGTGCGGCCATCATCGAAACCTTGTTCAAACGGGATTACATTCGCAAGGAACGAAAAAGCTTGTATCCTACGCACACCGGGACCGACCTGATTGGGACCATTCGCGAAGAGTTGCTCAAGAGTGCGGAACTGACCGGACAATGGGAGCGCAAACTTCGGATGATTGAAAAGGGACAATACGAGGCCAAGACCTTCTTGGAGGAATTGAAGGCGATGGTGCGTGAAGTTGTGCATGATACTTGCCGTCAAACGAATATCCTTTGTCCCCAATGTGCTCGTGGCTATCTTTTGCGGGGTAATACGGCCTACGGATGTTCGCAGTATCGGAACGGATGCAACTATCGGATCGACTATGCCGACTGTTCAAAAGGGCTTTCTGAAAAAGAAATTTTGAAAAAAATCTATCATTCAAGCAACAAAAGTTAAAGTTTTGCATCTTATTTGTAGTATGATTTATTAACATAAACTATTAATAAGATGAAAAAGTATTTCTTTTTGGCGATTGCCGGCTTGTTGTTAGCCGCTTCGCAACTTTCAGCACAAATCAGTGTGGAAGCCGGATACGAAAATTCACGTTACCGTCAAACCTACTCGAATGAGGTGGAATGGAGCGATCCCCTGCAAGGCTTTAATGTGGGAGCCTACTACAATATTAATCTCATGTCCAACGATATCCATGCCTTCTCAATTCAACCGGGATTGAAGTATTCGTATGTAATGACCACCGAACAGGAAGGCGAAGGTCCTTACTCCATGAACCTGTCGCTGAATCAACATTATCTCAACCTTCCGGTCCGCTTCCAATACGCGGCAAGGGTCATGCCGGGTCTGCGTGTAATGGCGTTTGCAGGACCGAATTTCTGCCTGGGTCTATCCAATACCTTGGATATGGATGTGGAAATGGCCGGTTTTCAAATGGATGGTACGATTGATCTCTATACCGGCAAAGTTTCTGGCAATATCCAGGAATTGCTGGGTGAGGTCGATGTGATGGATGAAAACTTACGTCGATTTGATGTATCCGCCCAAGTTGGCTTGGGTGTGGAAATCCTGGATCGTTATGAGATCCGGGGCGGTTATGACTTTGGTCTGATGAACATGATGGACCTGGGTGATGTCCGTATGACACGGAATACCTTCTTTGTTGGTTTGGGTATCCGTTTCTAATGATAATTCTTTTGGTCTGATGAATCGCATTCTGAGCGATTGTACTAAGAGGTTGACACAGGGGTTCTTCCCGAATGTCAACCTCTCTTCTTTTGTTTGGATGCTTGCTACTTCGTTTGGAATGGAACGATGGTGCCGGGGCCCCAGCCTGCCAGGCCGTTGCCGTTCATTGGATAGGTAACCACCCGGTATTCGGTGCCCGCCTCCAGGGAACTCCATTCAAAGGTTTCCTCCCCGCGGATGGGGTTCGTGTAGAAATAGATGTAATCACGGATGTATAACTCTGGGTCCTCTTTACCCATGGCCAGGGCGCTGTCCCACAGCAGCTCGTAGTCGTACTGTGACAGAATGGCTAGGACATAGGCGCTGGTGTTTTCATCGGGGGTGAAGCTGACTTTTGCATAGGTCTCTTGTACGTCATCCAACGTAACAGTAGTCGCTTCGGGAAGGGGAAGGCTGTTGTCCAAGTCGGGTGAGGTGAAGTCGATGGTGAGGGCTTCAACGAAATTTCCTTGCGGGTCCATCAGCGCCACACCGAGGTAGAATTCGTAGTTTTGTTGGCCGTTCAGCGGGGCATAGTGGGCCACGTCTTTGCCGTCCAAGGCGATGCCGCCAATTTCAGCGTATGTTTGAATCAGTTCTTCGAGGGTCATGCCGAAATCACTGCCCATTTCTTTGGAGATAGCCAGGACACCAGCCGAACCGTATTTCTCTTCGTCGTAGATGCGGACCGTGTATTCGAGGATGATGGAATCGTAACCGGAGATTTCAATGCCGGCTTCTCCACAGATGGCGTTGATTTCCAATACTTCTCCTTTGTCTCCCTTGGCCGAAATCGGACGGTAGAAACAAACATAGGAACCTCGTGCCGGGCAGGCGACAGGCAGGACTTCGGTCGGTACCGCGATGGTTGTGCTGGCCAGGTTTTCAAAATCAGCACGGGCAGCCGCTGCTTCTTGGAAAGAAACTACGGCATATTCCACACTGTGGGTAGCCGCACCGGCAGTGAATTGCAGGTAGAAGTTTTCGTTATCGGCATTGACTACTTCTGCAGTCAAGGTCAATTGGGTCAGGTCGTCTTCGGGGGACGGTGGAGTATCGCTGTTGTTGCAGCTGAAAGCAACCAGGGTTGCG
>JAEIGA010014001.1_pt1 | contig 12194 bp, 7 predicted proteins | sample 9270691 | NCBI WGS metagenome assembly JAEIGA01 (sample SAMN17057246, study PRJNA624740) | gut metagenome | biome: biome; isolation source: fecal sample | host: Bos grunniens | place: China: Xizang | collected 2019
TCGACTACATGCATAATAGTATAGGTATATTAGATTTTTTTTCGTATCTTTGTCGCGTATTAAAATTGAGATGTTATGGCAGGAAGCAACTTTGTTGATTACGTTAAGATATTTGCACGTTCGGGTCATGGTGGAGCAGGCTCGTGCCACTTCCGTCGCGAGAAGTTCGTAGCCTTCGGTGGTCCCGATGGTGGTGACGGCGGTAAGGGTGGTAGCATCATACTCCAGGGTGACAGCCAGTATTGGACACTCATCCACCTCAAGTATAAGCGTCACCAGTTTGCTGAGGATGGCGAGAATGGCCATGGCGCACGCTCTACTGGTGCCGATGCTAAAGATATTATCATCCCCGTACCCCTCGGCACAGTAGCCAAGCGCGTATTCACCGACGAGGAGACAGGAGAGACATACACAGAGGTCGTTGGCGAGGTTACTGAGCATGGCGAGCAGCTCGTACTACTCAAGGGTGGCCGTGGCGGTTTGGGCAACTGGCACTTCCGCACTGCAACAAATCAGACCCCTCGCTATGCGCAGCCTGGCGAAGAGGGCGAGGAGGGCGCATTCATCCTCGAGCTTAAGGTGCTTGCCGACGTAGGTCTTGTAGGCTTTCCCAATGCTGGTAAGTCAACACTCCTCTCTGTGGTATCTGCTGCCAAGCCCAAAATTGCGAACTACGCCTTTACAACGCTTGAACCTAACCTCGGCATCGTATCGGTGCGCGACGACCACTCTTTCGTCATGGCCGACATTCCAGGTATCATCGAGGGTGCACACGAGGGTCGCGGCTTAGGAACACGCTTCTTGCGCCACATCGAGCGTAACTCGGTGTTGCTCTTCATGATCCCAGCAGATAGTGACGATATAGCCGCCGACTACGACATCTTGTTGGGCGAGCTCACGCAGTACAACCCCGAGCTTTTGGACAAGGAGCGCTTCTTGGCTATCACAAAATGTGATATGCTTGACGAGGAGCTTATTGAGCAGATGAAGGCGCATCTTCCCGAGGGTATCGAGTCGATATTCATCTCTTCGGTAGCCAACATGAACATCACTCAGTTGAAGGACATGCTCTGGCGTGCACTGACAAAGTAGTAGAACTACGACACTTTGAATAATTAATCAAAATAAACATAGTACAATGAAGAAGATTTTTTCACTTTTAGTTCTCGCATCGTTCGTAATGGTTGCGTGTGAGAGCACTGAGGGTCCATCTGCGCCCACTATTACAATTACCTCGGGTGATGTTGTTGAGATAAGCGCAGAGGGTGGCGAGGCTGAGATTCTCTTTACCGCTGCTAATGGAGGTGATACCAATGTTAACGTCAGCGATAACGCATCATGGCTCGAAGCAAAGGTGAGTGGCGATGTTGTTAAGTTGACAGCCAAGGCTAATGACACAGCACAGGAGCGCGAGGCTGAGGTGACACTTCGATACAGCACTGCAACAGCAAAAGTTACTGTAAAGCAGGCAGGTAGCGCATACGATGTAGTCTTCGAGGCAAAGCGTTTCGAGGGTGTTTACTTTGGCACAGAGTACTCTGAGATGCACAACTACTATATCATTCTCTCGGATATAGGTGTTAAGATGGATGCTTCACCCAAGGCTAATGGCACATACTACTTCTTTGATATGTATCGCAACATTGCTGCCGACGAGACTGCACCTATCCTTCCCGATGGCGAGTATAAGTACGACACCACAAACAGCTATGCTGATTGCACATTCTCTGAGGAGAGCAGCTGGTATGTTGTTACAGGCGCAGATGGCAAGTCCACAAAGACAGGCTCATTCAAGAGCGCTACTATCTCAGTTAAGAATGGTAAGTTTACCGCATCTATCGAGCTTGAGAATGGCGAGACTCATTTCGTAAGCTACGAGGGCGAACTCTTGGCAAACACATACATCACAACATTCACTGAGGATGTAGAGTTCAACGTCACCGACGCTACCGTTACAGCAAAGCTCTATGGCGACACACTCAACGCCGGCCTCAATACATGGTTCATCGAGGCTGTTAAGGGTAATGACTACTTCTGCGTGGAGGTTATTGCTGAGAGCGCCACATCATGTGACGGCATCTACCAGATGCTTCCTGCAGACACTAAGAATTACGCTAACACCTATATCCCTGGCATGCTTGGCGAGGATGGTCTTGTTGGCACTTGGTATGCAAAGCTTACTAACAACACCATCAAGGGCGATGTCATGGCACCTATCTGCGAGGGAGCTATCCGCATCGTTACCGAGGGTGAGGTATTGAATATCGAGTATGGCTGCAAGGATGATGTAGGCAACAACATCACTGGTAAGGTAGCTGGTAAGGTGACCATATCAGATGAGCGCGAGTAGTATATTTAACTCGTTTTGTTTGTGAAGTATAATTTTTATTATATCTTTGCACATGTGTGAATGAGTTATTTACGATTTGAAAATCAACATAAACCAATTTAATAAAACAAAACACTATGAAACTTAAGAACTTTTTCTATCTTTTGCTTGCATTGCCATTGGCATTTGCAGCATGTGAGGAGGAGCCAGATGTTCAGCCCGCGAAGGACCCCGTGTTGAAGCTTACATCTGAGGCTACATTGAATTTCGAGGCTAAGGGTGGTGAGGGCACTATCACCTACACCTTGGAGAACGCTGTTGAGGCTACAAAGCTTGAGGCTACATGCGCTGATGCATGGGTTAAGGATTTGACAGCTGGTGAGCAGGTAACATTCACTGTTGCTGCTAACGAGACTACTGAGGCTCGCGAGACTAAGGTTGTTGTTACTTATGGTAAGGCATCATTCGAGGTTGCTGTTAAGCAGGCTGCTAAGGCTGCTGAGGACGAGGAGAACAAGGATGATGAGGAGAATAAGGATGACGAGGAGAACAAGGACGATGAGGAGAACAAAGACGATGAGGAGAACAAGGATGACGAGGATGACAAGCCCGCTGGCATCGTGTTCGAGCTCGTTTCTGAGCCTGTATTGGAGGTAGCTGCAAAGGCTGCTATTTATGAGGTTGAGTACAACTTGGTAGACCCAATGAACTCTAACACCATCGAGTTTGAGAATACAGCAGATTGGATCAGCAACCTCAAGGCTGAGGAGGGTGTTATCTCATTCAAGGTTTCAAAGAACGTAGCTGAGGCACGCGAGGCTAAGGTTGTTGCTAAGTATGGCGAGTTGAGCATCGAGTTCACTGTTAAGCAGAAGGAGTATGTTGCTCCAGCACCTGTTCTCCGATTCCAGGATACTGAGATCAAGCTTGACGCCGCAGCATCTACAGACAACAGACTCATCTACCACATCGAGAACGCTGTTGAGGGTGGAGTACTCACTGTTGAGGCTGATGTTAAATGGATTACTGAGGTAGCAGACAACGATGGCATGGTAACTTTCGCAGTTACTGAGAACGAGGGCGAGGAGCGTACTGGTGTGATCACTGCTACATACAAGACTGACAAGCACACCGTTGAGGCAAAAGCAACAGTTATCCAGGTTGAGGCAGGTAAAGATCCTACCAAGGAGTACAACACATTCCCCATTGAGCGTGTTGTAGCTAAATCTATGGCTGCTGACACATGGGCGCTTTCTATCTACGAGACCCATCCAATGCACGGTTCTATGGAGACTCGTATTGTTGTTAAGATGCCCGAGGCTAACGCTATGTACATCACTAATGGTACATACAGCGTAGCTGATGGTTCAATCCTTATTAGCGATAACGTAGATGACTACAGCTTAAGCGTTTACCGCGCTAGCAGCGGTCTTGTAGAGCACTTCGTTGATGCAAATCTTACAATTGCTGTTGACAAGGAGAACGAGAAGGCTAAATTCAGCGGTTCATTCACTACTGCAAGCGTAGTATTGTCATTTGAGTGGGATGGCGCTGTAGATGGTTTCGTATACCAGGATCTCGACGCAGGCATCACTAATTGGGACTACTTCTACATCTACAGCCACTGGGATAACTATAAGTATGTAGTAGGATACTCTGACAAGATCCGTTTCGACTGGTACCTCGTGAAGCTTGGCGGTAAGAAGTCTGACCCTGTTGCTCCTGGCACATACGTTGTAAGCGAGAAGGAGTCCACAACAACAAAGGACTATGTAGAGGTTGAAACAACTAAGATCAATGGCGTACTTCTCAAGACAGGTGGTGTAGTGACTATCAAAGAGGTTGCTGAGGGTCTCGAGTTCACATTCGATGTAACTGATGTTAACGGCACTAACTGGAAGGGTACTTATGTAGGTCCTATCGATCTTAACGCTTACTACAACCCATACGCAGACTAATTGCTAATATCGCCACTAAGCGATGATATACCGAGGGCTATCCGCAAGGATGGCCCTTTTTTATTTGTAATAAGCATGTATGCGAAGGAGATTAATGAGTAAAAAGAGGTGGGCCTCGCTCAAATTTGCTATTCTAAAAAATTAATCTTATATTTGTAGCACAATAGGTTAAAGAGAATATACCGACGTAACTAAAACTAAACTAAAACTATTAAACTATGAGAATTAAAAATCTACTTTTCGTCTTGATGGCATTGCCACTCGCGCTCGTGGCATGTAAGCCTGACACTCCCGTTGACGAGGTTAAGAACCCCACCGTGGAGGTCACAGCGGGTGAGGCTACAGAGAACTCACTCACATTCACTGTATCATCTACCGAGGCTACAAACGTGGCATGGATGTGCGTTGAGGCTACCGAGGAGGTGCCCGCAGCAGCAGTAATTTTGCAGGTTGGTAATGCCGTAGAGGCTAACAAGGAGGTTAAGTGCTTGGCTAACGCCTTGGAGGAGGACACCGAGTACACCATCGTTGCTGTGGCTAAGAACTCTGCTGGCGCAGTGACTAAGGAGATTAATATGTCTACCAATAAGTTGGATCCTCAGACATCATCTATTAAGCTCAAGAGCGGCGAGGCAAGCTTCAAGGCTGAGGGTGGCAATGGTACTATCGAGTATGAGATTATCAACGCTGTTCCCAACGGCAAGTTCAGCCACGCATGCAAGGATACATGGGTTAAGGATATCACAACTGGCGAGACATCTGCAACATTCATTGTAGAGGCTAACGAGGGCGAGGCTCGCGAGACAATCATCACCATCTTCTATCAGGATGCTAAGGCTGAGTTCAAGGTTAAGCAGGAAGCTAAGGTTGTTGACGACGGTAACGACGACGGTAACGATGATGGCAATGACGACGGCAACGATGATGTCGTAGCAGATGTTGAGTACACAGCAGCTAAGATCGATATCGAGTATTGGGATATGACCGGCGAGTCTGTAGCTTACAACTACTACGTTGTACTCTCTGACGTAGGTCTTAACAACAGTGGTAACTTCAAAGATAATGGTACATACTATCTTTTGAACCTCTATGCTTCTGATGGCGCAACCGAGCAGAGCGGTGTAGTACCCAACGGAACATATAAGTTTAAGCACAACGAGGCTGCTGGTACATTCGGTGTTGAGGACTACTCAGCTCTCGTAACAATGAAGGATGGCACTCCAACTTGGAACTTGTACACCGATGGCACAGTAGTGGTTAGCGATGGTAAGATTGAGGCTACCCTAACTATGACGGATGGCAAAATTCACCATGTTGTCTACACTGGCGACCTCTCATGGGGTAACAATGGTGGCAACGAGGGTCCCGTAATGCCTGAGGAGTTCGAGGCTACTCACACAGCTACTAAGTGGATTAGCGTAGGTCTGGATAGTCACGGCTTCAACTATGCTGTAGCAGGTGATGACTTCTCATTGAACGCATTCTTCAACGTTAAGTATGCATCAGAGAATGCACTTGCAGCACGCACATACGATTGGGCAACTCCTACCGTTATCGACACTTCTGAATATGTTGATTACTTCTCAACTATGACATTTGTTGTTGATGGCACAAGCGTAGCTGTTGACGCAGGTAAGGCTCTTGTTGAGGTTGAGGGCGATGTTTACCACATCGAGCTTACACTTTTGGGTCGTGACTACAATGTTTACATGATTCAGTTTGACGGCAAGCTCAACGACACTGGCATAGAGGATGACCAGCCTGCAGAGGCTATTGTATTCACAGATTTAAAACTCGGTGAATCAAACGGCAACAACTACAGGCAGTATGTGCTATCTAATACTAATCAAGACTATATGACCTTGCGTATCCACCCAGATGCTACTTATGAGAACGCTTTAATAAAGAGTGGTTCATATACATGGGAAAAGTCTTATGACATATATGGGAATAATAGCTCTCTCTTCAACACTAATATAGTAAAGATTGCTGGCAATCTATTTAAGACCAAATCAGGTTCACTGACAGTCGTAACTGACGAGGCTGCAAAGGTGATGGATATCACAGTCACCCTTAAGGACGAAACCCAGCAGGAGCAGGTATTCAAGTATAATGGCAAGATTGGTGGCCAGAAGCTCGCTACACCTACTGTTACCGTAGAGTACACTTCAGGTCTTACTGCTAACGTAAGCTGGACTGCTGTTGAGGGTGCAAAGGACTACACATTGACAATTAATGGTGGCAACGAGAACACAACCGCTGGTACTACTGCAACACTCAACGACCTTGCATACGGCACAACATACACCGTATCAGTTATTGCTAACCCTGCAGACTCTAATGTTAAGGCATCTGACGCAGGTACAGCAACATTCACAACTGAGGCTGATCCCAACGCAGGTGGTGACGACAGCGGTGACGACAGCGGTGATGACGATGGTGGTAACACTGGCGGTGTAAGCTATGAGGACTGGGTGTTTAGCGCAACACTCAACATGGGCGCACGTATCATCACCGTAACTGATGGCTCTCACACTGTTGAGTTTACAGTGAACCAAGTTGGTGGTGGTACATTCTACATCTTTAGCAATGGCGTATTGAACATCACTAAGGTTGTCGTAAATGGCGTTGAGACTACCGATGCATCAGGAACTATTACACTTAATGACAGCAGCGGCAAGATTTCTATTGATGCTGTAATCAACGGCGTTAAATATACTGGTACTTCAACAAACGCCGTTATTTAGTAAATTACATAAACCTCTATACTTTCGGAGCTTCCCTTTTCGGGAGGCTCCGATTTTTTTTATTTATAGCCACATAAGCCACTATAATTGTTCATATTACCCTCGGCAAAAGGTTCTTATGAAATTTACCCATCGAAAAATTTGAAAAGACATGCATTTTTATTAACTTTGTTTAGTAGTAATCGCGTGTGACCATGCATCATTCCATCATATACATGAAAACCAACGCATTAGCAATTATATTTACCATAGTGTCATTTGTACTCGTGGGCTGCAACGATCATCAGCATGACGACAACATAAACAAGCCTGCAGAGCCCATAATCATCAGCGCCCGATATCTCGATGGTGAGTACTACGGTGATCACTTTAGTCCCGGTGTGGGTAACTACTACATACACCTCTCCGCCCGCGGGTTCAAGGATAGTGGCAACGCGCTACCAAATGCTACATACTACCGCTTAGACCTATACGGCAAACTCTACGAGGGCAATAATAGCAGCAGCGTGCCTCTACCCGAGGGTACATACTACCTCGACAAAGATAACACAGGAGCTGCGGGCACCTTCTCGGCTGAGAAGTCCAAGCGGTTAGAGTCGAACAACATCGGCTACTTCCACACCATAAGCGACTTTGAGGAGGGTGAGCTAACCATAGCTAACGCGAAGATAACCCTAAAGGTCAAGATAGAGGGCAAGGAGTACATCGTGACATACGCTGGCGACACACTGATCAACGACTGCCGCTCACAACTCGATGACGACGCCCCAGAGGGTGTGTCGACCTTAACCGAGGACCGCGTCGTAGCTCTCGACGAGCACCAACTGCTGTATGCATTCTACGGCGACTACTACGGCAATAGGCTCCACAACTGGATCATCCTCCTATGGCCCTACGACCGCAAGGGTGAGCACATCCAGTTCGACATCATGACCAGGTATGACGGCAACGCAACATACACTGGAGAATTCACCGCAGGCGACATGCAGACACCCTACAGCTTCATCCGAGGTAGCATAGTGAGTGACGAGGATGGCCAGTATATGGAGGGCTCGTGGTACTACACCGAGGATAGCACAGAGATAGCACCCTTTGTTGACGGATCGCTCTCCATAGTCGAGAATGCCGATGCTACAATGACGGTGACATTCAACGTTAAGGATGACCGCGGCAACACCATAAGTGGCACATGGAGCGGCATGCCTGAGGAGTATTAACAGCAAAACACTAACATAAAACACACAACTATGAAACTCAAACGACTATTCTACATCTTGATGGTCAATATATGAATGACCACGCATTATTGGTAGATGGCTCAGCATATATCTCATGCGACAGCAATAATTACGCAACAGTAGAATTTGTGATGTATGATGTCAACGGCAATGAGGTTTGGGGTGAGTGGTCAGGCACGCTCGAGTATTACGATGAATCTACAAGAAGTGCATGCGCATTGAAGGCTAACAGCACATTGCCAAGCAAGGAGGCTAAGCCAATGCAGCTTCAGAGCGCAAAGAGGCAGCCAACGCTCCTGTAAGGCGTTATACTCAGCAGACTGCAAAGCGTACTCCTTTGATGGAGAGCCTACGTCGCAACCTTGCGAGATAGTCTTAATAGACCATACGCTAACACAAAGGGGATGTCCTGATGGACATCCCCTTTTTTGAGTAGTTACCTAACAAGGCTGTTTGAGAATTCTCCTTGCAGCCTCGTTAGACAGCCTTTATCAGATTAGTCGCGTGAGTCGTAGATCTCAATAGCAGAGCATGTGAATGTACCCTTAATCTTGTGGTTGTTATCATCAACACAGTCAAACTCTACGACATATTTTGGTGTTGCGCCAGAGTCATCCTGACTGATTGTAACAGTACCACCAGAGAGAGGTGCAAGATCATTAGAGCCGAATGAGTCGTCCTCGCAGACAAAGTACCATGAGCAGAAGAAGCCCTCAGAGTAGTCACCAGCAAAGAAGACATTCTTCGCCACCTGAGTCTCATCGGCAACACATGTGTATGTACCCATAACATTTGACTCGTCAAACACATTGTTTGCAGTTACAAGGTCGATAACAAAGTAGTCACCATTGATAGGTCTACCAGGCAACACCATACTTACGATCCAGTTTGCTGCACCAATATTGTAGTAGTCACCGAAATAGCTAAGGCGCAAGATACCATCTGGGTGGTTGAATGTATAGTCCTCAGTAAGTGTAGAGTAGTAGTCTGGCTCAGGAATTGGAATATAACCGAGCTCCAAAGAACCCTCATACACTACGCGGTGTACCTTGCCATCTACCATCTTCAATATAGCCTCAAACTTGTTGTCTGTAACGATGATAGCACCATCCTCAATCTTTGTCTCCTTAAATGTACCATCCTGGAATGTCTCCAAACGCACGCTATAGAAGTCACCAAAGGTATCACCAATACCAGTATTGAGGTAGTCGAAGATATAAGTACCATTAGGAAGGATTACCTTGTCACCGGTTGACTCTGTCTTTGAGTATATATCAAAGCGATAGTAAGTATCAAGGTATAGGTGGCCAATGCCCCAACCTGTAGTACCATTCTTAGAAAGAATAGCAAAGTAGTTAGGATCGATAGAAGTCGTTGTGCCATCATACTGGCCATTCAATGCACCTGCAACGAACTCAACATCTACGGTGTAGCCCTCAGCCTGCTCAACAAATACATTGAATGACTGCTCACCATAAGAGAGGGTAAGCGTAGCCACACGACGCTCGGTAGTATCGTTAATGCTGACAACAAAGTTTACCTTGCCATCCTCGATAGCACCTACCTCAACCCAATCTACATTAACAGTAGCATCAGGAGTAGCCTTGTAGCCCTCAGCAACACCTGTAAGACTATACTCAACAACGTTAGTACCACCAGCAAAGTGAGCCTCTACCTTTTGTGTTTTAACTTCGAGCACAGCATTTGCATCTGCGTTAGTGCTGTTGTCCACTGGACCCTCTGGTGCTACCTCGCACGCAGCAAACGACACAAGGCTAATAGCCATTGCTAAAAATAGTTTTTTCATACTTTATTTATATAATTTAGTTAATAGATTACTCACAACTCTGATCCTGGTAGTCAAGGATAATACCCTGGAAAGTACCTGTAATTTTGTTGCCATTGTCATCGGCACTATCGATCTCGAAGGTGTAGTCGTTATTACCATTCTTAGTAACCTTTACAGAGCCCGATGTCATAGGCGCTGCCTGCGACATATCAACCTGGCTCTGCACACACCACAAGTACCACGCATGCAACTGAAGGCTATCGTCACGAAGACAACCTACAGGGATAGTGTATGCGTAGTCGGTGGTATCCTCCGTCTGGAACTTATACTCGCCAACTATGCCATCAAGGTTCTCAAAACCTCCGAGGTCCTTTGGCACGATAAGGTCAAAGATGAGGTATGCACCGTTATAGGGGTTGGTCTCAGCAACCATATCGATGAACCACACATCATATCCGATGCCGAGGTGGTCACCACGATAGCGAGCATTGATGCGACCATCCTTAACATCAATCTTGACATCCTCAGTATACTGGCTCACAGGGTATACATCTGCAAATGTATCTTTGATGTAGTCCTCCATAACACAGTCACCATGATACTCTACGCGATGAACCTCATCATTATAGAACGTAACCTCAGCAATGATGCTATCCTCTGTTACCACAAGCGTTGCATCCTTATATGGCGTTGCAGCGTTATCTGTATATAGGTAGCTACAGTCGCGGTAACCATCAATAGTATCATACTCACCCGAACGAGAGTGATCAATTTTATATGTACCCACAGGCACGCGGTGAGTCTTGTTGAATGACGAAGCTGTAGAAGAGTAGATGTCGAAACGATACTCTGTAGCGCCATTCTGCTTAGACTGATAGTGGTCTGCCTGCATGTCACCAAGGATTACAAAGTAGTTGAAGCCCTTAGAGTTGATATACTTACCCCAATACGTACCACCAACGTGTGTAGCAATAAAGGTAACATCTGGTAATACTGCGCCCTTCTGCTGAACCATAACATGGAAGTTCGACTCACCATAGCTAACCTTAATGGTTGCGCTACGCTCCTCGCCACCCTCATTAGGGGCTACAGAGAATGTAATAGTGAGATCCTCGTTACTCTGGAGGTTCTCAATCCAATCTACCGATGTTGTGGCATCAGCAACAACTGGAACGGGAGAAAAACGTGTTGCTGTCTCTGCCTCAATCTTCTCGAATTCATAGGTGATGACACCCTCACCGCCCATAGACTCGAAAGTCATAACCGACTTTGAGGTTAGCTTGATCTTTAGCGTTGGGTCGAAACCTGCTGATGGAGTTGTTGTCTCACATGCTGTAAACAACACTACTGCAGAGGCTAAAAGTGCAAAAAATTTTTTCATTTTAGGTTTTAGTTATTTAGGTTTTAGTTTACTTCTTGTAGTCGAAGCCTACGCTCTCACCAAAGTTGCACATCATCGTAGTGACAACCTCATACTTGCCACCGTACTTGCTATTTGGTGCAGATATAATCGCGATGAGCTTCATGTTATCTCTATTCCAAATGTTAGGAATAGTGTTACTGAACTCCAGTGTCTTACTGAGCGTGCTATTAGCATCTACATGTCCAAAGTCATCACCAGCGATATCCGAATTAGAGATGTTAGTAAGCGCATAACGCATTACACTGTGATGCGTATGCATCCAGTCGGCCAAAGCACTCGTCTGATAAGCATAGATGTCATCCTCAAGAACCCACAACGATATCTTGATATTCTGCGACTTTGATGACTTAACCGATGCGTTTACGATAATTTTATCATCCGTCATCTCCGCAGCAAGAGCTACTGATGCCGAAGGATTCTTCTCCCAGTACTCATCAATACGCTCCTTGATATTATTTCTACCTGTATAGTTAAAACAGTAGTTAGTCGTAAAACTTGGATAGCCCGTCAACTTATTTCCTGTTGAGCACACACCGACGTAGTAGTTCCACAATGTCTTAGCTGCAGGTGAGTAACAGACCTCGGTTGAGCGGAACGAATATGAGTAGACAACGTTAAACTTATCCTTATAGTTTACATTCTCCTCTGCATCCCTAATAGCCTGCTTTACCTGGGGGCAATACGAACATCCAGCACCCGTATGGTCAACA
>JAEIGA010014002.1_pt1 | contig 12194 bp, 11 predicted proteins | sample 9270691 | NCBI WGS metagenome assembly JAEIGA01 (sample SAMN17057246, study PRJNA624740) | gut metagenome | biome: biome; isolation source: fecal sample | host: Bos grunniens | place: China: Xizang | collected 2019
CCCCGCCGGGAAGCCGCAACCCAGCAGCACCCCTACCCGGTCCACCAGCTGGCCAGCATGCAGGTCCTCAGAGCAGCCCAAGGGCTCGATCACAAAGGCTCCCGGAGCCTTCGCGATCGAGCCCTTGGGCTGCTCCGAGGACCTGCATGCTGGCCAGCTGGTGGACCGGGTAGGGGTGCTTCTGGGTTGCGGCTTCCCGGCGGGGAAGGAGCTGGAATCCCTGGCCCGGCAGGCGACAGATAGGGATCTGCGCATCCCGGCCTCCGTGCGGGAGCTCAGCTGCTCCCTGTCCGGGGCGGAAAGCGCGGCCCGACGAGCCTTCGAACAGGGCAGACCGGCGGCGGAGATCGCCTATGGCGTCTACGACCTTTTGGCGAGAACTTTGGCGAAGCTGCTGGCCAACGCGGTCGCTCTCCATGGGGAGCGGCCTGTGCTCCTTTGCGGCGGGGTGGCGTCCAGCCTCCTTTTGCGGGAGCTGCTCCAGGAACGGTGCGATCTGCCCGTCTTTTTCGGCGAGAGCCGCTTCAGCAGCGACAACGCCGTGGGCGTGGCGGCCCTGGGCTATGATCGGGAGGCGGGCCTATGACGGAGCTGAAACCGGTCTTTACCGTGTCGGAACTCAACGAATATGTGGACCTGATGCTCTCCCGGGACCCCTTCATGGGGGAGCTAAATGTAACGGGGGAGATCAGTGCCTTCAAGCGCCACACCTCCGGCCATCTGTATTTCACCCTGAAGGATGACGCTGCCTCCGTTCGCTGCGTCATGTTCCGGCCCAACGCCCTGCGGCTCAGCTTTTTCCCCAAGGACGGCATGTCCGTCCGCATCGAGGGGCGGGCGGGGCTCTACGGTCGGGACGGCTCCTTCCAGGTCTATGCCGAGCGCATGGAGAAGACCGGGGACGGGGCCCTGTATCAGAAGTTTTTGGCCCTCCGGGACGAGCTTAAGGGCCGGGGCTGGTTCGACGAGAGCCTGAAGAAGCCCATCCCCTTCCTGCCCCGGGCGGTGGGGGTGGTGACCTCCGGCACCGGTGCGGCTATCGAGGACATCCGAAACGTGATCTCCCGCCGGTTCCCCAACATGCCCATCGTCCTCTACCCCGTGGCGGTCCAGGGAGAGAAGGCGGCGGAGGAGATCGCGGCCGCCATCCGCAAGGCGGACGAGGAGCGCCGGTGCGACGTGCTGATCGTGGGCCGGGGCGGCGGCTCTCTGGAGGATCTGTGGGCCTTCAATGAGGAGATCGTGGTCGAAGCGGTCCATGACTGCGGCCTGCCGGTGATCTCCGCCGTGGGCCACGAGATCGATTTTTCTTTGACGGATTTTGCGGCGGACCTGAGAGCGCCCACGCCCTCGGCGGCGGCGGAGCTCGTTGTGCCGGAGCTTGCTAAGCTGAAGGACCGCCTGCTCGAGAGCCGGGACAGGCTCCGTTCCGCCCTCCTGCATGGAGTGGAGCGGAAGAAGGACCGGCTGGAGCTGCTGATCCGTCGCCGGGGCGGCCTGGTGACGGAGCAGCGTCTTCTGCAGGAACAGCAGCGGCTCGACCAGTGCAAGGATGCTCTGGAGGAAGGGATCGAGCGGCGGTTCCAGCGGCAGCGGGACGCCTTGACCACCGTGGGCGCGCGGCTGAAGGCTGCGGACCCTCTGGGAGCCATGGACAGGGGGTTTGCTCTGGTGTACGATAACAAGAACGGCATCGTCCACCGGGCGGCGGAGACGGCCGTGGGCGAGGGATTGACCCTGCGATTCAGGGACGGTCGCGTACAGGCGGACGTGACGGGAAAGGATCTGTATGAAAAAGAGTGAAAAAAGCTTTGAGGAAAAGATGGCCGAGCTCGAGGAGCTGATCTCCAAACTGGAGAGCGGCAGTGTGCCCCTTGAGGAGATGGTCGCCCTCCACGAGCGGGGCATGGCCCTGTATGAAAGCTGCGCCAAGGAACTGGCTGCCTTTGAAAAGCGGCTCAAGATCCCGGGTACGGACGAATGAAGGACTATCTGTCCCTCATTGAGGAAGCTCTGGACCGATACAGCGCTGCCTTCGACCTTCCGGAGCTGTTTCGAAAGTCCATGCGCTACAGCCTCCTTTCCGGCGGCAAGCGGATCCGGGCCTGCCTGTGCCTTGCCTGCTGCGAACTGGTGGGAGGCCAAGTGGAAGACGCCTTGCCCTTTGCGGCGGCCCTGGAGATGATCCACGCCTATTCTCTCATCCATGACGATCTGCCCGCCATGGACGACGACGATATGCGCCGGGGCAAGCCCAGCAGCCACAAGGCCTTCGGCGAGGGGAATGCCATCCTGGCCGGGGACGGGCTCCTCACCATGGCCATGCGGGTCCTATGCGATATTCCGGGGCAGGAGGCGGCCAAGAGGGCCATCTTTCAGGGAGCCCTGGAAATGGCGGCGGGCCAGAGCCTGGACCTGAACGTAACGGCACGGGACATCGATTCTTTGCAGCGCATCCACGACCTCAAGACCGGCGCTCTCTTTCGGGCGGCGTGTCTTTCCGGAGCGTATCGGGGCGGCTGCGGGGAAGAGGAGGCGGCCACGATCCGCGCCTTTGCGGACAAGCTGGGCCTGCTCTTCCAGATGACCGACGATTTGCTGGATATAGATAAGGATATGGCAGAGAACAAGCTCACCTATGTGACGTTGCTGGGTGTCGAGAAGACGAAACAGGAGATCGATTCCCTGGCGGCGGACATACATAGCATTTTGAACAGCTACAATGGAGAAGCGGCGGCGTATCTTAGGGATATGACCCACAGGATCGCCGTCAGGACGGTATGAAGGATTATCCCATTTTGCAACAACTGAACGGACCCGCTGACCTGCAGGCCCTGCCCGAGGAAAAGCTGCCCGCTTTAGCTGAAGAGGTACGGGGCTATATGGTGGACTGCGTGTCGAAAAACGGCGGTCACCTGGCGGCCAGTTTGGGGGCGGTGGACCTGATCATCGCCCTGCATCGGGTGTATACGGACGAGAAGGATCGGCTCATCTTCGACGTGGGCCATCAGGCCTATGCCCATAAGATATTGACCGGGCGGCGGGACGCCTTTGCGGACCTGCGCCAGGAGGGGGGCATCTCGGGCTTCCCCAAGCGGGAGGAGAGCCCCTACGACGCTTTCAACACCGGCCACGCCAGCACCTCCATCTCGGCGGCTCTGGGCATGGTGCGGGCAAAGAATCTGCTGCATGAGGCTGGTCATGTGGCCGCCGTCATCGGCGACGGGGCCCTGACCGGCGGCCTCGCCTACGAAGCCCTGGACGACGGGGGCGACAGCAAGCTCCCCCTGGTGGTGGTCCTCAACGACAACGAAATGTCCATCTCCCGGAACGTGGGCGCCATGAGCCGGAGCCTGTCCCGCCTCCGTGCCAGCAGCGGCTACAACCGTCTGAAGCGGTTCGTGGTCCGGGCTTTGGAAACGGGAACGGTGGGCCGCCGCATGTCCAAGAATCTGGAGGGCTTCAAGAACCGCATCAAGCGGTTCGTGCTCCAGAACACCTTTTTTGAAGAGATGGGCTTCACCTATCTCGGACCCATCGACGGCCACGACATCCCTCAGATGATCGCCCTGCTGCGGGAGGCCAAGGCCCTGGAGCGGCCCGTGGTGGTCCACGTGATCACCCAGAAGGGCAAGGGCTACAGCCTGTCGGAGCGGAATCCGGAGAAGTTCCACGGCATCGCGCCCTTCTCCCCGGAGACGGGGGCGGTGGCCGCCTCCGGTGCGCCTTCCTGCTCGCAGGTCTTCGGCGAAACGGTGTTGGAGCTCGGTAAAGAGGATGAGCGCATCGTGGCCATCACCGCCGCCATGCGGGACGGCACGGGCCTCAGACCCTTCTTCGACGCGTTCCCGGACCGGGCTTTTGACGTGGGCATCGCGGAGGAGCACGCCCTCACCATGGCCGCCGGCATGGCGGCGGAGGGGTTGAAGCCGGTGGCGGCCATCTATTCCTCCTTCCTGCAGCGGGCCGTGGACCAGCTCTGCCACGACATCTGCCTCCAAAAGCTGCCGGTGGTCGTGGGCGTGGACCGGGCGGGCCTCGTGGGCCAGGATGGGGAGACCCATCAGGGCATCTACGATCCGGCGCTGCTGTGCGCCATACCGCATCTTTCCGTATATGAGCCGGCAACGCTTGCCGAGCTTCGCGCCATGGTCCGCCTGGCGGTGGAACGGGAGGAGCCCGCGGCCATCCGCTACTGTCGGGGCACCCTGCCCGAAGGCGGGGACGAGGAGCCCGTGACCTACGGGAAGTGGGTCACCCTCCGGCCTGCCGCGGACGTGGTCATCGTCGCCGCCGGTCCCCTGGTCGAGATCGCCCGTCAGGTAGCGGAGGAACAGGATTGCGGCCTGGTGGAGGCAAGGTTTTATAAACCTTTGGACTATGCGCTGCTGGACGATCTTAGAAAGCGGGGCTGCAAGCTGGTGGTGGCCGAGGAGAACGTGGCGGCTTTGAGCCTGTATGTGGCGGCTTATTGCCCGGAGCTCGTCGTCCGGCCCCTGTGCCTGCCCGACGGGCCCATGCCCCAGGCGACGGTAGCACGGCAGCGGGCCCTGGGCGGCGTGGACGCGGCGGCCATGACCCGGGCTGTAAGGGAGCTGAGGGGTATCCATGGATAAAAAACGTTTGGATGTACATATGGTGGAGGCGGGCCTGGCCCCTTCCCGGGAACGAGCCCGGGCCATGATCATGGCCGGGGAGGTCTTCGTTAACGGCCAGAAGGCGGAGAAGGCCGGGGTGGAGGTGCGTCCGGACGACGTTGTGACCATCCAGGAGGACCCCATCCCCTTCGTGAGTCGGGGCGGCCTCAAGCTGGACAAGGCCCTGAAGGTGTTCCCCCTGACGCTGAAAGACAAGGTGTGCCTGGACGTGGGCGCATCCACCGGCGGGTTCACGGACTGCATGCTCCAGAATGGGGCGAAGCACGTCACCGCTCTGGACGTGGGTTACGGTCAGCTGGACTGGAAGCTCCGGAACGATCATAGGGTCACGGTCATGGAGCGCCGCAACGCCCGCTATATGGAGCCAGCCTGGTTCGACGGCCCCTTCGACTTCGCGTCCATCGACGTTTCCTTCATCTCCCTGAAGTTGATCCTGCCGCCCCTCAAAGCCTGTTTGAAGCCCGACGGCCAGGTGGTGGCCCTCATCAAGCCCCAGTTCGAGGCAGGCCGGGGCCAGGTGGGCAAGAACGGCGTCGTTCGGGAGGCGTCTATTCATAATGATGTATGTATAAACATTATTCGGTTTGCACAACAGTCTGGATACAGCGTGGAGGACCTTTCCTTTTCACCCATCACAGGCCCCAAAGGAAACATAGAGTTTCTGCTGTTTTTACGGAATGAGGGCGAGACGAGACCGGTCGAAGTCGACGCTTGGACGGAAAAAACGGCCCGGATCGTGTCGGATGGTCATAAATTTCACATAAATTGTTAAAAAATTATTCATATCTGTATTGAAATTTCGGAAACTATACTGTATAATACATCTGCAGTATTCATCCGAGGGTAAGGTTTTGTATCTATTCTTTGCGGCGAATCCTAAAAAACCGGCCACTTTCGACGCGAAAAAACGCATGATGGATGCAGCGGCAAGCTCCGGTTTTTTATGCGCTGAGCTGGAAGAGCGGGCCCCCGTTGCCGGGGAGGACGGCATCCTCATCGTCATCGGCGGCGACGGCTCCATCATCCGGCATGTGCCGGTGGCTATGACAGCCCGGATGCCCATCCTGGGGATCCACTTCGGTCGCGTGGGCTTTCTGACGGAGCTGACGGAGGAAGGGTTTCTCGCGGCCCTCCCGCGGCTCAGGGCGGGGGACTACCGTCTGGAGCGGCGGGCCATGCTGGATTGCGAGGTCAGCACGGGGCGCATTTATCGGTGTCTCAACGACGCGGTGCTCTACAAGCTCTCCTTCTCCGGCGTCACGGAGATCGACGTGCGCATCGGCGGCAGGAGCGCCTGGACGGTGAGTGCGGACGGCGTCATGGTCTCTACGCCCACGGGTTCCACCGGCTACAATCTGTCGGCCGGCGGCCCCATCGTTCCGGAGGGACTGGACGCCATGGTCATCACGCCCATCTGTCCCCACAAGCTCCATGTACGGCCCATCGTGGTCCGGAGCGATACCGAGGTGGAGCTGGTGGAGCATGACGACGGCATGGCGGCCATGGACGGTCAGCGGGTGTGTCGGGTGGCCAAAGGGGAATCTTTGAAGATCACCGGGTCGAAGGAGAGCGTCTCCTTCATCCGGTTCCAGCAGATGGATCTTTACAGCCGCATACAGGAACGGCTGACATGAACGTGCAGCCGCATACAGAAGCGGCGGATATAGACTTGAAACGAACGAGGCGGAAACTATGAAGACGAAACGACATGCCATGATCATCAAGATCATCGCTTCCCGGGATGTGGAGACCCAGGAGGAGCTGGCGCGGCTCCTGGGCGAACAGGGGTTCCAGGTCACCCAGGCCACTGTCTCCCGCGATATCAAGGAGCTGCGGCTCATCAAGGTCCTCACCAGCGAAGGCCGCTATAAGTATGCCACCGTGGAGAAGGCTGAGTCCGATCTGCAGGAGCGGTTCATCCGCCTGTTCTCTAACTGCGTGATCTCCGTCACCAATGCGGGGAACCTGATCGTGATCAAGACCATCTCCGGCAGCGCCTCCGTGGCCGGGGAGGCCATCGACTCCCTGAAGTGGCCCGAGGTCGCCGGTTCCATCGCCGGGGACAACACCATCTTCGTGGCCATCCGGGAGGGCAAGAACACCGCCGAGATCATCAAGCGTTTCCAGAAGATGATGAAATAAAGGAGCAAAGAAGCGTGCTCAGGCACTTGACCATATCCAATATCGCATTGATCGATAAGCTCTCCCTGGACTTCGAGGAGGGCTTTTCTGCACTGACGGGCGAGACCGGCGCCGGCAAATCCATCCTCATCGAGGCAGTGGGCCTGGCCCTCGGGGAGCGTGCCTATCGGGAGAGCATCCGCACCGGCGCCCAGAAGGGGGCGGTGGAGGCCCTGTTCACCGTGAAGGAGGGCACGCCTGCGGCGGAGTACCTGCTGGATCAGGAGCTCTACGACGGGGAGGAGGTGGTCCTCTACCGGGAGCTGTATATGAGTGGCAAGAGCGTCTGCCGGATCAACGGCACCCTGGTCAGTGCGGCGGAGCTGAAGACTGTGGGGGATATGCTGGTGGACATGCACGGCCAGCACGCCCACCAATCCCTGCTGAACGAAAAGACTCACCTGGGCCTGCTGGACGCCTTCGCGGACAGTGATGGGGACGGTCTTCTCAGCCGGATGCTGGAGGAGCGCAGATCAGCCCTCGAAGCCCGCGCCGCCCGGGAGAAGCTGCAATCGAGCCTCAAGGAGCGGGCCAGGCGCCTGGATGTGATCGCCTATGAATTGAAGGAGATCGACGGCGCGTCCCTGGAGCCGGGGGAGGAGGAGCAGCTGGAGCTTCGGAAAAAGCAGCTCCAGAACTTCGCCGCCATCGAGGAGAACCTGCAGGCCGCCTACGACGCCCTCTACGAGGAGCAGGGGGCCCTGGGCAAGGTGGCGGACGCCAAGCGGTGCCTTGCAGCTCTGGGCGAATACGGGGAGGAATATGAGGCTGCGGCCCGGCAGACGGAGGAGGCCTACTACACTTTGGAGGACGTGTCCTACACCCTCCGAGACGCTTTGAACGGCCTGTCCTTTGACCCCGAGACCCTGAACGAGATCGAAAGCCGTCTGTTTCTCATCGAGCAGCTCAAGCGCAAGTACGGCGCAAACATAGAGGAGATACTGGCCTACGCCGACGGCCTGCGGACGGAGCAAACGGAGCTTCTGGGCGGTGAAGATCGGATGGTCGAATTGGAGCAGGCGGAGCGGGACGCCGTGGCCGCCTTCACGGCCGACGCCCGGGCCCTGTCCCAGCGCCGAAAGGAAGCCGCGCAGCGGCTGAAGATCGCCATCGAGACGAACCTGAAGGACATGGGCATGCCCTTCGCTTCCTTCTCTGCGGGATTTGCTCCCGTAGACCCCGAAGCTTTGGCCGAGAACGGCGTGGACGAGGTCGCCTTCCTGTTTTCCGCCAACAAGGGCGAGCCCGAAAAGCCCCTGGCTCGCGTGGCCTCCGGCGGCGAGGTGTCCCGGGTCATGCTGTCCTTCAAGGCGGCTCTGTCCGGAGCGGACGCCATCGACACCCTGATCTTCGACGAGATCGATACGGGCATCTCCGGCCTCATCGCCAACGCCGTGGCCAGGAAGATGCAGGAGCTGTCCAGGACCCATCAGCTCCTCTGCGTCACCCACCTGGCCCAGATCGCGGCCCGGGCGGATCAGCAGTACTACATCTATAAGGAGACGGTGGGGGAGACCACCCGTTCCGCGGTGAAGCCCCTTTCTGAGGCGGAGCGCCCGTGTGAGCTCGCTCGCATCATGGGCAGCGTCAACGATCCCCTGGCCATCCAGCACGCCAAGAATCTGCTGCGGAGCGCACGGGAGAGCTGATCTTTTTCATGGCAAACCTTATCACAGGCATACGTGTATTGGCGAGCGTCGGGCTGCTGTTCTGCCCGGCGCTTTCTCCGTCCTTTTTCGCCCTGTATCTGCTGGCTGGCCTTACCGATATGATCGACGGCCCCGTGGCGCGAAAGACCCATACCGCCACCGCCTTCGGCGCGAAGCTGGACACCGCGGCGGATATACTCTTTGCGGCGGTGTGCCTTGTCAAGCTTCTGCCGGTTTTGAACATCCCCCTATGGATGTTTATCTGGATCGGTCTCATCGCCCTCATAAAGATCATAAACATCGTCTCCGGCTTCGTGATACGGAAACGCTTTGTTTCCGTCCATACACCTATGAACAAAGCGACAGGAGCGCTTTTGTTTCTCTTGCCGCTGACGGTCTCCTGTATTGATTTGAGATATACAGCGCCCATCGTCTGCGCTGTCGCCACCTTTGCCGCCCTTCAGGAGGGCCATCTCATTCGAACGGGACGCAGGGAATAGAGGGATGCTTATCTGTCAGACGGCTGCGCTATCCCGAATCCGGCGAGCTCGCTGACCGGCAACGAGAAGGCGATCGCGCCCGCTTTGGTGTCGGGGCCGGCCTGTTCGATGATGGCCTTCATGATGGCGGCCTTCTGGCTGGCGGCGGACACGATGAGGATGATCTCCTTTTCCGCGGCGATGGAGACCTTGTAGAACTTTTCCGCGTTCTTGCTCCCGGTGCCTAAGCCGTGGATCACCGTGCCGCCCCGGGCTCCGGCGGAGCGGGCCGCATCCATGACCTGGTCCGTGGCGCCCTGGTTGGCGATGATCATGATGAGCTCGTAATCATAGTTGAGGGTGGGCAGGCCCTTTACGTTTTGCCCGTTGGATAAGAATGCCAATGTCTTGCTGCCTCCTACGCTCTTGATGGGGACTGAGACGGTGATGCCGTTGCCCGGCGCGTCGATGTAGAGCCGTTTTCGCTGTTCCTGGATGAGCTGCTTCGTCTGTTCGGGACTGGCCACGGTCATGAACAGCCGCCGGTCCTTGGATTCCATGCCCAACAGATCCAACATGCTCTTTGTGGCCGTGCCCCGGCAGGGAATGGAAAGGACGATGGGCAGGCCCATCTCCTCACAGAGCTTTTGCATGATGTTGGCCCCCAGAGGGTGGACCACAGAGATCACATAGTTCATGCAGCCACCTCCCAAAGCTCAATGATATCCGCTTCGCCGTAGATCTCCGTCCGAGCTGCACGCCGTCGTTCCTGAATGGCCGCCCGGACGCCCAGCAGCTGGATGGTGATGAGGGGCATCATGGCCACCATGGCTACGATCCCGAAGGCGTCAGAAAGAACGTTGCCCCCAAGGGCACTGCTGGCGCCGATCATGAACTGCAGCATGAAGGCGGCGGTCATGGGCCCCGAGGCCACGCCGCCGGAGTCAAAGGCGATGGCAGTGTAGATGTCCGGCACGAAAAAGGAGAGGGCCAGGGAGATGACGTATCCGGGGATCAGGAAGTAGAGCAAAGATAGCCCTGTCAACACCCGCAGCATGGACACGCCCATAGCGAGGGCGATGGCTACGGACAGGCCCAGCTGGATGGATCTGCCGGAGATAGCCCCGGAGCTCACCTGCTCGATCTGCTTTCGCAGCACCTGTACCGCCGGCTCCGCGGAGATGATGAACCACCCCAGCAGCATACTGAGCGGCACCATGAAATACCGCAGCGGGCCCTGGGTCAACGCCGTGCCAAGAACGCTGCCTAACGAGGCGAAGCCCACGTTCACCCCCGTCAAAAACAGCACCAGGCCCAGATACGTGAAACCGACGCCCATCAGGATCTTCCAAAAGCTCCGCCGATTCATGTGGAAACTGATGATTTGGAACACTAGGAAGATGATCAGGATGGGCAGCAGGGCTATTGCCGTTTCCTTTAGATATTCAGGCAGAGCAAACAGATACGAATACCCCAGCGCCGTGGTGGTCTCGTGGGCAGTGGCAACGGAGGATACAGCGCCCTCTCCCTGGCCGTAAAAGAGGCTCAGCACCAGCACCGAAAGGATGGGCCCTACGGAGCAGAGGGAGACCAGGCCGAAGCTGTCGGACTCCGCGTTGCTGTCGCTTCGGATGTGGCTGACGCCCACGCCCATGGCCAGGATAAAGGGCACCGTCATGGGCCCTGTGGTCACGCCGCCGGAATCGAAGGCAACGGACAGGAAGCTTTTATCCACGAAGCTGCACAGGAGGAACACCAGTCCGTAGAGGCCCAGCAGCAGATACCGGAGCTTCACGCCGGTGAGGATGCGGAACATGGCCAGAGCCAAAAACAGCCCAACGCCTGCGCCTACCACGATGAGCAGCACCACGGTGTCGATGTGGGGCACGGAGTTTGCAAGGACCTGCAGATCCGGTTCGGAGACCGTCACCGCCATGCCCAACACGAAACTGACGATCAGGATCAGCGGCAGCTTCCTGGATTTCGTCAGGGTGGAGCCGATCTTGCCGCCGATGGGGCTCATGGAGCTTTCCGCACCCACGGTGAACAGGCCCATGCCCGCCACCACGAACAGTGACCCTACCAGGAAGGACAGCATGTGCCCCGTGGGCAGCGGCGTCACGAAAAGACACAGCAAACACACGATGACCAGGATGGGCAGCACCGAATTGATGCTCTCCTGCACCTTGTCCGCGATCATAGCCTTTTGTTTATTCAACTCGTTCATGTCAAACAAAGTATACTATAGCCGAAAGAAAAAGGAAAGATGAGAAAAGCAAGTTTTCTGTTGCTTCAAAATGGCCGGCTATGTATAATAGGGAGGAATCTGCTGCAGAGGTGTATTTTGAAGACAAGCGACTTTTACTACGACCTGCCCAAGGAGCTGATCGCTCAGACCCCCGCGCCTGTGCGCAGTGAGTCCAGGCTCCTCATATACAATAGAAAGGACGGCTCCATCACGGACGGCGTGTTCACCGACGTGCTGGACTATCTGCGCCCCGGGGACGTGCTGGTGCGGAACAACACCCGGGTCATCCCCGCTCGGCTCATCGGCCATCGGCCCGAGACCGGCGGCACCATGGAGTTTTTGCTGCTGAGTCGGTTGGAGGGCGACGAGTGGGAATGTCTCTGCAAGCCCGCCAAGCGGGCCAAGGTGGGCACGGTCTACGAGGTCACGCCGGAGCTTTCCGTGAAGGTCCTGGGGGACGCCCCAATGGACGGCGGCAAGCGGGTGGAGCTTCTTTACGACGGCATCTTCGAGGAGGTGCTGGACCGGGCGGGGCAGATGCCCCTGCCGCCCTATATCACGGAGCGCCTTGAAGACAAGGAGCGGTATCAGACCGTCTACGCCGTGACCCGGGGCAGCGCTGCCGCCCCCACTGCGGGCCTTCACTTCACGAAGGAGCTGCTTGCCGCCATCGAGGCGAAGGGCGTAAAGATCGTGGACGTATTGTTGCACGTGGGCCTTGGGACCTTCCGCCCGGTCAGCGAGGAGAACATCGAGGACCACAAGATGCATCAGGAGTTCTACCGGGTCACCGAGGCGGCCGCGAAGACCATCAACGACGCCCGGGCCGCCGGGGGCCGGATCGTCTGCGTGGGCACCACCTCCGTCCGCACGCTGGAGAGCGTGGCCACCGAGGACGGCATCGTTCATCCCGGAAGCGGCTACACCGGTATCTACATCACCCCTGGCTACCGCTACAAGGCCGTGGACGCCCTCATCA
>JAEIGA010014003.1_pt1 | contig 12194 bp, 11 predicted proteins | sample 9270691 | NCBI WGS metagenome assembly JAEIGA01 (sample SAMN17057246, study PRJNA624740) | gut metagenome | biome: biome; isolation source: fecal sample | host: Bos grunniens | place: China: Xizang | collected 2019
AATTTCACTAGCGGAAATGGTAGTTTCTAATTTTTCTTCACTTTCGGTTATTGCATCTTCAACATTATTTTGTAAATCGTTTAAATTTGTTGCACTTACAAAAGGTTTACTGTTGTTTACAAAATTAATTTTCCTCATTTAGATCACTCTCCTTTAATTTCTTTAATTCTTTTGTGAGTTCTTCAATTTGTTTTTGTTGGTTCATTATTATTTCATAAAGTTCTTGTATTCCTTTCCATGCCATACTACTCATTGAATATAAATCTACTGCATCTTTATTTTCTGTTAATACTTTTGAACTTGTTTTATAGTTTCCACCCTCATCAGCAATAACTAACCCAACATGCTTTTGAACTTCATCTTTTTCAGATTTCCAATTGAAATCTACAATATCACTATCAATTATTTCTTTTAAACTTCCTTTATTTAAAGAAATATTTTTCTTTTTACTTTCTAATGAATTATTGTTAAATGAAGCACTCCACATACCATAAGGGTAAATGATTGAAGTGTTAGAACTGTTTTCAACATTAATAAACGGATCATCACCATAATTACCAATTTTGATTTTATCGGCTGCATCTTCTGTATTTTTAAATTCTAATTCAGTTGGTGTAATTTCTACACTTCTATTATCATAATCATTTTCCAACTTCATGAAATTATATCTATAATATGCTCTATCTGTTTCTCCGTTTTCAGTTGTTTCTAAATCTACACCTAATTCTTTATAAGAAGCATAATTTTCTTCTCCATCATCATTACAATAAACATCTACCCCATTAGATAAATAAGAAGTAGCATATTCTTTAATATAGTAATCAGTAAATTCAATATCATAAGGAACTATTATATTTCCAGATATATTTAACATTGGGCTTTGGTTTACTTCTCTATCTGCATCTATTAAATTGATTGAACCGCCCATTATTTCTGCATTACCACAAGTCATATTACCATCTTTATCAACTCTAAAATTTCCACCATTGACTATTGCAGAACCTTGTATTGTTGCATTATTACAATACATATTACCCTCTTCATCAATAGCAAAATTTCCATTAGGTGTTTCATATCCAGTTAAATCATTGTTTCTTTGAATATTAGGGTATGTAACCTGTAAATCTGCATCTTCCATACAATACATATAAGTTAAATCTAAATATGTAGTAGGCATATTATTTATATCTAGTTGTTCACTTTTTATAATTACATCATCACTAGGAACTAAGGTTTCACTAGGCGTTAAAGTTTCACTAGGCATTAATCCATAATATAATTGGAAATCGTTTTCAGGATAAACTATCGAACCATTATTTATTATTAATTCACATTCAGGTATAAACCCATTTTCTCCTAAATAAACAATTGCTTCATTACCCTCATAAGTTAAATATTCTTTTGGTGTTGTTCCTACGTTTAACATAGGTTTAACGGTTTCATTCACTTCTTTTTTATTTGGAATACATAAAACTATATGAGTAACTAATTTATCGTTATCAGCAAAGTTAATAATTCCACCAGTACCACTATAAATTTGTTCTCTATCTACTCCATCATAGTTATACATTTTTATTTGATAACTATTTGATGATAGATAATAATTCACACCTTTTTTAAATGCTAAAATAGGTTTTGTATTGTTAGGAGTTCCACCAATATCATATTCAATATTGCCTGTTGCAGTTCCGTTAATAGTTATTGTCCTATCAGAATTTACATCAAAAGAAATACCACTTTCTGTTTTAGAAGTGGCATCATTAGTTAATAAGTTTCCATTATTAAATTTTATATGTATTTTATTTGATATTGTTTTATTTGCTAACAATTTAATATATGTGCTTGCGAACTTATTACTATCAGTTGCCTCAATTAAATTAGATAAACTTGAAATGCTTGTTAAATAATTATTTGCATTATCACTTTTAACTAAATTAGTTAAGTTACTAATTTCTTTATGACAAACATATCTATTATCTTCATGTTCTTTTTCGCATTTTGTTTTTAGTATTTCACATTTATTAGGATCAAATACTAAATTACCATCAACTATTTTCCATGCGTTTAATCTTTCTATTTCTTGTTCGTGCCATTCTTCTATTGATGAATAACCATCAGGAACATCACCAATATATTCAGTACATTCTCCTAATTCACATACGATTAAAGCACCAAATGAAACGTGAAAAATATAACCGTCTTTATCTAATATGTATCTCATAATTCACCTCCTATACGTATCCTATTGCAACCCAATGAAATGAAGTAGCACTAGCAGTTGTTCTATTTATATAAATATCAAAAGCATCTACATCTGTTCCACCTTGTCCTATTGCAAAACTAAAATTTTGAGGTGCAGAACTTTGTCCAATTATAAATACTGCTGGTTTTTTTGAATATGCAGTAGGGAATTTAACCGCCATATTATAAGTTGTGTTAGCAGCAGTAGGTGTAACACTTACTTTTCCCCATTGAATACAAAAACCATTGTTTAATCTAAAATTCCCACTATTTTCACCATTATTAAATAATGCTTCTATTAATATTGGGTTTCCACCTTGTAATATTTTCATATCAGTAGAAAAATGAAATTCTTCTGTACTACACAAATATCTATATATTAAATGAGCATTTACACTATCCCACATTCCAATAGAAGTAGCAGAAGCACCATTAGCACCATACAATTTACAATTATGATCGTATTCGCCATTTCCTGTACTTTGAAAGAATAAGTTTTTTTCATCATCATTTCTTCTTTCTCCACCCATAAAGGAATTAGTACTTAAAAATGTTTCTTTCATTTTTATATCTAAAACATCAGGTTCTGTTGCAACTCCACCTATTGCCATACTATGGCCGTCTGCTCCAAAGTTCATTAGTGTAAAACTTTCTGCAACTACATCTGTTTTTGGAACATCTTTTTCAAAATAATCACTGATAGTTAATTTAAAATCATAAACATTATCTATATTTAATGCTATGTTAGTTACTACCCAACTTGTATTAATTGAATAACCACTTAAACTATTTCCTAGTGTTGTCCATGTATCTACACTTGATAATTTATACTGCAATACATATTTACTATCATTCTTATTATTTAATGCTGTAATACTACTTTTTACAGTTACTTTAAAATTTATTCCCTCATCATTTAAAGTTCCATCTGCATTACATCTTTCTACTTTAAATGTGCTTATAGTAGGTTTAGAATATGCTAATACACTAAATGTTGTTGAATAACTTGCAGTTCTACCTCTTTTATCAGTTACGGTTGTTGTTATAGTATTAGTACCACTTGTTTTTAATACCCCTGTTGTAAATGTCTTTGATGTATATGAACTCCCATTAATAGTAGTTTTATAAGCACTTATACTAGATCCACTTCCTGCACTCGCATTAACTGTACCTGTTATTTTACTTTTGTTTTGAATATAAGCACCAAATTTAGTTGCTAAACCGCTCGTTGCTTCTGCTAATGTTATTCCTGATATTGTAGGTTTTACACTACTAGGAATTGTTCCTGTTGCTGTTTTTGTAGATGTTCCTACTGTTGAACCGCTAGAACTAGTTTTTGTTGTTAATTTGAATGTTACAGTTCCTTTTGTTGCACTAGGCAATTTTGCATATATATTTGTTAATTCAGTTGATGTAAATGTAACATCAGTTCCGTTTGTTATACCATTAACTGTTTTAATAGTAGTTCCACCTACTGATATTGTTAGAACATCATAGAAAGCACTATTATATTTTGTTATAGGAATATCAATAGCATTTCCAAATGTAAAACTACTTATAGAACCTAAAACACTTGCAGCAGGTTCTATTGGTAATGAATAAGCATATGTACTATTTCTAGTTGAACCACTACCACTATATAAATTTAAACTTAATGCAGTTGTTCCACTTGTTTTATTTGATATAGTAAACCAATCAGTAGTATAAACAATGTTAGAACTCCATTGACTAGGACTAGCACTTTTTAAAGTATGTGTAACTTTTAAACTATTTTGTAGGTATACCTTTAAATAGATAGGAAAACCAAAATAAGATTGTCCTGTTACCGTTCCTACTGTTACCCTAATTCTATATTGCATATTTGCCCCGCTTCTTTGCATTTCATAAGCAGGGGTAATTGCTATATCAGGGGATGAACCCCAACTTTTTGCTGTTAAATTTACAAAAGCCATTTATTCACCTCCTAAAATGTTACTTTCTTGAAGTCTAAACTTCCATTTGCTCTAGGTATAAAACCAAAATTACCAACTATTAAAGCATTTAAGAACCTACCATCAGTAATGAATAAAGTGTTATTTGAAACATAAGCAACTTCTGAACCACTTTGTATAAATTGTATTCTGTCGTTTGTTTGTCTTAAAATAATATCACTTGTAACTGATCCTAATTCTAACACTGGTTGCCCATCTTCATTTTGATAACCTCTAATGTATGAAGCAAGTTCTCTAAATTGTGCTTGTGTTTCTCCCTCAACATTTTCAACCATTAAAACCATTTCACTAAATTTAGCTTCAATTCCATCTGCTTGCACTGTGAATTGTGTTTCAGTGGTTTCTCTAAATTCATCAAATGTTCCTGTACTTACATATTCACTAGCAACATCTAATCTTATTTTTTCATCAGTTTGTTCTATTAATGATGTATTATTAACAACTTCTTTTCTAATTTCCTCTAGTTCTTCTTCTACAATTAAAGCCATATCATACCAAGTATAGGCACTAAATACTGAACTATCTGTTGGGTTATTATCTACTAATTCCCCTCTATATCTTCCTACTGTTTCACCATTATTAGCGGTAAATGTTGTTCCATCATCACTATATTTAATATGTAAATATGAGCTTTTTCCATCTGCACCAGTTTGTCCTTGAACTCCTTGTATTCCTTGTTCTCCCTTAATTAAACTCCATGTATAAGCACTAGATGAAGTTGGTGGTGTTGTTGATGTTGTACTTGCTACACCCATATATTTAGTGTCGCTTTGTGGTGTAATCGTCATTGGTGTTCCAGAAGAGTTTGCACTATATCTTACATAGAAGTAATAACTAGTTCCATCTTTACCAGTTGCACCTTGTATACCTTGTTCTCCTGTTTCCCCTTTTTCACCTTTTAAACTTGCTAAATACTCTTCTTCTGTTCCTGTATTACCTGCATCTAACCATACTTGATAGGCACTTTTTCCCTCTTGTCCGTCTGCTCCTGCTGGGCCTTGAATATTTCCGACATTTTGCCAATCGTTATTATCAACACACCAAACATACATATTTCCTTGAATTAAATAAGCATCTCCAACATTTCCAGTAGGATGAGCTGCTTTTAATTCTGCTAGTGTTGCATAAGAACCTAAAATATTTACGCTTGTTCCATCAGAACCTTTTAATGCTAATACTACATTCACCTTTTTATTTACTGAATATGTTTCTCCATCTGCTGTATAAGTAAATGTAATTGTATAATCGTTTGATATATTTGTTATTACCGTATCATTTCTAACTGCAAATCTTATATAAGTATTTGTTTTACTAGTTGTTATTCCTGTATTAGAACCACTAATAGAAACATTAGGTATTATTTGTTGTCCTTTATAATATCCATAGAATGAAACATCATAATTTTTTGTTTCAAGTGGTAATTTATTATTATCAGTTGGAATAGTTAAATTGTATTGTGATAAATCCACACTAAAATAGTTTATTGTTTTCTCTAAACTATTTATCTTTTCCTCATTGATTTTATAATCACTTTCAATTTTGCTTATCCCTTGTTTTATCGCTTGACTTTCGCCTATTTGAATACCTGTTAAAGTATCTTTTGTTTCTCCTAAAGTTATAGTCATGTTTTCAGGTTTAGTTAATGGAGTTTCTTTTTTTGTTAATAAATATGTTTGTGAAATGTTATGCGGTGTGCTTTGAACTCTTATATACTCATACATCTCAAAACTATCTATACTTCCATCAACTATATTTAGATCAATAGCATTTAATTCTAAAGTGCTTTTTAACATTATTCCTTGTTGGTTTAATAAGTTTTGTCCTTTTGTTTTTAAATTACTAGGTATTGTTACATCATCCCATGTAGTTTCTTCTATTGGTGCAACTATCCAACCATATTTATTTAGTGCTGCTTCATTTATAAGATAATCTAAACCATTATTAACACTTTCTATTGTTAATCTTGTTTTAGTTCCATCTTCATTTTCTATTTCTGCACCTAATGGAATTACTACTGAATATGTATTAGAAGCATCATTTTCTACTGTTATATCTTGTAGGTTTTCACCAAATTCAATAGTTTGTAATGAGATTATTTGTCCTGCATCATTAGTAAAATCATCTACCCAATCTAAATAGTTTCCATCATCTTCATATCTAACATAGAAATAACCACCTATATTTAATAACTTACTTTGTATTTCATCATAAGTATTTGAATAACTTTCATTACTTCTATTTATGTAGTTGTTATTATCTAAATTTGCACCTGTTATTTTACCTATCTTGAATTGTTTATCTGCATCAACTTGCGAATTATGATTATTAATATAGAACTTAAATAAATCTTCTAATGTTCCTTGAAATGTATAAGGTCTAACCACACTATCGAATAAAAAAGCAAGAATACTTTCACATATTACTTGCTTTGATTTATCCATATTTTGTTGTTCTTTAATTATTCTACCTTTAAAGATAACTTTGTTATTTTTCTTTAATTCGATACTAGGAACTAAATATTCTAATTTATCAAAGTTAGGATGAATAGAACTAATATCAAAAGTTAATTCTGCAACTTTATTTACTTCTTCCTTTAGTTTTGGATTTATAAGATAATAACCATATTCACTAGGAACTTTTAAATCATGTAATAGGAAGTCATCATAATTAATTCTATACATTATATCACTCTCCTTTCGTGAGTAATAAAAAAAGACATTATACTATGTCTTTTATAAATCTTCTTTTATTGGCTTCGGATATTTTCCTTTTGTGTTCTTCTGATAAATGATAATGTTTACCTTTATTCCAGTTTGCAGACAATCCGTTTTTTACTGCATGTTGCATATTTTCACTATGAGTACACCATTCTAAATTATCTACTCTATTGTTAGACTTATTACCATCTATATGATTTACACATGGTTTGTTTTCAGGATTATCAATAAAATTCAAGGCTACTAACCTATGTACTCTATAATTAGTTTGTTTCTTGTTTTTTGATAACCTTACAAATAAGTAGTGGTTACTTGTATGATATTGTTTTAATATTCTACTTTTAATAACTCTTTCATTACTTTCTTTGCATTTAACAACTCTAGGATAACTTTTAATTCTCCCTAAATCGCTAATTTGATATAAACCCTCATAACCTTGCATATCCTTCCAATTTTCAATCATACTACACCTCCCAATTAAGTGTTAGAGGAATGAATTGGGCATCCCTCTGTGTATAATTATACCAAAATAACAATATTTTGTAAATATCTTATAACTTGCCTTCACGATATGTAACTGTTAATGTTCCAGTTCCACTTGTTACTTCTATTATATTAGTTCCCTCTTTTAAGATAATATCAGGACTTTGTAAAGTTCCGTTTACTACAAAAGATTTACCCTCAAAAGTAAATTGCATACTTCCAGTAGAAGTTATTATAGGCATTACCCATTTTCTCATATTAGTTAATGTTAATGTTCCTACACCTGTAATTGATTTAATTGTTTCAGTCTTTTTAATTCTATAAGGTTCTAATATACAATCTATACTTAATAACCCTATATTCTTATCGCTTGTTAAAGGATTTAATGTGTATCTTCCTATATAGTAATAATCAGGATCATCACTAAAAGTTAAGTCCATTTTCTTACCATGTAAATATGTAGATAGTTCTAATAAAGTTTTTTCCCAATTTGTTCTTTCATCTTTTAAGTAAAATTCTAATGAATAAGATATGTTTTCATACTTAACATCACCAGTTAAAGAAGTAGTTAAATCTAATTCTCCATCTGCACCATCTATTTTTACATAATTAGTTTTAGGAGTAGGAAAAGGTCTTTCTTTTGGTCTTAGTATTAAACCAAAATCAGTATATGAATTTTTATCTCCAAAATTTACACTATTCATTATCTTCCTCTCCTCCTATCGCTTGCTAACACCCCTAAAGATTTATCTAAAGGACTTGTTAAAGCACCTACTAATTCACCTGTGCTTAATACTACTTGTTGATTACTCATTACTTGAGTTAAGTTACTAAATAAATAAATCAGTTTATCTAATTTATCTTCTATTCCTCCATTATTACTACTTACAGCATTACTAATCATTCCCATAATAGCACCAGTTCCACCTACTATTTCGCTTCCTGCTTCTCCACCTACTTGTATATTTCCGCTAGGTGAAATACCAAATGCAGTAGGACTTTCTAATAACATTGGTGATCTTACCGCTTTTGCATACCAATCAATACCTAATTTAGGTATAGAACCTTTTAATAAATCTCCTATCTTCCATCCACTAGGTTTAATACTAAATCTAGGCAATTTAATTTTAGGTAATGACACATTAAATTTAAAGAAACCTTTGATTTTTTCAATTACACCTTTTACAACATCTCTTGCTTTTTCAATTGGTGAAGTAATGGCAGTTTTGATTTTATTAAAAGTATTTACTACACCATCTTTAAGACTATTTATTCTTGATGTAACACTATCTTTTAAATTACTAAAGAAGTTTTTAACATTCTCAATACCTTTTTTTACACTATCAACTGTTTTGTTCCATACTTCTTTTATTTTATCTCCCAATTTTATCCAGAAATTTCTAAATCCTTCGCAATTGTTCCATAAATAAATAAATGCAGTTACTAATAAACTAATTGCAGTTATTACTAATCCAATAGGGTTAGCCTTTAATAAAGTAAATAATGATTTTACAATAGGAATAAATTTTTGTATCTTACTTGCTATATTTAAAGCGAATAAACTACCCATAAATCCTAAAATAATTGGTGCTAGGATATTCATGTTATTTATGATCCATGTAATTAATGGTTGTGCCTTTACTAATATTTCTGCTAACAATATCTTTCCTTGTGTAATCAATGGTTCTATTTTTGCCATTGCATCTGCTAACTGCATATTCAAATTCGCTTGTGCTTCATTGTTTGCAATTACATTACCATTAACATCTTTATATGTTGCACTTGCTTCTCCATATAAACCATTTAATGTTTCTCTTATTAGTCTTTCTCTTTCTTGTGTAGATGTGCATTTTTCTAGTTTTTTATTAAATTCATCTTCACTTACACCAGCCCAATTTAAAGCATCTGCTAGAGGCCCTGTAACTTGTCCTACACGTGCTGTTTCATTCGCCGCTTCTGCTAATCCCTCTAATGGTAAACTATCGCCAAATGTCGCATATACACCTGTTAAAACATCAGTCCATTGTGATAGGTCTTTTTCGTTGTTAGTCATCATAGCCAAATGGTTAGCGGTTTCTATTGCGGTATCATCTTCACCTAAAATACCAAACAAAGTTGTAAATGTTTCTTTAGCTGCCCCTGTTGCTTGATTAGTAGTTTTAAATGTAGTTTCTAACTTACCATAATCTTGTCTAAATTCCCTTGTTGCTTCTACTCCTGCAATTGAGGCGGTTACTACTCCCGCTAAACCTAGTGCCATTTTCTTTCCTAGTTCTCCTGCTTTATTACCTATGTCTTGAAAACTAACTTTTAATTTATCTTGTGCTTGTTCTCCCTCTTTGGCAACATCATCTAATGCCTTTTTGGTTTCATCTACTCCATCTATTGCTAATTTACCTAATAGATTAAATACACTAACTCCACTCATATATTCACCCTCCTTTCTTATTCGGGTTTAAAATTCTTTAATATATTTCTTGCTTTGTCTTTTATGTTTGTTATATCTTCGGCTACTTCAAAAGTATCTTTTTCTTGATTATTTGATATAATCTCATTCTTCCACGCTTCATAAGATTGTTCTTTCATTGGAATAGATAAATACAATTGCCACAATTTATCTTCTTCTTTTTGTTTCCAAATTGTATCTATTCCATCACTTAATCTACCTTGAATTATTAAATTTTCTAAAAATAAAAAAGGACTTGAATATCTTTTGAATATCAAGTCCTGAAAATCTAATTCACCTATTTTACAAATTTTGAAGCAGCCTTGATAAAATCCATATTTCTTTTGAAAAAGTCAATTATCATTTCTACGAATGTAACACCATCTAAATCTTTAACTTCTTCTAATGTTAAATTACTTGTATTGGATAATAGCTTATAAATATCTTCTTCACATTTATCCATACTTACTAAAATAATTTGTGCTATTTCAGTAAATACTCCTATACCAGTAATCATTGAAATATCATCATTACTAATACTTTTCTTTTTAGAAACATCTTTTACCAATGATTGTATTTCTTCCTTTTGCAATATACCTGCAAATTTATTTACTCCAATCTTTCCTATAATACCTGCCATTATAAAAACATCAGGTGCTTTTGGATCACTAAATATGTATTTTGGCGTTGCTACTTCGTTTTTAATTTCTTCCATGTGTTACATCCTTTCTAACTAAACTGTTTCTACTGGAAAATAAAATTCAATTCCTAGTTCTTCATAGTTATCAGAACTTGTTGGTGCTACTGCATCAAATTCTAATGCCATAACTCCTTGTTCTTTATTCTTTAGTTCAAGTTCAAATGCACTTAAACAAATTGCTTTAGGGAATTTAACTATAATTGCTTTCCCCTCTGCTGTATAACCTACAAATCCAACATTGTCTAAATAGATATTTGTTTTGCTAGGTTTATATTTTTCATATCCTGTTACACTTGCAGAAGCGTCTTTAACAAGTCCTAGTGCTGGAATTAATGTATCTTTCTTGTATTCTGTTAGGTTCATTGTCATTTTACCTGTTTCAGAAATTTTAACATCAAATCCCTCTACCTTAACTGTTTTACCATCTACTTCTAAATCAAGGTATTCTCTTTCATATGCTACTTTATTTCCTCCATTAGTTGCCCCTAATTCGTCATAAGTCCAATCAGAACCCTCGAATACTAGGTTATGCACTAATATTCCTGCTCCTAATGGAATGTTTTTAGCAGTATCTGCTGTTATTGAATGTTTTTTTAACATATATACTATTCTCCTTTCATAGTCTTAGTATCTAAATATATTTCCATCTTTTTTAAGTCTGCTTCTCTTATAAATAATTTGTTTCTATATGAAACATTAATAGTTCCACCAGTTACAACTTTTCTAAAATCTGCAAACTTTTGTTTTACTAATTCTTTGATATTGATTAAATCTAATTCATTTCCCCTATGGAATACAATTAGTATAAATTCCCCATTAGTTATATTACTTTCATATTGATAATCGTTTTCGCTATATTCACCAACTGCATAAGGATATTTTAATTCTCCCTTATACTCTCCATATTCATAATTAATACCTAAACTTAATAACTCTTCATTGATAACCTTTAATAGTTCTTTCTCCATTATTTCATACTTCCTAAATCTGATTTTAATTTGTCTTTTAATAATCTTTCATTTTGGTTAAATGTATGGTGTAATGCTCTAGTTGGTGTTTTTCCGTATGTATGATGGAACTTTCCAGTTTTCTCATCAAAATAAGTCCACCCACCTTTTCGGCCATCATTATTTAAAGCATATTCACCAGTTCCGAACTCTTCCCAAATAGCATTTTCTAAAGGGTTTCCTACATAAGCAACCATATTAGTTTTATCAACTAAATTAGTCCACTTATCAGCGGTTTCCCCTGTTCCTCTTCTTGTTTTCATAGCTGCTTGACTTGCTAGTTCTGAACTCGCTTCTTCTAACCAATTAACTATGATGTTCTCTACTTGTTTAGTTACTTCACCAGTAAAATCTTCAAATATTACTTGTCCTGCATTTACTTGAGCCATACTAATCACCTATATATTTAAGAAAAATTTCTAAATGATAATGTAATCCCATTGGATCATCAATATAAGTTATCTCGTATTCTTTATTATTATGGTATGCCATTAGTTCAGTTACACCTCTATCAATATCAACATAATCACATACAAATACATGAGTACTTTCTACTATCTTAGAATTAAAATTAGTTCTACCAGTAGCTTCACTCATAAAATCCATAAA
>JAEIGA010014004.1_pt1 | contig 12193 bp, 7 predicted proteins | sample 9270691 | NCBI WGS metagenome assembly JAEIGA01 (sample SAMN17057246, study PRJNA624740) | gut metagenome | biome: biome; isolation source: fecal sample | host: Bos grunniens | place: China: Xizang | collected 2019
CATAGGCAACACATCGTCGCTCTATGCGCGTTCATTCTTTGAAGAGATGAAGGTTGACTCCATCACCGTTGCCCCCTACATGGGCGAGGACAGCGTAAAGCCATTTCTTGCTTACGAAGGCAGTTGGGTAATACTCCTTGCACTTACATCAAACCCCGGTTCACACGATTTCCAGTTGACAAAGGACGAGAACGGCACAATGCTGTTCGAGAAGGTGCTTGCTACATCAAAGCAATGGGGAAGCGACGAGAACATGATGTATGTTGTTGGTGCCACACAAGGCAAGTCGTTCGAGAATGTACGAAATATAGTTCCTACACATTTCCTTCTTGTACCTGGTGTCGGCGCACAGGGCGGTTCACTCGAGGAGGTTTGCAAATATGGTATGAACGAGGACTGTGGTCTGCTTGTAAATGCAAGCCGTGCCATCATCTTTGCCGACAGTAGCGAGAACTTTGCAACCGTTGCCGCAGAGAAGGCACATGATTACCAGCAGCAGATGGAGAAGGAACTCAAACTTAAGAACATCATCTAAACAAGAGAGAACACTGACATGAAGTTTACTGCTAAACAGATTGCATCGTTCGTGAATGGTGAGGTTGTCGGCAATGAGAATGCCGAGGTGTTCACCTTTGCAAAAATTGAAGAGGGAACAGCTGGCGCGTTGTCATTCTTGGCAAATCCCAAATATACCGATTATATATATAGCACCAAATCGTCAGTAGTATTGGTGAACCGCGACTTTGAGCCAAGCGGCGAGATTGAAGCGACATTGATAAAGGTTGACAATGCATACCAGAGCCTTGCGACACTGATGATGATGTACGAGGCAAGCAAGCCAAAGAAACAGGGTATCAGTTCACTCGCATCAATTGCCGGAAGTGCAAAGATTGGCGAGAACTGTTACATAGCTCCGTTTGTTGTTATTGGCGAGAACTGCGAAATTGGTGACAATTGCCACATTTATGACGGTGTTTCAATTGGCGACGGCGCCAAGGTGGGCAACAACTGTCTGCTCTATGCGCATGTCACAGTTTACCATGACTGCCGCATCGGTAACAACTGTATTCTACATAGTGGTTGCGTCATCGGTGCCGACGGTTTTGGCTTTGCACCAACACCCGATGGCTACAACAAGATTCCACAAACCGGTATTGTTGTGCTTGAGGATGATGTAGAAATTGGTGCAAACACCTGTATTGACCGTGCCACAATGGGTACAACAACCATACACAACGGTGTCAAGCTCGACAACCTGGTGCAGATTGCACACAATGACGAGGTTGGCAGCCACACAGTCATGGCTGCACAGACAGGTATTGCCGGTACAACAAAGATTGGCCAGTGGTGCGTCTTTGGCGGACAGGCAGGCGTGTCGGGACACAGTACAATCGGCGAACGCACAACAATAGGACCAAGATGCGGTACGATGGGAAACATCAAGAGCGGTCTCACACTTCTTGGTTCACCACCAATGGGCGTCAATGATTATCTCCGCATGGCGGCATACATGAAAAGGTTGCCAGCCATGGACAAGAAAATCAAGGAACTAACAAAAGAACTTGAGGCTTTGAAAAACAAATAAAACAAAGTTCTATGAACAAACAAAAGACACTCAACGGAAGTTTTTCACTATATGGCAAAGGATTGCACACAGGTCTTAGCCTGACTGTGACATTCAACCCGGCCCCAGAGAACTACGGATACAAAATACAACGCATTGACCTTCCAGGCGAGCCTATCATTGATGCCATTGCCGAAAATGTCACAGAGACAACTCGTGGCACTGTGCTAACAAAAGGCGAGGCACGCGTGAGCACTGTTGAGCATGCCATGGCAGCTCTCTTTGCACTGGGTATCGACAACTGCCTTATGCAGGTGAATGGCCCAGAGTTCCCTATTCTCGATGGCAGCGCCATACATTATGTAGAGAACATAGAGCGAGTGGGAATAAAGGAACAGAATGCCGAAAAGGATGTCTTTGTCATCAAATCAAAGATTGAGATAAAGGACGAGAAGACAGGCAGTTCAATAATCATCCTACCCGATGAGAAGTTTAGCCTAAATGTGCTTGTACACTATGACAGCGACATTCTCTTCAACCAATATGCGACATTGGAAGACATGGCCGATTTCAAGGAGGAGATTGCATCAAGCCGCACATTTGTGTTCGTACGCGAATTGGAAGCGTTGCTTAACCTCGGTCTTGTAAAGGGAGGTGACCTTGACAATGCAATTGTAATCTATGAGCGCGAAATGCCTCAGGAGAAATATGACCAGCTTACCGACATCCTTGGTGTTCCACGCATGGACGCAAAGAAGCTCGGTTACCTGAACCACAAGCCACTTGTGTGGAATAATGAGCCTGCACGCCACAAGCTGCTCGACATCATTGGTGACCTTGCCCTCATTGGCAAGCCATTGCAGGGACGCATCATCGCTACCTGCCCCGGCCACACAATAAACAACAAGTTCGCACGCGCAATGCGCAAGGTTATACGCGAGCACAAGATACAGGCACCGGTGTATGACCCCAACCGCGAACCGGTGATGGATATCAAGCAAATCAAGAGCCTGCTACCCCACCGCATCCCTATGCTGTTCGTTGACAAGGTGATAGAGATTGGTTCGGACTACATCGTTGGTACAAAGAATGTATCAATGAACGAGCCATATTTTGCAGGTCATTTCCCAGAGGAGCCAATAATGCCAGGCGTTTTGCTCGTTGAAGCGATGTCACAGATAGGTGCGCTCTATGTACTTAACCAGCTCGATGACCCAAAGAAATATTCGACATATTTTGTAAAGATAGACAAGATTGTGTTCCACAGGAAGGTTGTCCCAGGCGACACTCTGGTGTTCAGGGTTGAGCAGGTTTCTCCATTGCGTCATAGCCTGTCAGTAATGAAGGGATATGTCTTTGTGGGCGAGACCTTGGTTGCCGAAGCAGTCTTCACGGGGCAAATTACCAAGAATAAGGAATAATATTTATAAAACAACTAATAATTTATGATCAGTCCACTAGCACACATACATCCAGGTGCAAAAATTGGAGAGAACTGCACTATAGAGCCATTTGTATACATTGAGGACAATGTTATAATTGGCGACAACTGCCACATTATGGCACACTCATCCATATTGAGCGGAACCAGAATGGGCAACGGCAACCGTGTGTTCCACGGTGCTGTTATCGGTGGTATACCACAGGACCTGAAGTTTGTTGGCGAGGATACCACACTTGAGATTGGCGACAACAATACAATACGCGAGAATGTGACACTGAACCGCGCTACTGCATCAAAGGGAAAGACTGTCATCGGCAGCAACAACCTGTTGATGGAAAACTGCCATGTAGGACACGACAGCGTGGTTGGCAACAACTGCATCCTCGGCAACTCTTCGAAGATTGCCGGCGAGGTGGTTATTGATGATTTCGCAATCCTCAGTGCATGTACACTTGTACACCAATTCAGCCACTTGGGTAGCCACATCATGGTACAGGGCGGCAGCAAGGCTACAATGGATATTCCTCCATTTGTAATTGCAGCCCGTGAACCATTGCGCTATTGCGGTGAGAACATTGTGGGACTGCGTCGCCGTGGTTTCTCTAACGAAGCAATCAGGAATATTCACGAGGCATACCGTCTGCTCTACGAGGGAACTGTAACAGCCGGTCTTGCAAAGATCAAGGAGACAATGCCGATGACTCCCGAAGTACAGGAGATTGTGTATTTTGTAGAAAAGAAATCAGAAAGAGGTATTATTGGAAAATAAAACAGACATTATGGTATACAAGTTCAGATTATTATCAGACGAAGTAGAGGACTTCAGAAGAGATATTGAAATAGATTCAGACGCGACATTCCTTGACCTTCACAAGGCAATTCTTGAATCGGTAAACTACCCCGATGACCAGATGACATCGTTCTTCATCTGCAACGACAACTGGGTAAAGCTTGTGGAGATTACACGCGAGGATATGGGTGGCATGTCCGAGGACGAGAACTATGTAATGGAAGAGACCGTCATCGGTGATGTCATTGAGGACGAGAAGCAGAGACTGGTCTATGTCTTTGACCCACTTGGTGACCGTGTATTCTACATGGAGCTGAGCAAGATTGAGTTCGGCAAGGACATTGACCAGGCTACATGCGTAAAATCAACAGGTAAAGCTCCCGAGCAGACTCTCAATTTCGACGAACTGATGAAGAAGTCACCTATTGCAACCGGCGACTCTGATGACTTCAACGAGGACTTCTACGGTAGCGACAGCTATGACGAAGATGATCTTGACCCGGACGGTTATGGCATTGGTGACATTGCCGACATCAGCTCTATCGACGATATCTATTAAGAAGCAGTTCGCATATAAATCATAACTCCTCCCCTCTCCTAGAGGGGAGGTGTCACTATAATGTAGGGAGACTATTCGCTCCATTGAACATTTTTATACAAGCAGATATATTAAACAATGAACAACCTTGTTGTACTTATTGGCCCTACCGCAGTTGGCAAGACAGCCACAAGCTTTGCCATTGCCGAGCATTTCAAGTGCCCTATTATCTCGGCCGACTCGCGCCAGATGTACCGCGGCATGGAAATAGGTACTGCAATGCCTACAAAGGAGGAACTTGCCCTGCACAAACACTATTTTGTGGGGCAGCTTGAACCCGGCGACTATTATAGCGCTGCACGCTACGAAGCCGATGTGCTTGAGTTGCTTGAGAGTGAGTTCCCACACCACCCCACGATGCTGCTCACCGGTGGTTCAATGATGTACATTGATGCCGTGTGCTACGGAATTGATGACATCCCTACTGTTGACGAAGAGACACGCGCAATGGTCATAGAGAAGTACAACAAGGAGGGATTGGATAGCCTTGCTGCAGAGTTGCGTCTGCTCGACCCGGAGTACTACAACGAGGCAGACATAAAGAATCCCAAGCGTGTGATGCATGCATTGGAAATCTGTTACATGACCGGCAAGAAGTACAGTTCATTCCGCACCCGTACAAAGAAGCAACGCCCGTTCAACATAATAAAGATTGGATTGCGCCGCGACCGTGAGGAGCTCTACGAGCGCATTAACCGCCGTGTTGACATGATGATTGAGCAAGGGCTTGTCGAGGAGGTAAAGCAATTCGCGCACCTCAAGGAGCACAACTCACTGAACACTGTCGGCTACAAGGAAATCTTCAAATTCCTCGACGGCGAATGGACTCTCGATTTCGCCATTGAAAAAATCAAGCAAAACACGCGCATATACTCGCGCAAGCAGGTCACATGGTATCAGAAGGATGAAGAAATCACCTGGTTCCACCCCGATGATATCGAAGGTATACTCAAACATATAGAGGAGAAATCAAAAAAACACATTACCTAAAAAGTGGATGAATAAAATGCAAAGTTCAAGGCTTGCGAAGGCTTCAAAACCGCAGTTTACTAGGCGTAAATGAGGATTTTGAAGACAAGCGTAACACAGAAATTTGCTTTTTAGTCATTCACTATATAACCGTCCTTGCCATGTTCCCCTCTCCCTCATCCTTGCCTTCACCTTGTCCACAAGTTCATGGTTCTTTATTCCCCAATCGGGGGCGATGAGCAACTCCTTGGGCGACTGCGAAGCGAAACGCTCAAGCACCAAGTTTGGATTCAAGCGCTCAATGTAATCAATCACTGTCTCAATGTAATCATCCATTGCAAAAAGATGAAAATCGGCAGGGTTGTCAATGTATTCCTCTGCCATGCGGGTTCCCCTGACAATCTGCAGCTGATGTAGTTTCAATGTTGTAAGCGGCAAGCGTGACAACTCCGTAGCCTGTGACATCAAATCCTCGCGCTGCTCGCCCGGCAAACCGAGAATAATATGTGCACCCACAGGAATACCTGCGGCTGCAGTGCGCCTTACGGCATCGACCGCACAAGCATAATCGTGACCACGGTTTATACGCTCGAGCGTAGCATCACTTGTACTCTCAATGCCATACTCCACAAGAACGAATGTTGTTTTATTCAGTTCCGCGAGATAATGCAACAATTCATCGGGCATACAATCGGGGCGTGTTCCGATCACCACGCCCACACAGCCATCAACGGCTAAAGCCTCATTATAGCGCTGTTTGAGAACATCAAGTGACTCGTATGTATTTGTATATGCCTGGAAATAGGCAAGATATTTCATCTCGGGATACTTGTGCGCGAAGAAAGAGATGCCCTCGCGCATCTGCTCCGCTACTGGACGGTTGCGATGACAATAGGCTGGATTGAATGTCTGGTTATTGCAATAAGTGCAACCACCCACCCCCACCTTACCGTCGCGGTTGGGGCAGGTAAAACCGGCATCAATGGTAATCTTCTGCACCTTGCAGCCAAAGACACCACGCAGATAGGTGCCGAACTCGTTATATAAAAAAGTATCCTCACGCATAAAGTGCAAAGATACAAATAAAGTATTGGATAGTAATACAACCACCGGTTCTTTTCACAGGTAATGCCATCCCGGGTACAGCGAAGAATCCAATTAATAGAGCAACAATTTGCTCTGACCAATGATTATGACTAACTTTGTAAATTAGAATTAATTATAGACAAACATAATTGTTTTTCATATGAGAACAATCAAACACCTATTCACAGCACTTTTGCTGCTTTGTGCAACTTTAGCAAAAGCCCATGACTTTAAGGTTAAGGGTATATATTACAACATTACCGACCCCACAAACAAGACTGTTGCCGTAACATATAAAGGACAAACATACGACAGTTATCCCAATGAATACATCGGCAATGTTGTAATTCCCGATAATGTCACATACAAAGGCAACACTTACAGCGTTACAAGCATTGGAACCGCTGCATTCTATAATTGTTCAGGTATCACAAGCGTAACAATAGGTAATAGTGTCAAAAGCATTGGAGGGTATGCATTCTATAATTGCACCGGACTTGCAAGCGTGACAATGGGTGATAAAGTAACAAGCATCGGAAAGGGAGCATTCCGTGCTTGCATCAGACTTGCAAGCATCAAGAATCCTGACAGTGTTACCAGTATTGGAAATTCAGCTTTCTTCAACTGCCCCAGCCTTACAGGTTTCGAAATCCCTTGTAATGTGACAAAAATTGGTGAAGGTGCATTCTATCGTTGTATGGGCCTTACAAGCATTGTAATTCCGAATGGCGTTACAACTATTGAAGAAGGAGCATTCTATAGCTGTTCAGGACTTAAGAGCGTGACAATCGGCAAGAATGTCACAAACATTGAAGATTACACATTTGCCAATTGTTCCGGCCTTACATACATTGAGATTCCAAATAGCGTAACAAGCATTGGGAATTGCGCATTTGACAATTGTACCTCGTTAAAGAATTTGCGCATCGAAGATGGTATAAATATATTGTCACTGGAAGATAATGGTGCTGATGAATATTTCTTCTATGATTGTCCATTGGAGACATTGTATATAGGCCGCAATTTGTCATACGCCACAAATTCCCACATTGCTCATTCTCCTTTCTATAATTGCAACACACTTACAAATGTGACAATAGGCAACTGCGTTACAAGAATTGGAGATTATATATTCTCCGGTTGCTCTGGCCTTACAAGCATTGTAATCCCGGCCAGCGTTACAAATATTGGTAATCATGCGTTTGAGGAGTGTACTTCGTTAAAGGAATTGCGCATTGAAGATGGTAAAAGTACACTGTCTATGGGATATAACCAATACAACAACAATGGTACTGGCGAAGGCCTATTCAACGATTGTCCGCTGGAGAGATTATATATAGGTCGCGATCTGTCGTATAGTACACATAATTTCTATGGTCATTCTCCATTCTATAATTGCCAAAGACTTAAAAAAGTTACAATCGGCAACCATGTTACAAGCATTGGAGAGAAGGCATTCTATTTTTGTCGCAGCCTTACAGACATTGAAATCCCGAGTAGCATTACAAGCATTGGAAATTGTGCGTTCTATAACTGTTTCGGCCTTAGAAACATAACAATCCCTAATAGCGTCACAAGCATTGGGAGCTATGCATTCCGTTATTGTTCGGGCCTTACAAACATTACAATCCCAAACAGCGTGACAAACATTGGAGATTACGCATTCTATCATTGCACCGGCCTCACAAGCATAGAGATCCCGTATAGTGTAACAACCATTGGAGAGGGAGCATTCCATGATTGTATCAGCATTACAAACATAACAATACCCAATAATGTAACGAAGATTGGGAATTATGCGTTTAAAGGTTGCGGTTCGCTAAAGAACCTGCATATCGAAGATGGGGAAAGTACACTCTCTTTGGGGAATAATGGCAAAGATAATAGTTTATTCAATGAATGCCCGTTGGATATGTTATATATAGGTCGTGATCTGTCATATAGCACAAGTAACTCTTATGACCACTCGCCTTTCTATAATAACACCACTCTGAAATCCGTGACAATCGGCAAAAAAGTTACACGCATCGGGGATAATGCATTTGATGGCTGTAGATCATTAAAGCATCTGCGCATAGAAGATAGTGAAAGTACATTGTCATTGGGATATAACGGAAGTACTGAAGGTTTGTTCCATGATTGCCCGTTGGAAACATTGTATTTAGGCCGTGATTTATCGTATGGCTCAGGTTATTCTTATGGCTATTCTCCCTTTTATAATAAAACGACATTGAAATCTGTGACCATTGGCAACAGAGTTACAAGCATTGGAGATGATGCGTTCCGTCATTGCACAGAGCTCACCAATCTTGCCATTGGCAACAGTGTTACAAGCATTGAAAGAAATGCGTTCCGTCTATGTCCCAAACTTGCATGTATTACAATCCCGGCCAGCGTGACAAACATCGGAGAGGGAGCATTCTCAGAGTGCTCCGGTCTTACAAATATAGTAATCCCGGTTAGCGTTACTGATATTGGAAAAGGGGCGTTCGGTTTTTGTAGCGCGCTAACAAGCATTGAAATCCCATACACTATTACAAGCATTCGAGAAGGGGTATTCCTTGGTTGCTACGGACTTACAGACATCAATATCCCGAACAGCGTAACAAGCATTGGAAAGGAGGCATTCCGTTTTTGCTCAGGCCTTGCAAGCGTGACTATCCCGGGTAATGTTACAAGCATCGGCGAGGATGCCTTCTCCGGTTGTTCGGGCATTACAAACATTGAAATCCCCAACAGTGTTACAAGCATCGGGAACGGTGCATTTGATGATTGTACATCATTGAAGGATTTGTATATAGAAGATGGTGAAAACACATTGTTCATGGGACATAACGGCATGGCTGAAAACATATTCTATGATTGTCCATTGGAAACATTGTATTTAGGCCGCGATTTATCATACGATACAGGTGCTTCATACGGTTATTCTCCTTTCTATAATAAAACAACATTGAAATCTGTGACAATTGGCAACAAGGTTACCGGCATTGGCGATGTCATGTTCTGTGATTGCACCGGCCTTACAAGCATTACAATCCCCAGCAGTGTAACAAGTATCAGAGATTATGCGTTCTATCATTGTTCCGGCCTCATGAGCATTACAATCCCCGGCAGCGTTACAAGCATTGGAAGGGGGGCATTCTATAATTGTTCAAGCCTCACAAGCATTGAAATCCCTGATAGCGTAACCGTTATCGGAGAGGGAGCATTCTATGATTGCACCGGCCTTACAAGCATTACAATCCCCAGCAGCGTAACAAGCATTGAGAAGATGGCATTCTACAATTGTTCAGGCCTTACAAACATTACAATCCCAAATAGCGTCACAAGCATCGGGGACTATGCATTCCGTTATTGTTCGGGCCTTACAAGCATTACAATCCCCAGCAGCGTGACAAGCATTGGTAATTACGCTTTCTATCATTGCACCGGCCTCACAAGCATAGAGATACCGCATAGTGTAACAACCATTGGAGAAGGAGCACTCTGTCATTGTAGCGGTCTTGCAAGTATTGAAATACCTGACAACATAACAAGCATTGGAGACAGGGCGTTCTCCGGTTGCTATGGACTTACAAGTATAAAAATCCCATATATCGTAACAAGCATTGGCCAGGGTGAGTTCAAAGGTTACTCCAAACTTACAAGCGTAACTATTCCCGGTACCGTGACAAGCATAGGCGATGACGCATTCTCCGGTTGTTCAAGCCTTACAGGCATAACAATTCCGGGCAGCGTAACAAGCATAGGAAAAGGCGCATTTGATGATTGTACATCATTAAAGGATTTGTGCATCGAAGATGGTGAAAGTACATTGTCGTTGGATAATCATAGTCGCGGTTATGGTCTGTTCCATGATTGCCCATTGGAAACATTGCATATGGGTCGCGATTTGTCGTATAGTACAGGTTATTATTATAATTATTCTCCCTTTTATAATAATACTACATTGAAATCTGTGACAATCGGCAACAGGGTCAAATGCATTGGAGATTATGCATTCTACCAGTGCCCAAGCCTCACAGATATTACAATTCACGGCGACATTACAAGCATTGGAAAGTGGGCTTTCTCCGGTTGCAGCGGGCTTACAAGCATTACAATCCCGGATAATGTAACAAGCATCGAATATGGTACATTCTATAATTGTTACGGCCTTACAAGTATTAAAATCCCAAACAGCGTAACAAGCATTGGAGAGAGTGCATTCTATTGTTGTTCAAGTCTTGCAAGCATTGGAATTCCAACCAATGTAACAAGCATCAGAAACAACACATTCTTCGGTTGCGCCGGGCTTACAAGCATCACAATCCCGGACAATGTAACAAGCATTGAAGAGGGAGCGTTCTCCGGTTGCACCGGGCTTACAAGCATTACAATTCCAAATAGTGTCAAGACTATTGAATGGTCGGCATTCCGTAGATGCAGCAATATTGAAAGGCTATATATCGGCAGCAGCATTGAGAGTATCAAAGACTATGCCTTTGCCGAATGTAACAACATTCTCGAAATAAAGATCAGCTCCAAAAAAGCCATTACGGCAAATGAGAATGTATTCAGCAACGATACATATAACAATGCTTGCCTGTATGTGCCCGAAGGAAGAAAGTTCGCATACGAAAGGACAACACCATGGAGTCATTTCTACATTGTGGAGAAGGAATGAGAGGACATAGTGACCGCTTGCTACAATAGGCTCATTTAAAATATTTATATCACTCAAACTAAAGTTTGTCAAAACCACAAGAACACTATTCAAATGAAAACAACAAAACACATATTCACAACTCTTCTATTGCTATGCGCAACTGCAGTAAAAGCCCATGATTTTGAGGTAGGTGGCATTTATTACAACATCACCGATGCAACAAACCGAACAGTGGAGGTGACTTACAAGGGAAACTCATACTATCAGTATTCCAATGAGTACACAGGCAGTGTGACAATCCCCAAGTATGTTACATATGGTAAGAGATATAATGTGACAAGTATTAGAAGTGATGCGTTCAGAGATTGCTCCGGCCTTACAAGCATTGAAATCCCAAGCAGCGTAACAAGCATTGGTGCATTTGCATTTGCAAGCACAGGTCTTACAAATATTAAAATTCCTAACAGTGTTATAAATATTAGTAATAATGTATTCGGAGGTTGTGTAAAACTTGTTCGCGTTGTAATTCCTAATAGTATTACAACTATTGCAAAAGAATTGTTCTATAACTGCCCTGCTCTTACAAGTATTGCAATCCCTAGCAGTGTTACGACTATTGGTAGTCATGCGTTCTCTCTATGCCACGGGCTTTCAAGTGTTGTAATCCCAAGCAATGTTACAAGCATTGAATACAATGCGTTCTCCGATTGTTCCGGCCTTACAAGTATTGAATTTAATGCCGAGAATTGTACAAGCATGGGAAGTTTTTATTCTCCTGTGTTTAACAATTGTACTGCATTATCAACAGTAAAAATTGGAAAAAATGTAAAAAACATTCCGGATTATGCGTTCAAGGGTTGCACAGGGCTTACAAGCGTTGAAATCCCGAACAGCGTTACAAGCATTGGGGAGGGGGCGTTCAGTGGTTGCTCAGGCCTGACATATATTGAATTTAATGCTGAGAATTGTACAAGCAGGGGTAGTTTTTATTCTCCTGTGTTTAACAATTGTACTGCATTATCAACAGTAAAAATTGGAAAAAATGTAAAAAACATTCCGGATTATGCGTTCAAGGGTTGCACAGGGCTTAC